>JABNAD010000030.1_pt2 | contig 154028 bp, 147 predicted proteins | sample 7240381 | NCBI WGS metagenome assembly JABNAD01 (sample SAMN11332834, study PRJNA596920) | anaerobic digester metagenome | biome: digested sludge; isolation source: digested sewage sludge-derived enrichment culture grown on H2/CO2 | place: Germany: Goettingen | reverse complement strand
GTGTTTCCGACAAGCGCCCAGCAGGAGCTGGAGAAAATGCGCAGCATTTTCGACCGGACGCTCGGGTGATCTCCACTACCCGGTCATTTTTTAGGTGAATACAGTCTGTCGCTCCGCTCGATCTTCTTCATCACCTTCTCCCAGGACCCCGTGATGAGGAAACTCTCCTCCATGAAGCCGACCACCTTTGTAAACTTCTTCATGGGGAAGGCCATCGTCAGGACGTCCAGCGGGACACAGGGCCGTGCCGAGGGGTCGAACATCCCGAGCACCGCTTTTGGGTTCTCGCTCTGCTGCTCGAGCCAGGGGAAGTAGAAGACCGAGCTGCACCCGGCGCCGAACGGGCAGATGACGCCGTTCGGGTCGCTCTGGTCGAAGTTTGCGAGCGTGAAGAGGCCGGAGAGCACCTCCGGGCGGGCGAAGAAGACGACGGCGTCGGGGTTGTCCGCGTCAGTGAGGTTGTCCCAGCGCTTGAAGACGATGCTCTTTCCTTTCGTGGGTATCCGGGCGGTTCCCCGGTCGAGTTCGTCGACGATCTCCGGCGTCTGCTTGTAGCGCTCCCCCTCCATCTCGCCGGGTTTCCCGCAGGAGAGGAAGTAGCGGAAGTCGGGGAACCGCTCGGCGTCGTAGCCGAGGTAGAATCTCCCCCCGCGGCACCCGATGGAGTCTTCGGAGAAGGCGAGGCTTTTGCCGTTCCGTACCTTTACAAGGTCGCAGACGAAGCACCTCCAGCCCTTCGGGGCGGGGGCCTCCTCCACCCGGTCGGTCGAACCCCCGACCTCGAAGGCGATCGGGAGTTCCGCTCCCGGGAAGTACCTCCCATGGAGCCGCGTGTAGGCGTCGCGCAGTGCTGTGTCCATATGGGTTTGTCCGGGGCAGCGGGGATTAATATTCTGATCCGTGCCGGTTCAGGCTTTCCTCAGCGTGTTCCAGCGCATGAGCCTGAGGGCGTACTCCGTCACGCTCCCGATGAACCGGGCGCCGACGGTCTCATACTCCTTCGCGACCTCCGCGAGATGCTCCGGGATGGGGAGATGCTGCGGGCATACCTTCACGCACTTGCCGCAGTTTTTGCATAACGACGCATACGCCGGTTCCGCCCCGTCCATCTTCCCGCCGATACGGAGTTGATACATCACCTTCGACTGGAGCGTTCCACCATCGGTGTTGTAGGCCTCGAAGCATCCGGGGATGTTCACGCCCGCCGGACAGGGCATGCAGTACCGGCACCCGGTGCAGCCCACCCGGTTCAGGCTGCGGTAAGCCTCCGCCGCCCGGCCGACGATCGCAAGCTCCTTCTCGGTGAGAGAGTTCGCGTGGGCTTCGCCGGCGATCCTGATATTCTCCTCGATATGCTGCTCGTCGTTCATCCCCGAGAGAACCACGCTCACCTCGGGGTGGTTCCAGACCCACCGGAGGCCCCATTCGGCCGGAGTCCTCTTCACGTCGGCCTCGTCCCAGACCGCCCGTACCTCTGCCGGCGGGTCCCTCGCAAGGTAGCCGCCCCGGAGCGGCTCCATGATGACGACGCCGAGCCCCTTTGAAGCCGCATACATGAGCCCCTTGGTTCCCGCCTGGTTCGTCTCGTCTAAATAATTGTACTGGATCTGGCAGAAGTCCCAGTCGTAGCCGTCGACGATCTCCTTGAAGGCCTCGACGCCGCAGTGGGACGAGAAGCCCGCGTTCACGATGCGGCCGTCCGCCTTTGCCGCATCGAGGAACCCGGCGACCCCGAGGTCGTTCATCTTCTTCCAGCCTTCGCCGCTCGTGAGGCTGTGAATCAGGTAGTAGTCGATATGGTCCGTCTTCAGAGTCCTGAGCTGGAGATCGAGCATCCTGTCCATATCCTCGCGTGACGTAACGAGCATATGCGGCAGTTTCGTCGCCAGTTTGACCTTCTCCCGGTAACCGTCGGCGAGCGCCCGGCCGAGGAGTTGTTCGCTCCCCGGGTACATCAACGCGGTGTCGAGGTAGTTCACCCCGTGGTCGACGGCATACCTGATCTGCCGAATCGCCCGTTCTTCATCGATGCCCATACCCTTCGTCGGCAGCCTCATGCAGCCGAAGCCCAGTACCGAGAGTTCGTCCCCGGTCTTCTCCATCTTCCGATACAGCATGGTCAGTTCCTCCTCTCCTGCACTCTCCGTCATTCTCCCGTCAACCCCCTCCATACGATCTCGAACGAAGCGTCGATCAATCGGTCTCTGTCAAGGTTGCCGCCCGAATTGATGATCGACCTGACGACGGCGTCGATCGGGGAGGATATGACGGAGAAGGCGACCTCGATCGGCATGCCCTCGAAGCAGGTCTTCCCGAGGGTTTCGGTAAGGATCTCGTAGACGGCGGGGGCGTCCTTCAGGAACTCCTCCGGTGGCAGTTTCCTGACGAACGGGGACGAGCAGAACTGCTGGACGAACATATACTCGTCGGGGTGTTCGACCCCCCAGAGAACCGCGTTGCGCCATAATCTCCGCATCTTCTCCCTGTTCGCCTGTTCCCCGTCGACTCCCCTGCCGATCTCCTCCGCCATCCGGCTTTTAACCTCGAAGTAGGCGAAGTTGATGAGTTCCTCTTTCGTCGGGAAGTAATGGAAGAGCGTCCCGTTCGAGACGCCCGCCTCGCGCGCGATGAGTGATGTCGGGGTGCCGTGGAACCCCCTCTCCGTGAAGAGCCTGACGGCTGCTCCGGCGATGGCTGCTTTCTTCTCTTTCCTCTCCTCGGTCATACGGATCCATTCCTCAGAGCGACCGGTCACTCTAGAGTGACCAATCCCTCTAAAGATCTCCGGGCAGTTAAGGCTTGCGTTTTGTGCGGCCGTATACGCGATGCAACGTTTCTCCTCAAGCGAAGATGGGTTCGGGTGAGGTGCAGGTATCCTCCGGCACATGGAAGGGCCCAGCGGTGAGTTCGATGAGGGACAAACCGAATTATTTATAATGTCAACCCGTCTATGTTGACGTATGCCCCTATCCCTGGACGAGAGGCAGTTCGCGTTCTGGAGGCTCCGCCGCGGCGGTCTTCCTAACATCCAGATCGCGGACCGCTTCAAGATATCCCGCCAGGCGGTCTCGAAGGCGCTGCTTGCCATGAACAGGAAGGTCGAGGAGACGCTCATCGAGATGGCGCAGGCGAACCAGATCGAGGTCGAGCGCCTGAACGCAGAGATTGGCGTCCTCTTCGGGCGCTCGGTCCCCTTCGACGCGGCGGCCATCGTCTTCGTCTCGGCAGACCACGGGGTGCAGGTCTGGTACGAGCACGAGGGCGACTGCGGCGCGTGCCCCCGGTACACCCGGTGTATCGAGCTCCTCTGGGGCTACGCGGACGAGCTGGGGATCGCGCTTGAAAAGACCGACGATCCGACCCGTCTGGCCGACGAACTCTTCACAAAACTCCGGGAGATGGTATGATGCCGCTTCTGGAGACGATCCGGGCGTACCTGGGCTGGTGCCCCGCGGCGGGGGCGGTGCAGGCGGAACTCGCGGTGCGGTCGGCTGCGGCCGCGGCGGCGGGCGGGCAGGACGGGCTCTTCCGGGCCGAACCCGGGTGGTGGCGCCGCTATCACAACCAACTCTTCACCATGGCGCTGGCCGCATCGGCGGCGACAGCAGCGGCTTATCTCCTGATCGGGGATGAGTTGGGGTATCCGGATGTGTGGACGGGCCTTGCCATCGGGGCTGGAGGGGCCCTCGGCTTCCTGCTCGGTCACCGGAAGCAGTATGCGCGGGTTGCCGCCGGCGAGTTCATCAGGGCCAACATGAGCCGGTGGCAGCGCGTCATCCGGAACCTGGGCGGGCCGGTGGCCCTCATTCTCTCCGCCGCCATCATGGTGCTTTTTATTCGGAACGAGATGTTCGGCCAGATCATCGGGTTCATGCTGGCCGTGAGCCTCATTGGGTGGGCGACGTACGGTATCACGATCCTCTGGGAGCGCCGACACCACACAACCCTGATCGCGGAGAAGGGGTCGATGTATACCCTGGATACGACAGCGGAGGGTGAAAACGCATGATGCTGAAGGTCACCGGGGCGATACGGAGGCTTATGGGCTGGTGCCCCCTGCAGGCGTCGATGCGGGCGGATCTCAAGGTACGGTCGACGACGGCCGTAGCGGCGGGCGGGCGTGACTGCGTCCCCCGGACCGAGCCCGGGTGGTGGCGACTCCACCACAACCAGCTGCTGGTCGCGGCAATAGCCTTCTCGGCGGCGACAGCGGCGCTCGTTATCCTGTTCGAGGATGCTTCAGGGCACCTTGCCATATGGACGGGTCTTGCCGTCGGGGTAGGAGCGCTCCTCGGCTCTCTGCTCAGTTACCGCTCCCGGTATGCGCGGGTTGCCGCCGGCGAGTTCCACAGGGACAACATGACCCGGAGACAGCGCATTGTCCAGTACCTGAGGGTGCCGGTGGCCTCCGTTCTCCTCGCCGCCGGTATGGCGTATTTTGTTCTGGGCGGGATGTTCGACCGGATTCTCGGGATCGTGCTGGGCATGTGTCTCATCTGCTGGATCTGGTACGGCCTCACGATCCGCTGGGAGCGCCGGCACAAGGCGATCATGATCGCGGAGTGGGGGTCGGTGTATACCCTGGATACGGCAACGGAGGGTGAACGCGTATGATGAAGTTCTCCGAGACGATACGGAGATGGATGGGCTGGTGCCCGAACGCGGCAATGGTCAGCACCAGCCGGCGGCAGTATGCCGCTCCTGACGGCGAGGTCGGTATGGCGAGAGAAGGCAACCGGGATGTGGTGGAGGGCGCCCTTGTGGACTACGGCCCGATCGGAACTCCGGGAAAGCTCTTCATTCTGCCTGTTGCCGCCGCTCTCCTCATTGGATGCCTCTTCGTTATGGCACCTGCTGTGGGCCTTTTTGTGCTGGTCATCATACTGGCTTACTCCGGTATGGAGATCTATGGAGTCATGCGAAGAGCCCGTGTCGAGGTCACCCCGGACACGATTACCATCACGCGACCGCTCTTTCGGCCCATCGTCATCCCGAAGGACGCCGTCGTGAAAGTGGAAGTGAAGGAGAACAAACTCCCCATCCCTTACTGGCTCCTTATGGGGGCACTGGCGATGATCTTCCTATCGGCGGCCGGCGGTATATACTATGGACTCTCAAATCCGACCTCCATGCGGTTTATCTCCGGGCTTGGCGCTGCGATCTTCTTCCCCGTGATCTTCTACCGCACCTACGTGAGGACACATTACCCGCAAATCCTGACGATAACGACGGAGAAGAAGATCGCCGCAATCTACACCGGTGACCCCGAACGGATGGCCCGAACGCTGGGGGTGGCCGGATGACGGTCTTTCTGGAGTATATCCGAAAGAAGCTCGGCTGGTGCCCGAACGCCGACGCCGTCAGGCCCGTCCGCCGGCGATATGCCGAGCCGGCCGGCGATATCGGGCTCGGGGCGGCGCCGGACGGCAACCGGGAGGTGGTAGAGGGCGTGTTCGTGGACTACGTCAGTCCCCGCCTCTTACCGCTGATGCTCCTTGCCCTCGGCGGGTTCTTCGGGCTCCTCGTAGTAGGCTTCCTGATCCCCCAGTTGCGTTCCGGGTTCTATATCCTCCTCGCCCTCACCTTCACGACGTATGCCGCGGTGCGTCTCTATCTCGATACGAAACAGACAGTAGTAGAGTCCTTCGGGGATGCCATCGTCGTCCGGAGACCACATTCGCGACCACTCGTCTTCGGAAAGGATGCCATCAGGTCGGTCGAGGTGAAAGAGACAAACCTTCCCATTCCCCGCTGGGCGTTCGCGTTACTCTTTCTTCTCCTGGTTGCGGGGATATTCTTCGGCCTCGCAGGGAGGGGGTTGACGCAGTTTTTAGGTGGCCAGGTCATCGACCCCGATTTCTCGTTTCATCTTCTCTTTTCAGCCGGCTTTGTGGTGTATTTGCTAGCGAAGCTCTACCACGCCCTTCTCAGTCTGCGGTATCCCGGTTACCTCAAGGTGAGGCTGGAGTCTGGCGGGTTCCTCCACGTCTACACAGACGACCCCGAACGGGTAGCCCGGGTTCTGGGGGGTTCCTGATGACGGTCTTTATGGAGTATCTCAGGAAGAAACTCGGCTGGTGCCCGAACGCGGCCGCGGCCGGCACCGTCCGGCGGCGGTACGCCGCGCCGGTCGGCGAGGTCGGGTTCGGGACGGCGGCGGCCGGCAACCGGGAGGTGGTGGAGGACGTGTTCGTGGAGTACACCAGTCCTCGCTTCTTTGTGCTGATGCCGTTTGCCGTCCTCACCTTCCTCCTCCTCTTCGTGATATCCGTCCTGATCCCCTCCCTGTGGCCAGGGCTCATCTTTACCTTCCTGGCCGTTTCCCTTCTGGCGTGGGCCGCATGGCGCATCTACTTCGATCCCTACCGAACCATGATAGAATTCTCCGGGAACTCCGTCATCGTCCGGAGACCGCGTTCCCGGCCCCTCGCCTTTGGAATGGATACGGTAAGGTCGGTCGAGGTGAAACGACCCTACCTCTCTATACCCCGCTGGGCGTCCGCGCTGCTCCTGGTACTCATGACTGCAGCGATATTCTTTGCCGGCGTAGGGAACTGGTTGATGCGCTATCCTGGCGACTCGGTCGCTGATCCCTATCTTGGCTTTCAGGTTCTTCTGGCGGTCGGCTGGATGGCATTCATGCTGGAGTGGCTCTATCGCGCCCTGGTCAGTCTGCGGTATCCCGGCCGCGTCTGGGTGAGGCTGGAGCCCGCCGGGTTCCTCCAGATCTATGCGGATGACCCGGAGAGGGTTGCAGCGCTGCTCGGTTCCCCACGATGACGGGGCATACCTTTTGAGGAGAACCGTCCAACATACAGAACGGTAAGATTCAATGAGCCCCCCGTATCGCAGACCCCACCCGACGGAGCAGCCGGCATGACTGGCAGCGCTCACCCACCTTCCCCGCCGCTCATCGAGTTCCGGAACGTCAGCGTCGTCCGGGACGGCCACAGACTCCTCGACTCTGTATCGCTCACGATCCGCGAGGGAGAGCATATCGCCATCCTCGGGCCGAACGGTGCCGGGAAGTCGTCGCTCATCCGGGCGATCACCCGCGAGTACTACCCCTCCTCGCCGGGCCCGGACGTCACGTTCCGGTTCCGGGGCCGGGAGACCTGGGACGCCTTCGATCTTCGGTCGCACATCGGGCTTGTCTCCGGCGACCTCCAGCAGACCTTCACCCGCAGGATATCGGGCCGCGAGGTCGTACTCTCGGGGTTCTTCTCAAGCATCGGGCTCTTTTTATCCCACGAGGTGACTCCCGGAATGGAGCAGAAGACCGACGAGATCCTCGAGTTCCTCGAGGTCGCCCACCTCGCCGACCGCCCGATGACGGAGATCTCCTCTGGCGAGGGGCGCAGGCTCCTGATCGGGCGGGCGCTTGTCCACGACCCCGGCACCCTCGTCCTCGACGAGCCCACGAACAGCCTTGATCTGCACGCGCTCCACACCTTCCGTAAGACGCTCCGAAAGATCGCACGATCGGGCACCGGCATCATCCTCGTGACCCACAACCTCCACGACATCATTCCCGAGATCTCCCGGGTCGTCCTGATGCGGGACGGCGCCGTCCGGATGGACGGCAAGAAGGTGGAAGTCCTGACCGACGGAGCCGTCGGCGACCTCTTCCGCGTCCCGGTCCGCGTCCGGGAGGAGGACGGCTACTACTACGCGACGGGCTACTGAAAGACCCCCTGAAACCTCATTTTTCCAATCGACACAACGCTTAAGGCCGGTGACGATCTCTCCCGCCGCCTATACCCCGGCACCAACGTGTGGGGGAATCCGAGAGGAGAGAGAAACATGGTCGAGATTGGCTACAAACTCTTCACCGAGTCGCACAGTGCGCCCGAACTGGTGAAGAACGCAAGACTGGCCGAGGATGCCGGGTTCTCGTTTCTGAGCATCAGCGATCATTACCTCCCGTGGATCTCGAACCACGGGCGCGCCGGGTTTGCCTGGTGCACCATCGGCGGGGTATCGCAGGCCACCTCGCGGGTCAGGGTCTCCACCGGCGTGACCTGCCCGCTGATACGCTACCACCCGGCGATCGTCGCGCAGGCCGCCGCAACCGCCGCCACGATGATGCCGGGGAGGTTCGAACTCGGGCTCGGGACGGGCGAGAGCCTGAACGAACACGTCGTCAGCGGCGTCTTTCCGACGTCTGAACCGGTGCGGCTCGATATGCTCCGCGAAGCGGTGAAGATCATCCGACTGCTCTGGAAAGGGGGCATGCAGGACTACTCCGGCATCTACTACACCCTTGACAACGCGCAGATCTACGAACTGCCGAGCGAGCTCCCCCAGATCCGCATCTCGGCGGAAGGGCCGATCTCGGCGGAGGTTGCCGGTGAGATCGGCGACGCGCTCATCCACTTCGAGCAGAAACCCGAGGAGGTCATCGAGACGTTCCGCGCTTCGGGCGGCGAGGGCAAGTCATGCATGATCGAGACCGTGGTCTGCTATGGCCGAAGCGTTGAGGAGGCGAAGCGGACGGCCTACGAGTGGTTCCCCATGGCTGCGAACAAAGGGGAGCTGAACTGGATCGTCCCCACCCCGACGCACTTCGAGCAGTTGCAGCAGATGGTGACACCGAACGATGTTGCAAAGAACGTCCTCTGCGGCCCCGACCCGCAGAAGATCATAGAGAAGGTGGGCAAATTCGTCGATATGGGCTATGACAGCGTCCTGCTGCACCAGGTCGGCCCGGAGCAGAAAGAGTTCATCAACCTCGCGCACGACGTCATCCTGCCGGAGTTCGGGATCAAGCCTCCCCGGCCCGAGTCCGGGGGCAGGATGGTACCCGGCCCTGCGCGGTGAGCCGGAGGCCGGTGAATCTTTTTTACGGTCGCTGCCATGTCCAGGGCCAGGCAGTGCTACCGGCGTGCCCTTTCTCCGAGGTATCACCCGATGATCGCACCGACTGCGGTGCCCGCAACCCCGCCGGGCAGCCCGGCACGCATCAGTCCCGCGTTCATCCCGAGCGCCGCTCCGACTCCGGCAGACCCACCTGCAACACCTGGCATTCCTATCCGGTCTGCCCCTCCGGATTCGATGCCCTCGTCTGTGATGATGAGGTGAGGATGCCCTCTGCAGGGGCCTCCATCACCCATACCATTTTAAGCAGAAGCGATGATTCCGGGATCAACAGGAGGAAAGAACTGTGGTATCAAAACTGATGGACTACTTCAACAAACAGCCGAGGATTGGTCTTCTCAGCAGCGCAAACAAAGAGGGAAAGGTCGATGCGGCAATCTTCGGCTCGCCGATGATGCTTGACGAGAAGACCGTCGTCATGGGGCTCGGGGAGAACCGCACGTTTGAATACCTGCAGGAGAACCCGAACGCCGTCTACACGATCGTGGAGCAGGGAGAGGCGTTTATGGACTGGAAGGGGCTCCGGGTCTACCTGAAGATGAAGGAGTATGCGACCTCCGGGGAGACGCTGGAGATCTACAAGAAACAGGTCGCCAAGGTCGCGGGTGAGGATGCGGCGGCGATGATCCACGCCACGGTGACGTTCGAGGTCACTGAAGTGCGGCCCCTCGTTGATATGGGCCAGGGCTGGGAGCAGTCTATCTGAGTCGCCTACGTTAGCTCAGGGTGATTCTCATGAGGCTGAAAGACAGGGTTGCCATCGTCACCGGGGCAAGTTCCGGGATGGGGGCCGCAATCGCAGAACGTTTTGCAGAGGAAGGCGCTTCCGTCATCGTGATTGCGCGGCGGAAAGAGCGGCTGCAGAGTCTTGTCGAGCGGATCACCGCCGCCGGGGGAAAGGCCATCGCCGTTGCCGGAGACGTGACCCGTGATGAGGATGTCGAGAACGCGGTGAAGACGGCCGTCCGGGAGTTCGGCAAACTCGACATCGTCGTCAACAACGCCGGGCTGCTGGATCGGTTCGTGCCGGTTGCCGAGCTCGACGACGATCTCTGGAACGCGGTCATCGACGTCAATCTGACGGGGCCGATGCGGATGTTCCGCGCCGCGATCCCGGAGATGGAGAAGGCCGGCGGCGGCTCGTTCGTCACCATCGCATCAGTCGGCGGGCTCCAGGGATCCCGTGCCGGGGCGGCGTATACGGCGTCGAAACACGGCGTGATCGGCCTCGCGAAGAACGTTGCATACATGTATGCGAAAAAAGGCATCCGGTCGAACATCATCGCCCCCGGCGCCGTCAGGACAGAGATTGGCGCCGGCCAGGAAGCAAACGAGGGAGGTGCGGCCGTATGTATGGCGGGCATGGGCACCAACCCGCGCGTAGGGGAGGCCGAAGAGATTGCATCAGTGGCCCTCTTTCTCGTCTCGGATGAAGCAAGTTTCGTGAACGGGGCGACGGTAGTCGCCGATGCCGGCTGGACCGCTTACTGACCCGGTTATCGTGCTCCGCCCGGAAAACGGGGGCAGGGCGAACACCTCACGTCCTTCGGCGGGAGAACGGGCCGAGCAGTGCATATCAATCAACTCCACAGTACGGGTCAGATCGCACTGTGAAGAGAGGCATCCGGGGGATCCTCTCCAGGTTCCCCGGATTCAACGATTCGCCCGAAGGCCCTGCCCGGGCCCGTGGGTGACTATACTGCAGTGTACCCGCCGTCGACGAGCAGGCTGGTTCCGGTTATGTTCGACGCATCATCGCTCGCCAGGAACGTGACGGCCTTCGCGACCTCCATCGGCCGGCCCAGGCGCCCGATCGGGTGCAGTTTTTTCAGTTCCTCGTAGGCTTCCCGCGGAAGGGCCGCGAGCAGGGGCGTGTCTATATACCCGGGTGCAACAAAATTCGCACGGATCCCCTGCGCCGCGTAACTGGTGCCGAGCGTCCGGGTCAGCATCGCGACGCCCCCTTTGGCGGCGCCGTATGCTGTGACGCCCTGCTTGGCGACAAAACTATGTATGGATCCGGTATTCACGATGGCCCCTCCCTGACCCTGTTTCAACATCTGCTGGACAGCGTACTTGTCACAGAGGAAGATTCCCTTCAGGTTCACGTCGAGAACCCTGTCCCATTCGTCCGTCTCTACTTCGTGAGGGTCGCCCAGGCTGCCGACGCCGGAGTTGGCGACGAAGACGTCCAGTCTCCCGAAGGCCTCGACGGTCTTCGCGACGAGGTTCCTGACATCGTCTTCGACGGTGACGTCCGCCCGGATGAAGATCACCTCTCCACCCGCTTCTTTTATCTCGTTAACGATCCTGGCGCCTTCTTTCTCGTTCCGGCCGGAGACGACGACCTTGCCGCCCTCGGCTGCCATGTCCTTCGCGCAGGCTTCACCGATACCGCTGGTGGATCCGGTGATGACACAGATTTTGTTTTCCATTCTTCCCATAATGGTTCCTCATTGACGTTCTGTTCGAATGACGGTCCTGGCAGACGCGCTCCTGACCCTTGTCGAGGTAGGCGATCCGGATGCCACCGAAATGGCGCTTGTTCCTGGTGTTCAGGTCGATTAAGAGCGGGACGATCTTCTCGATGATGCTCGCGCGTTCGAGCGCGCCATGGCTACCCTCTCCTCAACAATTTATATGACAATCGATCTGTCTCCGGCATCACGGCGATGTACCCATAGTCGTGCCCGTGGCATGCCTACGAGGCAATCTGTCTGCTGCCCCATCCACCCCGGGGCTCGGGCAGCGTCTGCCCCCCTACTCCGAGAGGAACGGGAATATCCGCAACAGGTCCTTGTCGAGCGGCTTCTTCTTCTGCCAGGTCTCCTCGAGCGGGGTGCAGGTGAGGTTCCCGCCGACCTCCCCCACCATGCACCCGCTCCGCCCCTCCATCAGCGCCTCGACGGCGGCAAAACCGAGGAGGCTCCCGAGCACCCGGTCGCGCAGCGTCGGCGGCCCGCCCCGCTGGAGGTGCCCGAGGACGACGACGCGGGATTCGAAGTTGAGGCGTTCGCTGACCTCCCGGGCGATCGAGAAAGAGATTCCCGGCGTCTTCCCCTCCGCCACCACCACGATCGCGCTCTTTTTGCCGATGGAGAACCCTCTCTCGATGCGGTCGCTGATCCGATCGATCGAGACCGCTTCTTCCGGGATGATCAGTTCCTCGGCACCGCCGGCGATCCCGCTCTCGAGCGCCAGGAACCCGGCCGTCCTCCCCATCACCTCGATGAAGAAGAGGCGGTCGTGCGACCGGGCGGTGTCGCGGATGCGGTCGATCGCCTCGACAGCACAGTTCGCCGCCGTATCGAACCCGATGCAGTAGTCGGTCCCGTAGACGTCGTTGTCGATGCTTGCCGGCACCCCCACGAGCGCCGCCGTATCCGCATCGGCGGCAAGCAGGCTTCCCCCGTGAAACGTCCCTTCGCCCCCGATCAGGACGATGCCGTCGAGTCCCATCCGGTCGATGGCCGCGGCCGCCCGAAGCCGCCCTTCGCGGGTGTAAAAGTCCTTGTTCCGGGAGGTCTCGAGGATGGTGCCGCCCAGGTGGATGGTGTTACGGATGGCCTTCCGGTCGAGCGGCATCGCGTCGCCTGCGATGAGCCCGGTATACCCCCGGCGTATCCCGACGACGGCAAGGTCGTTCGCGAGCGCGGTGCGCACCGCCGCCCGGATGCAGGCGTTCATGCCGGGAGCGTCGCCCCCGCTCGTCAGGATGCCGATGCGCTTCATGGCGTCTCTGCATCGTCGAGCGCTTCAACGCCCGGGAGCAACTTACCCGCGAGCATGGCGAGGGCCGCCCCGCCGCCCGTCGAGACGTGGGTCATCTCGTCGGCAAGTCCGAACCGTTGCACCGCATCCGTGGTCGAACCCCCGCCGATGACCGTGGTGCCGCGGAGGTTGGCGAGGGCCGCGGCGATCCGGCGCGTCCCTTCCGCAAACTCCGGGACCTCGAAGACCCCCATCGGCCCGTTCCAGACGACGGTTCGCGCACCGCCGAGTTCCCGGGAGAACTCGTCGGCAGCCTCCGGCCCGATATCGGCGATGAGCCGGCCGTCCGGGACCTCCATTGCGGCCACAACCTCGGTCGGGGCACCCGCTTCCAGCCTCTCCGTGACGACGACGTCACGGGGAAGGATGAGGCGGACGCCGCGCTTTTCTGCATTCTCCTCGACCTTTCTGACGTCTTCCAGGCGGTCGGTCTCGACGTGCGACGCACCGGTCGGGTAACCCCGGCTCGCAAGGAACGTCGCCGCCATCCCTCCCCCGATGAGAAGGAGGTTCACCCGGGAGATGACGTTGTCGAGGACTTCCAGTTTGTCGCTCACCTTGGCACCGCCGATCACGGCGGCAAACGGCTGCTCGGGGTTCTCCAGGATCCGCGTGAAGGCGTCGACCTCCCTCTCCAGAAGGAGCCCGGCAACCGCCGGCAGGTGCTGTGGAACCCCCACGACCGATGCGTGGCCCCGGTGCGAGGCACCGAACGCATCGTTGACGTAGATCTCGGCAAGATCGGCGAGTTTTTCTGAAAAAGAGGGATCGTCGGCCCGCTCCTCCGGGTGGAACCGGAGGTTCTCGAGGAGGACGATATCCCCGTCGCTCATCGCCGCGACCGCGCTCTCCACCTCAGGCCCGATACAGTCCCGGAGCGCGACGACCGGCCGGTCCAGCAGTTCGGAGAGCCGGTTTGCCACGAGGGCGAGCCGTAACCGCTCAACGATCTCACCTTTCGGCCGGTCAAGGTGGGAGCAGAGGATCACCCGCGCCCCCTGCTCGCAGAGGTAGCGTATTGTCGGCAGGCTGGCTCGAATACGGGTATCGTCGGCGATTACCCCTTCCTCATCGAGCGGCACGTTGAAGTCGGCACGGACGAGCACCCTTTTGCCCCGCACGTCGATCTCCCGGACTGTCTTCTTCCGTCTTGGTATCACGTTCTGCATACCGGCATACCCCCGGAGCAGCGGAGAACGACAGGGTTTCCTTGCCGCGTGTGCGGGCAACCGTGCCCCCCTCTCCGGCCCCTGCCTGTCTTTTAACCGTTCCCCGCCGGATTACGGTGTCGCAGTGCATGCGTGCCCTCGCATATATACTGTTCGTAGCGCCACCCATGGCGCGGGTTCGGGGTGCGCCGCCCGGGAGACCCACGCGGCAAAGGCGGCGAGGCCGTCGTCCCGGGCTGCAGCCTCCTCAAAACAGTCGCCGGCCCCGGTTTTCGGCAGGGGCTGGCGGCGGTCGGATCTCGGGTCTCGTCGGCGGGTTCACCGCTCCATGCGGCGCTCCCAGTAGGGCGTGTAGCCGTAGTGGCTGTACATCCCGGTGAGCCAGCCGCGTTCGGCGGTCGTCGGCCAGTTGTCCTTGTCGAAGCCCGGTGCGTTCTCCAGCCGCTCTTTGGGCACGTCGAGGACGAAGGTGTCGTCGGTCGCGTTGTACTGCAGGGCCTCCCAGGGGACGGCGAAGAGTTTGTCGCCGAGCCCCAGGATCCCTCCGAACGAGAGGGCGGCATAGGCGACGCAGCCTTCGCTCGTATCGATCACGACGTCCTTGATCGTCCCGAGATCCTCACCCTGCGGGTTTCTGACGGAATAATCCGCGATATCCTTCCCCCGTATAATATTCCGTGTCTGCATCTCTGTAGCAGTTCCTCTCATCTGCATCACGTCTCCATGAATCGTGGAACGTCCTGTCCCACGGTAAGAGGGTGAATACCGGCCGGGGATATTTAATTCTTATTGAAATATAATTTTGGTCGGATGTGTGGAGCCACAGGAGCGTTCTCCCGGGCAGGCGCCGGAGCACGATCTAATGCTTCGCCTCCTCCCTTCTTCGCCACTCTCCGCCCGGCCCTTTCTCGTAGACCCGCTCCAGCGCCGCCCAGGCGGCCTTGTGGGCAACCTCCTCGCGCGCGTCTTCGACAGGTCGTCACCTTAATCGCGTGCCCGGAGAGATTGTTAGGATACATGCCGTGCAGGCGAAACCGCCGGGAAACCCGGTGAGCGCATGCTGCACGGCCGGAATACCCCTAATATGAAGGTCTACTGGCGACATATCCCCCAGGCGAACAACTCCTTCGCCGCGCTTGCCGCAGCGTGCGAGGTGCACGGATACGACCTCGAGGTGGCGGACGGGCCGCGCCCCGACGTCACCATCTACAGTATCAACTCCATCAACGAGCGCATCTACCGCGACGAGATCGCGGAGGCCGACTGCATAACGGTCGTCGGCGGCCCCCACGCCTCCGCCTGCTACCGCGAGGTGGCGGAGTACGCCGACTACGTCGTCGTCGGGGAGGGAGAGTACACCCTCCCGGCGCTTCTCTCCGCCATCGAGGAGGAACGAGACCCTCCTCCCGGGGTCGCCACCGCCGCCGGTTATACGCCCGCACGCCACACCGTCCTCCTCGACGGCTACCCGCCCTTCTCGCGGATCAAGGGGTTCGTCGAGATCACCCGGGGATGCCCGTTCTCCTGCGGCTACTGCCAGACGCCGCGCCTCTTCGGGCGGTGCATGCGCCACCGCTCCATCGACGAGATCGTCCGTTACGCCTCGCGCTACCGGGATATCCGGTTCGTCACCCCGAACGCCTTCGCTTACGGCTCCGACGGCGTTCATCTCCGCCTCGACAAAGTCGAGCGGCTCCTCCGGAGCCTCAAAGGCCGGGTCTACTTCGGCACCTTTCCCGGCGAGGTGCGCCCGGAGTGCGTCTCGCGGCAGTCCGTCGAACTCGTCCTCGACCACTGCACCAACACCCGCCTGCACTTCGGGGCGCAGTCCGGGAGCGATCGCGTGCTGCGCCACCTGCACCGCGGGCATACCGTCGAGGACGTCGTCCGTGCCTACGACCTCTGCCGGGAGCACGGGCTCGTTCCGGTCGTCGATTTCATCCTCGGACTGCCGTTCGAGAGCGACGACGATCAGCGCGCGACCCTCGACCTCGTGAAGATGGTTGCCCGGGGAGGGAAGGCGCACATCCACTACTTCATGCCGCTGCCCGGGACTCCTCTTCAGGACGGACGCCCCCGTCCGCTCCTTGTCGAGACGGAGAAGGTCCTCGGGAAACTTGCGCTCGACGGCAGAATTACCGGCTCGTGGATGGATCATGAGATAAGGTTTTTTAGACGCACTTCTCACTTATAGAGCATGACGGATGTGCTACTCTTAGCAGATCTGCACGGTAACTACGGAAAGCTTGACGCTTTTCTCAGCTACGACTACGATGCAGTCATCATTGCAGGCGACATAACCAATTTCGGTCCACTTGAGCCTGTAGATTCGGTACTCTCCAACTTCGAGGTACCGTGTTTCGCAATCCCCGGCAACTGCGATCCCCGCGAGATCATCGACGTGCTCGAGCGCTCAGATGCGGTCTGCCTGCACAATTCGTGGATCGCGCTCGGCAAGATCACGCTCGCGGGTCTTGGCGGTTCGAACAAGACCCCGTTCGACACACCGTTCGAGCTGACGGAGGAAGAGATCGATAAAGAACTCACCCGGATCACCAATCACATGGACAAAAATGTCCACAACGTCCTGCTCTGCCACGCCCCGCCGTATGAGGCGCTGGACACCGTCGAGGATAACCACGTCGGCAGCCAGAGCATCCGCAAGCACATGACCCGGTTCGATCTGGTCTGCTGTGCTCACATCCATGAGGCACGGGGCGTCACCGAGGTCGACGGCGTCAAGATCGTCAACCCCGGACCCGCTTCAGAAGGCTACGGTGCTATCATCCGTTTCGGGAAGGAGCCCAAAGATATCGATATCGACCTTATTGCTGTTTAAATAACAGCATCTCCAGATACGAGGTGTAGATCGGTGGACCGTCTACACCCAATTCTTTTACAATAGCCCCGATCCGGTCGGCGGCATCCTCTTTGTTCTCTTCTGTCAGGATCTCAACCTCGATGAACGTCCCGAGCCCTTCGACGTCGTCGAGCGTAACCGTCACGTCCCCCATCTCGTAGAACTCCCGCACCTTCGAGACCGTGGCGGCACGCCGGAACCCGAGACGGGAGAGGATTCCTTCAAGCGTCTCCCCGTCGGCGACCGCGAGGTTGAACTCCTCGCGGGCCTTTGCACTCCCGACCCGGATCTTCGGGCCTTTGTAGGTCACGGTTGCTCCGGTGTCGTCGTACCTGACTCTCAATGCTTCGTCCGTCTCTCCGAAATCGCGGTGGGGGGCGTTGTAGTAGACGTCGTGTTCCCGCTGTCTTCTCCCCATCCGCACTCCCTTCCGGCCGAGCCCGGCCCTGACGCTCTCCAGGTCTCCGACCGCAAATTTTGCTTCTATCTCGAGCATGCCAACTCTGCGTCAGATCGTCTCTCGGGAACGACGATAAACCCTCACCGTCCGGCCGTGAGCGCACCGGAGGCCCTCTGCCGGATGAGGTCCCTCTGCCGCTCTGCGGCCGCGAGGAGGGCGTCGTCTCCAAGATGCTCCGCGGAGACGATCGCCCGGTCAGTGAGCCGCAGGGCGGTATCGTGGTCGTCGCGATGGTGGAACCGGAGCCCGATCTCCAGGTTCAGGTCGGCGGCTTTCCCGTACTCGCGCGCGTGATAGAGGTGGCCGGCAAGCGAGAGGAGGACGTGCAGCCTGCCGGGGAGGCGATGTATGGAACGCTCGAAGCAGTCTGCAGCGCGGGCGTTGAGCGCAACCGTTGTTTCTTCAGAGAGGCCGTGTCTGCAGTGCTCTTGCAGGAGGGGGTGCGCGAAGGCATACTCGCCGCCGGGGAGGCTGCGGAAGACGCCGCTCTCCAGCAACCGGTCGGTCGCCGGTGCCACGCCCCCCTCCTGGAGATCGAGCATGCAGGCCATGACCGGCACGGGGAACGGGGGGTTCAAGACGCAGAGACCTTCCGTCCATGCCTTTACGGGCTCGGGGAGCGCGGCGAAGACAAGCCCTGCGGGATCTTCTGCGCCGGCGATGACGTCCGCAACGTTCTCCCGGGACGGTGCGAGCCCCCGGTTGCGCAGAGCGTTGAAGCAGGCTATGAGACGGAACGGGTCGCCCGATCTCTCTTCGAGGAGGGCGGCGGCTGCGTCGTCGATGGAGAAGTAAAACCGCCTTTTCCCGAGTTCCTGGATCTCGGCCGCTTGCATCCCGAAGAGTTGCACTTCGTGGATGCCGAGTTCCCGGATCTCCTCCTGCATCGCCGCGTATCCGGAACCGGCATCATCCTCTATCCGGCAGGTGAAGGCGAGGAGGATGCCGGGCGGGAGGTCGCGCACGACATCCCGGAGGAGGCGCCGGTCGTGGCTCGAAGCAAGGTGAACGTCGTCCAGGAGAACCGCCGCAACGTGGCCGGTCATGCTCATCTCTCTCCCGAGCCCCCTGAGCAGTTCCTCGAAGGCCTGGTATACGCGGTCGTATCCGACCTCGGGCGTTCGGGCGAAGACGCCGATGATCTCCTCGCCGGCCTTCGGGAGCAGGCCGATCGGCTCCACCGGCGCGGCGTATTTCTCGAAGACGTCGTCGGCGTACCGGATAGCCTCTTTCATGCTCTCGGCATCAAGGATGCTTGCGAACCTCGCGGATGCCGAGGTTCGCCGAAGATCGTTCAACAACTCCCGGAACGCAGCGAAGATCATCCCCGGGAGGTCGAAGACCTCCGCCCTGAGGACGGGGGACTCCCGCCCGTCGGGGCGTTCCTGCACCTCGTATGCGAGCCAGTTCAGGAGCGAACTCTTCCCGATGCCCGGCGGGCCGGAGATCATCACCGTCTGACCGCGCTCTCCCGCCCGCGAGAGGATGGTCGAGAGTTGCTCAAGTTCCTCCCGTCTGCCGCAGAACTCCTCTGGAGGCGATGGGGCGTATGAGACCCCGCCGACCTGCTGCTGTATCTCGTCCATGATCCCGCCGGGTGTTCCGGTAGACAGTATAAATACCATTCCATCCAAATAAAGTGGAACAACAAGACGCAGGCATGCGGCGGGCCGGTGCGGGAGGCGTACCGCGACCGTAGCGCATCCGCTATCCAAGGTGAATGGAATGGCACTTCAGGAAGGAGATTTTATCAGGCTCAGATACACCGGCCGCGTCGGTGAGAATATCTTCGATACCACGGATGAGGAGAACGCGAAGGAAGAGGGAATTTACAACCCACAGGCGGAGTACGGTCCTGTCACCGTTCGCCTGGGAGGCCATCACGTCATCGTCGGCCTTGAGGACGAGTTGATCGGAAAGGAGGTCGGCGCCGAGGGCGAGGTCGACGTCCCGGCCGAGAAGGGGTTCGGGGCGCACGAGGATGAAGCCGTAAAGTCCGTCCCGGTCACGCAGTTCCGCGAGAAGCCGCAGAGGGGGATGCGGATTGAGGTCGAAGGCCGCGAGGGCGTCGTCGTCGACGTCATCGGAAGACGCGCGGTCGTCGACTTCAACCACCCGCTTGCCGGCAAGACCCTGAACTACTCCTACGCGATCCTCGAGAAGGTCGAGGACCCGGTGGAGCAGATCAAGGGTCTCATCAAGCTCTTCTCGGGCAGAACCGATGTCGGGATCAGCATCGTCGACGGCACGGTCGAACTGGAGCTCCCTCCCGCGATCACCTACGACCGGCGCTGGATGGTCTGGCGGGGCACCCTCGTCCGCGAGATATTCGAGAACAACTCCGATATCAAGGACGTCGTCATGAAGGAGACGATCTCCCGCCCGAAGATGCCGGAGGCGGCACCGGAGGTCGTTGAGGCCGAAGAGCCCGCCGAGACCGAAGAGACGAAAGAGTCCGAGGAGTAATTCTCCTCTGCTCTTGTGATTTATTTTTTCTTTTGACTTTGTTGAATCCCTCCTCTAAAGGCCGAATTGCCTCCAGAGTTATCCGCACATTATCGACTCACGGGAAGTGCGACGGTTCGTGAGCACGACTGCTGTCCAAGCAGGAGTTTGAGTGGCCGGAAGCGAGGGCAAAACCCCGTGCAGTGGACCTTGGGGGTATCGCGTCTGGAGGAGTGCGACTGGCCGAAGGTGCGATGTTCCTCTGGAACGGAGCTGGAGCACCGTTAGGAACGACGTTCCATGGGAACGGAGTTCGAGCACCGAAGGTGTGAGGTGCGGGGGCAAGAGCACGAGAAGACTTCGTTCTTCGAAGGGGGGCATCCCCCTCCCTTGTCTCTACCTTACACTCGGACATCTGTAACCCCCACCCCGCCCGCGCTTCGCGCTCCTCCTCCGCACCTTCGGTGCTCAAACTCCCGCCGTCCGCTCCGCTCCCGGCAGTCGTTCCCCGCCCCTCAGGGCGGGGGCAGTGCGTGGCGATACCCCATTGAAAGCCGTGTATGAGTTGTGACTGACCGGAGGGCACAAACCAGAGCATCGAAGGGTGACATTCCTCTAGGAAGCGACGGTGTTTAGAGGATGGGGCGGGGAGCAGAAGCCGGGGGATGGGAATCTGAAAGAGGTGGGCGTTGAGGAGATTGTTTCTCAAAGTTTTTTGAGATTCTTTACTTAATTACGCTGCTCTCTTCGGTCACATGTCACCGTCTTCGGATTTCAGGTGGATATCGCCACGCGGGGCGGGGCTGGCGGGGAGGGCGACGTTCCGCAGGAACGGAGTTCGACCACCGTCAGGTGGCAAGGGGGGAGCATCCCCCCTCCCCTGCCCTTTCAAAGAACATCGTTCTTCTCGTGCTCCGTCCCTCGCACCTGACGGTGCTCACGCTCCTTGCCATCCCCGGCCCATTCCTCCGCCCGCTCCGCGCCAGATCAAGAGCCAGTCCCAACTGCCCGTACCCTTCTTTAGGTACCGGGCCGAATGTATTCTGAATCAATGGCGACACTACAGGGAATGAGCGGAGTCGATCTTCGGGCGCTGGTAGCGGAGGCTGCCGATCGCCTCCCGCTCTGGGTCGGCAAGATCTACCAGTTCGATGCGAAGACCCTCGGCATCAGGCTGAACGGTGAAGACCGGGCAAAGTACTTCTTCCTCGTCGAGACGGGACGGCGCGCCCACTTCACCGCGGAGTTTCCCGTCCCCCCGAAGAACCCGCCGAGTTTCGCGATGCTGCTTAGAAAGCATCTCGAAGGCGGGAAGGTGCTCGGCATCCGCCAGCTCGGGCTCGAGCGCACGGTAAGCCTCGATATCGGGAAGCGGGATACGACCTACCACCTCATCTTCGAACTCTTCGACGAGGGGAACGCCGTTCTCTGCGATGAAGCGTATACGATAGTCAAGCCCCTCTGGCACCACCGGTTCAAGACCCGGGAGGTGGTTCCGGGCGCGGTCTACGCCTTCGAAGGGTCAGACTGCCTGTCTCAGTCGCCGGAGGCGTTCCGGACGATGCTTGCAGAGTCCGACCGCGACATCGTCAGGACGCTCGCCGTCGGGTGCATGCTCGGCGGCGCGTATGCCGAAGAGGTCTGCCGGATGGCGGGCGTCGAGAAGAGCGCCGCCGCCGCGGAGGTGGACGCGGAGGCTGTCCGGGATGCGTTCGAACGGCTGATGGCCGATGTAGGAGGACGCCGTGAGCCGGTGATAACGGCGTCCGGATGCTGGCCGGTGGTGCTTGCCGGCGAAGAGGTTCGCGAGCGGTTTGCGACCTTCAGTGAGGCCCTGGATGCGTTCTACCCGAAGACGGCGGGCGAGAAGCAGGGGCCCGCGGCCGAGAAGCCCCGCCTCTCCCAGGCGGAGGTGATCCGCCTGCGGCAGGCGGAGGCGATCAAGGGGTTCGAGAAGAAGATCGAGCGCTATGGGCGGATCGTGGAGGTGATCTACGAGAACTACACGGACGTTGCCGGGATCATAGCGACGCTTGATGAGGCGAGCAAAAACCGGTCGTGGCAGGAGATCGAGCAGATCCTGAAAGCGAACGGCGATAACCCTGCGGTAAAGATGGTCAGGGCAGTTCATCCTGCCGATGCGGCGGTGGACCTCGATCTCTCGGGGGAGCGGGTGAAGATCCACATCCACGAGACGATCGAGCAGAACCTCGGCCGCTACTACGACCAGATCAAGAAGTTCAAGAAGAAGAAGGCAGGCGCGCTTGTGGCGATGGAACGGACAGTTCCCGAGAAGCCCCGGACGAAACGGAACCTTGCCCTCCTGAAAAAGCGGTGGTATCACCGCTTTCGCTGGTTCACCACCAGCGACGGCATTCTTGTCATCGGCGGCCGCGACGCCTCCCAGAACGAGGAACTCGTCAAGAAGTACATGGAGGGCGGGGACCTCTTCGTCCACGCCGACGTCCACGGCGGGAGCGTCGTCATCGTGAAGGGCACGACCGAGCACCTTGACGAGGCCGTGCAGTTCGCCGCCTCCTACTCAAACGCCTGGAAGGTCGGGCACTTCACGGCGGACGTCTATGCCGCCCGGCCCGACCAGGTGAGCAAGACGGCCGAATCCGGCGAGTATGTGGCGAGAGGCGCCTTCATCGTCCGCGGCGAGCGGCAGTATTTCAGGAACGTGCCGCTCGGGGTGGCGATCGGTCTTGCGACAGCACCCGAGGTCGCCGTCATCGGCGGTCCCCCCGGTGCCGTCACCGGGCGTACGAAAGTGTGGGTGGAACTCCGTCCCGGCCAGTTCGAACCGAACGACACCGCAAGGAAGGTAGTCCGGGCACTCAGGGAGAAACTCTCGGAGGACGAGTGGAAAGGGCTCAAAAACGCCTTGAACACCGAAGCGGTCGCCGCTTTCGTCCCGCCGGGAGGCTCCGATATCGTGGAATCATGAAGGCCGAAGTCCGGGAGATGAAGAGGCAGTTCGGCGAGATACGTCTCTTCCCGGAGACGCTCGACGACCTCTGGCACCTCTCCCACCTGGTCGGGCCGGGGGATCTCGTCTTTGCGACGACCTTCCGGAGCGTGGAGGCGGCGACCGACAAACTCCGGCCGGAGAAGGTCGAGAAGCGGCCGGTGCGGCTCGGGATCCGGGTCGAGAAGGTGGAGTTCCACCAGCATACGAGTCGTCTCCGGATCGCCGGCGTCATCGAGAGCGGGGTGGATGTCTCCGCACACCACACCTTGAATGTCGATGCCGGGTTCGAGATCTCGGTCGTCAAACGCTGGCGTGCCGTCGACTGCGAGCGGATCCGGCGGGCGGTCGACGCCTCTGAGTACGGCGTGGTTCACGTCGTGAGCGTCGAGGAAGGAGAGGCGCAGGTCTACCGGCTGCGCCAGTTCGGCCCGGAGTGGGTGACGACCGTCACGATCGGGAGCAGCAAGGGTGCCGAGACCGGTACCCGGTCGGCGCTCTTCGAGAAGACGCTTGAGACGGTCGCCGCGGTCACCGGCCCTCTCGTCGTCGCGGGCCCGGGGTTCGTGAAGGACGAGTTCGCGGAGTACGTGAAGGCCCGCGCTCCCGATCTCGCCGGGAGGATGGTCGCCGTCGAGACCCGGCGCATCGGGCGGGGCGCCGTGCAGGAGGTGATCGGGCAGGGGATCCTTGACCGGCTGCTCGGCGACCTGCATCTTGCACGGGAGGTCGCGCTGATGGACGAGGTTCTGCTCCGGATCGCGACCGAGGGCGCCGTCGTCTACGGCATCGACGAAGTCCAAAAAGCGGTTGCCTACGGGGCGGCGGAGACGGTGCTGGTCGCCGACACCCTGCTCCGGGACAATGAGGCTACGGGCGTCATCGAGAAGGCCGAGCGCGTCAACGCCACGATCGTGGTGCTGAGCACCGAGTTCGAGCCCGGGGAGCGTCTTGACGCAATCGGCGGCGCCGCGGCGCTTCTGCGGTATAAGATCGAGTGAGGCCTGAAGGATTTTCATTCCGGGAGTTTGAGCACCGTTAGTGCGATTTACGTGACAGAACGGTCTCAATCAAGGACAAAGCCCCGTACAGTGGACTGCGGGGATATCGCCACGCGGGGGAGGCGGCTCGCGGGGAGGGGGGATGCTCCCCCCTCCCCTGTTTCTACCCTGTAAGGCTATACCTGCAACCCCCACCCCGCCCGGCCTCCGGCCTCCTCCTCCGCACCTTCGGTGCTCAAACTCCTGCCGTCCGCTACGCTCCCGGCAGTCGTTCCCCGCCCCAAGGGGCGGGGGCAGTGCGTGGCGATATCCGGTGGAAAGCCGTGTCCGGGGATGCGCGACAGCATGAGCATAGAAGCCCCTCGATATTCGAGAATCGAGCAGATACTGCGCGATATTTGAGTGTGACCAAGTCTGAGACCTCCAAAAGCCGGGACGCCCCCTGCACACCCTCACCTCTCCTGATATATCTCCCGCGAGAAGAACAATCACAGATGACCCCGCTCCGCCGCCCCTCCTGCCCCGCCGGGCGGGAGGTACCTATCTTTTATTACCGGAGAACGCCCTATTATGTAGTAATTCCGTCAATCCCGGGAAGCGGCCAGAAGTCGGTTTGCTCCCGTCGGGCTGTCGCCCCGAAGGGGCTTCCCTTTCAGGAATGGCGCAACACTGGTGTCACGATGAGCGAGAATGCGGTAGCAGCAGAGTCTGAAAAGACACGGCCACGGACGCGTGCCGAGAAGCAGGCCGAGCACAGAAATCGGATAACACGGACGCTTGTAGCCTGCTTCATGGGCATCCTGGCCGGGGGACTCTCGTTCTACCTCTCCGGCACGCCCGACCCGGCGAGCGGTCTTCAGGAAAACGCCATCATCGGCATCCTTCTTCTCATGGCGGGCGTCGTCTTCCAGAAACACATCTTCATGCTCATCCGGATCGACCACATGGCCCTGACCGGAAAGGACTGGTTCTACCAGAGTTTCATGACGTTCGCGCTCTGGTTCATGACCTGGACAATCCTTCTGACTACCACCGTTCTGTGATCACCCATGCGTATTGCTGTTGTACACCGTGATCGGTGTCACCCTGTCAAGTGCGGCACCGAGTGCATCCTCTACTGCCCTCGTGTCCGAACCGGCGACGAAACCGTCGTCATCGGCGAAGACCAGAAGGCTGTCATATCCGAAGAACTCTGTGTCGGGTGCGGTATCTGCGTGAAGAAGTGCCCCTTTCAGGCGCTCGACATCGTCAACCTCCCCGAACAACTCGACCAGCCGACCCACCGCTATGGCCAGAACGGCTTCGTCCTCTACGGCCTCCCGATCCCCGTCGAGGGGAAGGTCACGGGCATCCTCGGCCCGAACGGCATCGGGAAGAGCACGTCGGTGAAGATCCTCTCGGGGACGCTCGTCCCGAACCTGGGGAGAACCGATGCCGAGATCTCCTGGAAAGAAGTCCTCGACCTCTACCAGGGAACCGAACTCTTCGACTACCTCCAGTTGCTCTCGCAGAAGAACGTGAAGGTCGCGGTAAAACCGCAGTATATCGACCAGATCCCGAAGGTCTTCTCCGGTTCGGTGCGCGACCTTCTTGGAACGACGGACGAGCGCGGCAAACTCGACTACTACATCGACCGGCTGTCGCTCAAGGCGGTCGTCGACCGGCCGATCACGACCCTCTCCGGCGGTGAACTCCAGCGGGTGGCGCTCGCCGCCTGCCTTGCGCGTGACGCCGACTTCTACTTCCTCGACGAGATCACGCCCTACCTCGACGTCTACCAGCGGATGGCCGTCGCGAACCTGATCCGGGAACTCGCCCTGGAGCGGCCGGTCGTGATCGTCGAGCACGACCTTGCCATCCTCGACATGCTCGCCGATACCGTGCATATCGCCTATGGAGAACCGGCGGTCTTCGGCGTCATCACCTACCCGAAAGGCGTCCGGGTGGGGATCAACCAGTACCTGGAAGGCTTCCTCCCGGAGGAGAACGTCAGGTTCAGGACGTATGCGGTGACGTTCGATACCCGTGCGCATGCTTCCGACGTGAACCGGGAGGTGCTGCTTGAGTTCCCGGCGATGACGAAAGCGTTCGAGCAGTTCTCGCTCACCGTCGACGGCGGGGAGATCCGGAGCGGCGAGGTTCTCGGGGTGCTCGGGGCGAACGGTATCGGGAAGAGCACGTTCGCCCAGCTCCTCGCCGGGGTGCTCGAGCCCGATACGGGGGCGATGGATACCCGGGTGCGGATCTCCTACAAGCCCCAGTACCTCAAAGGCGACACGGAGGCGACCGTCGAGGAGGTTCTCCGGCAGACGACGACGAAGTTCGACACGTCGTACTACCAGCACGAGATCTTAGAGCCGCTCTCCCTTGCGCAGTTCCTCCAGGCGCCCATAAACACGCTCTCGGGCGGCGAACTCCAGCGCGTGGCGATAGCGGTCTGCCTCTCGCGCGACGCCGACCTCTACATCCTGGACGAGCCGAGCGCCCATCTCGACGTGGAGCAGCGGGTGAAGATCTCAAGGATGATCCGGAAGCATGCCGAAGGGCGGGAGGCGAGCACGCTCGTGATCGATCACGACATCTACGTCATCGACATGATCAGCGACCGTATCCTGGTCTTCGAGGGCGAGCCGGGCATCAGCGGCAAAGCCGCCGGGCCGTTCGACATGGCGCCGGGCATGAACCGGTTCCTCGAGGCGCTCGGGATCACCTTCCGGCGAGACAAGAGCGGAAGGCCGCGGATCAACAAGCCCGGCTCGTTCCTCGACCGGGAGCAGATCGCCGCCGGGGAGTATTATTATACTGAGATCTCGAAGTAGTGAGCGGGGCGGGAAGTTCTTTTCTTTTCCGGTGGACTGCTGGTGGTAGTCCTGAAGGTTTAATTGGAAATAGGGTCGTGTTCGTCAGCGTTCCCGAACACGGATTTCTGGTGGCTATCGCGTCTGGGGAGGGGTTGCAGGGGAGGGGGAGACCCCCCTCGAAACTCTTCGAGTTTCTCATGCTCGCTACGCTCGCACTCCCCTTTGTCCCCACCCCCCGTGGCGATTCTCCCACGGTCCAGTGTATCGGGTTTTCGCGCCTCTAACGACCCGTCAATCTCGTAAAAGGAGGATAGATTGTGATTTCCCGATAGCAGAGCCGTTTCTACCCTTCTAGAACCAATCCTAACTAACCCAAATGGCGGCCCAAACACGCCCGCGCTCTGCCATGGTATCCAGAAAGCCGGCGTTCCTCCCCCCGTTCTGCGCTCTCAAGCCCCGTTCACCCACGGCTCACCGCGCCGATCAACCCTTCAAAAAAAGCCCAAATCCCGTCAAACAGCCCGGCACTCTCTTCAGGTCTCTCCACCGGTGCCGGGGTCGGAGGCAGGGGCGTCCCGGTCGTCACCGGTGTCGGCACCGGGACAGCGGAGAGATCGAGGGTGGCGAGTTCCGTCATCGGCGGGATGTAGCCCACGTTTCCCGGAACGACGAACCAGCACCGGCCGTAGGCGTCGACGAAGAGTTTCTTGACGGCATTTACACGGATACCGTCTCCGGCCGTGATATGCAGGGCGACCCCCGACGAGTTCCACCCGTATATCCCGTTATCGGATGCGATGTAGAGCATCCCTTCGGGCGTCGTTGCGACGTCGTTGATCGTGACCGGGAACGTGCTCAGGTTTCCGGCGTTGAGGACCTGTGTAACCCCTGTATCGGGGGCGTAATGGAGAACCGTCGTGCGGTTGAAGAGATACACCCCCCCGAACGGATCGACCCGCACCTCGGATACCCGGCGAAGTGTGTCGCTACCGTAGGTGACCTGCTCGAAGCGGACGTCGCCCGTCCGATCTTTGAGCACCCGGATACCGTCGCTCTCCGACCCGATGACGAGCGCATCGCTCGCGGCATCGACCGCCATGCTCACGACAGTATAGCACCCGAGCCCTTCGGGCCCGGCAGGCTTGTACCATGTCCAGACATCGCCGTGGCAGCGGTGGAGGCCCGCCCGCCCGGTGGCAACCCACACCTCGTCTCCCCACCGTGCGATGCAGTTGATGTTGAGGTTCTTGAGGAACTGCAGATCCTGGACGGCGCGGTATCCCGTCCCGTCTCCGATCTGCAGACCGTTCGGATACCCGAGCCAGAGGTGCCCCTCCGCATCGAGCGCGACCGAAGTGACCATGGTCTCGAGAGGCGCGAGCGACCCATAGGGCGTCTCACCGGGATGCCTTGCGTTGACCGAATACCAGGTGCCGTTCTCCGTGTACACGGAGATGCCGCCGTCGGTCGCAAAGATGACGTCTCCATACCGGCCGTTGATCACGTCCTTTACCCCGGCGGACGCGATACCCGAACTATAATCGGGCACATCGATATAGAGGGCTGATACGAAGGGGACGAAGAAGGATGCCGCGGCTAATATGAGTATCAGAGCGCGTCGCATGTCCCGTCCGCTCTCTTGATGATGAGACGGCCCTTTCCTTCCGGCCAGTAATACACGGACCGCCCGACCTTTCCGCCGGTCTCCTCGTGCTCGATCCGGATGCCCTGTTCCTGAAGCAGTTCCTTCACTGCGGCGGCGTTTCGCTCGCCGATGTTCAGGGAATTGGCCGAGAACTCAAACATGCTTGCACCGCCGACCACAATTGCGGCGATCGAGGATTTTATGCTCCCGGCTTTCCCCATCTCTTCAAGGAGAGCAGACATGGCAGTATCTGCGAACTTCCCGGGACGATCGGTACTCCCTCTGCTCTCGGGGAGCATGATATGGGCGAGCCCCGCAAGGGATCTCCGCTGGTCGTGCAGGATGAGCGCGATGCAGGAACCGAGCCCAATCGTCCCCATCGGACACATCCCGACCCGGAGTTCACCCAGGCCCAGGATTATTGCCGTTTCTTCACCAAAAAAATTGTTCTCCATGGTATATCCCGGATACCGGTTATGAGAGCGGTTCCATCATCCGTTCGAGCATGAGGAAGAGCTGCTGGGTAAGTTCGGCGTTCGGAAGCATGTAGATGCTCCCGTAGACGGGCGGCGCCTCGCTCGTGAGCTCGGTGTTGAAGATCAGCACGTCGTTCACGTCGCCGGCCACCTGCGCGACGATGGACTCGAAGGCGGCATGCGCCATATCGATGGCCAGCGCCGGGGGAGACGGGAGCATGACGATACCCAGCAGTTCGGCTGTCGCATCGAGAAATGCCGATATCATGATGTTCCCGATCTCGATCGCAGCGCTCTGATCCATCTCGTTGATCTCGCGATCGGTATCGGCATCGATGGTGCCGAGCATCTGGTTGGTCAGCTGGATGACGGTCTCCCGGGGCATGCTGACGACGACATATCCACCGTCCGCGACCTCGCCCTGAATCTGGAAGACGACCATGGCGGTTATCTCGTTGCTGATATAACTGTGCAGATCGGCGATATCGACGGCCTGCACCTCCGGCACCGTCATCTCGATGGGGCTCATCAGCATCTGCGATAGCGACGTTGCCGCGTGTGCGGCACCGATATTCCCAAACTCTGCCAGCGCATCCTTCTGAAATGGATCCAGTTCCATGAATATCTTCTCCTAAATCATTGTATTTACATCGAGTACCGGCACGACGTCCCCGTCTCCGGGGATGGTGATCCCGCTGATCCCGCGGCAGTTGCCTGCAATGCTGGAGAGCGGTTTCACCACCACTTCCTGCTGGCCGTCGACGGAATCGACGACGATGCAGCATCTCCTGCCGTCGTTCTGCAGCACGACCAGTGTGTTGCTCTCCCCTGCCCGGCCGAACATGTCCTCCAGGCGGTGCATGGGGAGGGTCTGGTCCCGGAGCAGAATCGCCTCGCTGTTGCCGATCCGATGAATTGCCTCCGGCCTCGTCAGCGCCACCTCGACGACGTTGCTGATCGGGATGGCGCACCGCCTGCCGTTGATATGCACCATCATGACATCGATGATCGCCATCGTCGGGGGAAGGACCAGCTCGAACTTGGTTCCTTTGCCGACCTTGGTCTCGACCTTGATCGAGCCTTTGAGCGATTCGATCGTCTTCTTGACCACATCGAGGCCGACGCCCCTGCCGCTGATGTCGGTGATCGTCTCTGCCGTGCTGAACCCGGGCTCGAAGAGCAGGCCGACCAGTTCGTCTTTCGTTGCGTTTGCCGCCGTTTCAGCCGTCATGAGGCCTTTCTCAACGCCTTTCCTCCGGAGTTTCTCGGGATCGATGCCGGCACCGTCGTCCTCGATCTCGATGATGACGTTGTCCTTGTCCCTCCTTGCCATCAGCCGCAGCGATCCTTTCGGGGGTTTACCGCTGGATTCCCGGACATCCGGCGTCTCGATGCCGTGGTTCACGGCGTTCCTGATGAGGTGCAGGAGCGGGTCGGAGAGCCCGTCCATCATGCTGCGATCGAGTTCGGTCTCGCCGCCCTCGATGGTGAACTCGACCTCTTTCCCGTCATGGTTCGCAACGTCCCGCACGACCCGAGGAAGGCGGTTGAAGATACGTTCGAGCGGCATCATCCGGATCCCCATCATGAGGTTCTGAAGATCGGAGACCGAACGGCCGACCATGGAGAGCGCCTCGTCGAACTCCTTGATGCCGTGCTTCTTCGCGATCAGTTCGAGCCGCCCGCGGTTGATGACCAGATCCTCCACCAGGTTCATCATCCGGTCGAGCCGCTGGATATCGACGCGGATATTCTTGATCTCCCGGCTCTTCTCGGCTTTCATCACCCGCTGCACCTGTGGTTCCGGAGCCGGTTCGGATTTTTGGGTCCCTTCGCTCGCGGCCGGGGGTATTACGGCCGGAGTCGTCGGCAGCGACTGCGGTCCGGAGAGAGCAAGGAGCAAGAGTTCCGTGCCGGAAGCGATCGTCCTGAGCGCTTCCTCCCCCGCCTCGCTCTCGATGAGGATCTCGAACGGCCCCTCAAACTTCCCGTCCTCCAGGAGGTCCCGTGAGGGGGTCGTCGCGTGAATCGTCCCGATCTCTTCCAGGTTCTGCAGGAGCAGTATCGCCCGGACGTCCTTCATGGTGCTGGACGGGTCGACGGCAACCGTCAGCGTATACAGCGGGCGATCGTCGGCGTCTCCTTCTGGTGCTGAAGGAGCCTCGGCCGGGAGCGCCGCACCGGGAGGTGGTTCCTGCTCGTCTTCCCCCTCTTCTTCGGCAAACACCAGGAGTTCCTGAACCAGAGTTGCGGACTGCTCGTCGGACGGCATCCCTCCTGCCTCGATGGCATCCAGCATCCCCTCGATAGCATCGGTACAGGTGAGCAGAAGATCGGTGAGCGACGCGGTCACCTCGCGCCGCCCGTTCCTGATGAGGGAGAATACGTCTTCCATCGAGTGGCAGAGATGCTCCATTGCGTCAAAGCCCATCGATGCAGACATCCCCTTGAGCGTATGTGCGGACCGGAAGATCTCGTCGATGGCTGCCTGCTGGTCGTCCCCGGTCTCAAGGGCAAGAAGGTTGTTCACGATGTTCTCGTGATTCTCCCGCGACTCCTCAACAAACAGCTTCCGATACCCCTCTTCATCAAACATGATTCACCTCGAGTTTTCCGACTGCTCTCGCGATCTCGCGTGCGAGACCCTCGAACGGAACCACCTTGTCGACGCAGTCCCTGGTGAGAGCGGAGCGTGCCATCCCGTATACGAGACAGTCCTCTTCGGCGCATACCATCGTTTTGCCGCCTGCAGTCTTCACCGCGAGCATTCCCTCGCCGCCGTCGTTCCCCATCCCCGAGAGGAGCACGGCAACGGTGCGCGGGCCGAATACGCGTGCTGCAGAGGCAAATGTCTTGTCGACGGCAGGCCGAACCGCGTGCAGGCGGGGGGCGGTCGAGTGGATGATTCGCCCGTGGTTCTTCCCGTTGCCCGATGCGACTCCTGAGATGACGGTATGGAATCCGGCCTTTGAGATCAGGACGGTTCCGGTATCGAGGCTGTCTCCGTTCCCGGTCTCTTTGACGGGGAGAGCAGAGACTCTGTTCAGGCGCTCGGCGAGCGATGCGGTGAACCCCTCGGGCATGTGCTGGGTGACGACGACCGCCGCGGGCAGGTCCTGCGGAAGCGCGGAGAGGAGCGTGTCGAGCATCGGTGGGCCCCCGGCAGAAGAACCTATCAGAACGATTGCATCCGCCTCATCCCGTCTGACTTCGGTGGATTTTACGATCGTGGGGAGCGTGACAAGGTTCCTGATCTTCTGGATGAGTTCTCTCTCGATGCCCCTGACGTTCGGAACGTCCCTCGGTTTGAGCATGAAGTCGTCCGCCCCGAGCCGCAGCGCCTGGTGGGTCATATCGGCCTGACGGGACGTCAGGGTGCTCAGGACGATCACTTTCGGTTTCGCGCGGACATCCTGAAGCGCCTCGAGCGTCTCAAGGCCGTTCATCCGGGGCATCTCGATGTCGAGCGTGACGACGTCGGGTTTTAGAGCGGATATCTTTTCGAGGGCATCGATGCCGTTGACCGCCGTTCCGACCACTTCAATATCCGGACTGTCTTTGAGTAGATCCCGGAGTATCGTACGGATGAAAAGCGAGTCGTCGACGATCAGAACCCGTATCATGGTTACGCACTGAGGACGTTCTTGACTTCTTCGAGAACTTTCGGAGCCTGGAACGGTTTGACGATGTAGCCTCGTGCACCGCTCTTGACGGCAAGTTTGACCATCTGCTCCTGGCCGACCGCCGTACACATGACGATTTTTGCTGCCGGATCGGCCGCTTTGATGGCCTTGAGCGCCTCGATCCCGTTCATCTTCGGCATGACCACGTCCATCGTGACGAGGTCGGGCTTGAGTTCCTGATATTTGGCGAGGGCCTCCGCCCCGTCCGCTGCCTCACCGACGATGTCGTGCCCGCCGGAGAAGAGGATATTCTTCAGCAACGTTCTCATAAACATTGTATCATCGACGATTAGGATTCTCCCCATCGAACACCACTCTTTGAATATTTGATAAAAAAGTTATATATGTCTTCTTATTTTGAAGAAATAAAGTTTTTAATCCAATGGAGATTTTACAGACTCTGAGATGTATCTTACACCTTTCGGGGTTAGTTGCACTTCCTTCCTGACGTAGAGCACTTCGGCGAGTCCTGAGCCGAGGAGATTCTCGTAGATGGCGTCGAGTTCTTTGTGCGAGAGTTTCAGCATGTTCTCGATGGCGCTTGAGTCCATCCCGCTGTACACGAGCATGGCCACCTGCCCTGTCAGGGGATCGATCTCCTCGCGGGTCTCGGTATCGTGTGTCGCCTCTTTGAGGAAGTTGTAGAGAACCTGGAGCGTCGTCAGCGGGCAGAGGACGAAGCTCGTCACAAGTTCGTTCTCGATCAGGTGATCGATCTTCACGACGTCGAGATTCTTCTCCTGGATCTCCCTGGACGTAAGTTCGATGCCGGTCACCTCTTCGAGCGGGATGCAGACCTGCTTCTCCGGGCTCGTGAACCAGATCCCGGTCTTCATGACGGTGATCGCGCCCTTCTCCCATTGGGCGTTCTGGACGAGCACCCCCCCACGGATTGCGGGCGACATGAAGAAAGCGTTCAGCCGGTAGGCGCTGGCCTGGGTGATGATGAACTTCTTTAAGACCAGGAGGACCTTCTCGACCGACGCGATACGGTAAACGGCCTCTCCGTCTGCCCCGACGGTAATGAGCACCTGGTTCTTCTTCTCCTCGAGATCGACCACGGACTTGTAAGGGATCTCCTGATTAAGAGGGGCATCAATGCGGAAACGGTCCTCAGCGATACCCATCGTCGTCGGGACCCACTTGCCTTCGTGCTCGACCTTTACCGGAACCGATTTCATCCTTTCCTCCCCTACCTCCCTGTATTACTATACTCTGCGTGATGCTATCATCATTGTGATTTCATTGTCGTGAGGATATCCTCGAGTTCCGCCGCCAGGTCCTTCGCATGGAACCTCTCTCCTTTCAGTTCGCGAACCAGGCTGACATCCTCCACGAAATCCTTCTTCTTGGCATCGGCTTTGAGTGCGGTGATCAGGTCGTCCTCGACCGCGCCGCCAGCCGCAAAGGAGACCATGTCGAAGTCTTCTTTCGTCTCCTCCGCTATATCCCCGAAGATGTCTTCTTCCGGGACAGATTCTGCAGCGTCGATCTCCTCTTCTTCCTCTTCTTCGCCCTCGATCTCGATCTCGTCGAGATCCAGTTCGTCAAGCGCGGAGAGTTCTTCGCTCAGCGCGCTCATGTCCGGCATGCCGTCGTCTCCGGACAGTTCCGGGATGCTCGCTGCTACCGGCGGGAGGGCTGCGTCGGGTTCGCCGGCGCCTCCGCCAAGGTTGATACCGGCCGGGAGATCGAAGTCGTCGAGTTCGTCCTCGTGCGACTTGAGGATGTCCGATATGGCATCCGCATCCTCTGCCGAGAGAAGAGAGATCTGATCGGGATCAAATATCGTCCCCTGACCTGACGCTTCGCCGTCGAGGTCAAGATCCTCCAGCGAGTCGATGTCGAGGTCCGCAAGTGAAGCAAGGGGGTCGTTAGTATTTCCGCTGGCCTTCGGGGGCACCGGGGTGATGGACTGATCGGGAACCGCGCCCTCGACCGCCTGATCGAGCATGGCATCGATCTTCTGGATGTTGCTCTTCTTCTCCCCCTCAGGAGCGCGGGCGTGCGCGATCGCTTCCATGACCGATGCCTTGAAGGTTCCGAGCATACCGGAGATGCCGGGGAGGGTGATCCTGGAGGACGCGCTCTCTGCCGGTGCATCTGATTTTGCTGTCTTCGGCAGGTCGGGTTCTTCCTTCTTCTTCTTTCCGCGCTCCCGGAACGCGGCGCGCAGCCTCGACGGTTTCAACTCCGCGAGATCGAGCGCCCCGGTGACGATGAGCGCGAGGAACCCTGCGAGCACGGTGCCCGCGACGATGATCTCGGTGGTGGCGTCGAAGATGATGATCACGGAGCCTGTACCGACGGTGATCAGAAACAAGAGCGGACGACGTAGACTTTCTCTCAACATCACACCTCCACGAATGCCGGAATGTTAAAGAATGCGCTCACCATGATCGGTGCAATGATGTAGACGGCACCGGTTGCCACGCAGAGCAGGCTTGTGAAGAAGTAGTACAGGTATCGGTCGCCGCCCATGACAATCTTTCCTGCCAGTACATTTGCAACGGTCAGCATTAAGAGGATCGTCACCACGTAGGTTCGCATTACGTCTTCGGGGAAGTTCACGAAGATGTTCAGGGACGTTGCCATGGAGCCGCCGAGCGAGGACGTTCCTCCCGTGAGTGCTGCTGAGGTCTCCTCGAAATGGCTCATCACCTCCGTCACGGCGCGGGACATCGAGAGGAGAATCTCGAAGAGGAAGACGAAGATGCCGATCATCGCTCCGTGCATCGGCACGAGCAGGACGATAAACCCCTTCACCATCATGTCGCGCTTCCTCCTGAGCAACACCTGTTCGAGCATCGATGAACCGACGATCTTTCCGATCGCGTCGGGCGATCCGCCGAGAGCCACCGCGTCGCGGAAGATGTTCATGTACTTGTAGACCAGGTAACTGCCGGTCTCCCCGATGAACTTCTTCCAGCTCCCGGCTTCGTCGAGCCCGAGGTTCAGCTTCGTCGAGACCGAGTTGATGAACGGTTCTAAGTGGACGAGCGACTTCCTGTCGACCTCCTGGAGCGCGTCGCCGGTGGTGATGCCTTTGCCGCCCATGATCGACCCGAGGCCCCGGATGAACGTGGAGAAGTCGTTGTCGCGGTTGACGACGTTCGCGTCGTCGATGTAGCCGATGACCCCGAGCGGCATCAGGAGCAGGCCGACAAGCAGGAAGATGATGCCCGCGTTGGCGCCGGCGAGGATGAGCATCAGCCCGATTGCCGCGGTTATCGGCAGGATCAGGCGTTCCAGCCGCCGGATGAGGGCCTGTTCTCGCGAGCAGATCTCGACAAGGCCGTGCGTGCGGGGGTCGTCGGGGACGGCCTGGTACATGATAAAGAGGCCGAAGACCGATATTGCGAGGATGATGAAGTAGGATGAGTTCAGCGCCGATTCGATCCCGTCGGGAGCATAGATGGCCACCGAGATCATGATGATGATCGCGACGAGCGCTCCCGAGAGGAGCATCGCGATGTAGGCGTCGCCCCACTTCTTCAGGAGTTCGATCCCCTGCTCGAACGAGTTCCGGTAGATGCTCCGGATGCTCGAGAGTTCCGTGCCGATGAAATCGTCGTCCGGGACACCGGAGTCGATGGAGTTGGCGTAGCGGTTGAGCATGCTCTGGAGGGTTCCGTTCCGGCACCGCTCCGCGACCGCCCGGAGGGCGTTGGAGTAGTTCTGGCCCCACCCGCTGACGAGGCGCTGCACCTTTGCTATGTAGCGCGACGGGATGTACTCGAACCGCTCGGCGGTGTACTGGAAGATCTCGGGTCTGGTCACGGTCGATGTGGTGATCGCGGCCATGTAGGTGTACATGAGGAGCAGATCCTGCTCCATCTTCTTGTTCTCGAGGATGGTGGAGCGGAGATCGCCGAGAATTTTCGCCTGCTCCTCGAACGGGATCTTCCCCTGGTTTGCCGCCCGCAGCCGTTCGGTCACATCCTCAAACAACGCCTACACCTCGATGTTGAGCAGTCCCTGCTTCTTGATCTTCGTGGTCATGTGGAAGAGATCCCAGAACTGGGTGTATCCCGCTTTGTGAAGCCGCTCAAGGATTTTTGCGCGTTTGTCGACCTCATCGTAGATGTCGGCCCGCCGGTTCTCGGGTATGCCGAGCATCGTTGCGATCTTGTTTTCGAGGAGGAAACTGCTTCCTTTCCCTGTGAAGGTGAACGTATCGGTCGCCGGGTCCCAGACGAACGTCGCCATGAAGGAGAACCCCTGCGTCTCGGGATCGTAGCCCACGAGTTCGTTGACGCTGAGCATCCGCCGCACGGTCCCCCCATGGGGGAGTTTCACGGCGCTCTGGATGATGACCAGGTTTAAGTTGTCGACGTAGGTCTTCGGGATATTGATCGGGTCGCCGCAGAGACGCTGGATCAGTTTTTCGACCGACGCTGCGTGGAAGGTGCTCATCACCGGGTGACCGGTCTGCATTGCGGAGAATGCGACGGATCCTTCCACACCACGGATCTCACCGACCAGGATCTGGTTCGGACGCTGACGCAGCGCAGCTTTGAGGAGATCGAACATCGTGACCTCCGAGCCTTCTCCTTCGCCCTTTCCTTTGGCTTTTGCGACCTCGCGTGTCCAGTTTCTGTGGGGGACGGTCAGTTCCGGGGTATCCTCGATGGTGACGATCTTGTTCTCGGGCGGGAGGAAGGTCGTGAGGGCGTTCAAGGTGGTCGTCTTACCGCTTGCGGTCTCGCCGGAGACGAACATCGACATCCCGTACTCGAGGCAGATCCAGAGGTAGGCGGCCATCATGTAGTTGCACGCCCCGCTCTCGATGACCTGCAGGATGCTCAGGGGCACCTCGTTCACCTTACGGATGGTGAAGTTGCTTCCGTGCTTGCTGATCTCGGTTCCGTAGACGATGTTGATACGCGAGCCGTCGGGGAGGGTCGAGTCCACGATGGGGTTCCGATACGTCAGCGGCCGTTTGATCCGCTCGGCGAGTTTGATGACGAAGTTGTCGAGTTCCTGCGAATCCCGAAACCCGATGACCGATTTTAACCCCTTGAAGATCTTGTGCTCGATGAAGATCGGCCCGACGCCGTCGCAGGTGATATCCTCGATATACCTGTCGGAGAGAAACGGTTTGAGCGTCCCCATCTCGATCTTGTCGCGGATGATCATGTACTCGAGCGCCTTGTACTCCTGCTGCGTGAGGATGATCCGCCCGTCGGCAAGTTCCTGGCGCCCCGAAGTTTGCGGTCGCTTCGGCGCGCCGATCTCCGAGGTGAGGAAGGTTCTGATCCGGACCGCGAGATCCTTTGCCGTTCCGCCGGCAAGCAGGGATTCGTCGATCTCCTCACCCGGCCGTTTGACGTAGACGAGTTGCTGGATGAAGTTCTTCAGCACCCCGACCCGTGCCTGCTGGGTCACCGGCTCTTCATCGAGGGCGTCGATCAGATCGATCAGTTTCTCCTCGATCACCGGGAGGATCTCTTTGACGGAGTGCAGGAACGACGGCTCGATCGGGATGTACCAGTTCCGGACGTCGTTTGGGTCGGGGAAGATATGGATGAACGTCGTCTCGTTCACCGGGTAGATGATGTTCGGGTTCTCCATCGATTTCAAGTCCCGCTTCAGCTCCGAGAGGAAGAGCGGGATGCCGACGGTGTTGACCGGCAGGATGTGGAGATACTCGAGGAGGTGGGGGCTTGCTTTGACGTAGTCGCGAGCGTTTGCCGGGAGCATCCGGTAGAGTGCGCAGGACTCCACGTTGTTGTAGCAGTCGTTCCCCTCGTCGATGAACTCGGGCTCGAAGGGGAGGGTGACCGTTGCTTCCAGCGCCGATCCCATCTCTCACACCTTCGCGACCGAGACGGGGATGATCTTGATGCCGTACCCGGGGTGAACCTCGAAACTGATGATGTTACCCGTAGTCTTTCGTGCGCCGCGAACCTTGACGACCTCGAGCATCATGACGTATTTGCCCCCGACGAGCGCCTTCTTCATGAAGAGGTGAGCGTCGCAGATCGAACGAATCCGGACGAGGGAGTCTTCGACGAAGGCGTAGGTGTGGAGGGTTACGAGGATGGTCTTGCCGTGGTCGACGAGGTTCTTGCAGTTCGTGAAGAACGTAAGGACCGTGTCCTGCTTGGCGTACTCGGTGAAGAGGGTGAGCGAGTCGATGACGATCACCTGTGCTTTGCTCTGCTCCATGAAGGTGATCATCCGCTCGAGCGTCCCCTGCATCTTCTCTTTCGTCCACTCGAACCCGACGACGTGCATGGGAAAGACCCGGAGGTAGCCCCAGGCGAAGTAGTCGGAGACATCGAGGCTCATCGACTCCATCTGGGTGAGGAAACTCTTGCTCGTGTTCTCGGTCGAGAAGAGGTCGACGTTGAACCCCTGCTTCAAGGCGCCCCAGATGATCTGCTGGGTGAGCACGCTCTTGCCGGTGTCGTTCTCGCCCTCGATGAGGCTGAGCGACCCGAGGGGGAGGCCGTCGGCGATCTTCTTGTCGAGTTCGGAGTTCCCGGTCGAGAGGATCGTCTGGTCGGGCATCTCGAAGGGACTGCTGTTTTCGTCGTCGCTCATAGCCATACTAGTCACCTGTGGTTATGTATGCCGAACTGGAGACCCCGTTTGGCGTGACGACCTGAACCCACGTGAGGTTGGCGTCCTCCGTGCAGGTGACGGAGAGGGTGAGGGTCTCGCCGGGGTCGAGCTCGGCCGGGTGTATCCCGTCGGGAGTTATGTTCACCTTGCTCCAGTGGCAGGCGTCGGTGCCGTAGGGGATGTAGACCGGTTCGCCCTCGATCTGGAGGTAGACGTCGATGGACGTGACGTCGATGACCGGTTCGCTCCCGGTGTTCTTCACCTCGACGGAGAGGGTCGGGCCGTCGAGGGTCGTGTTCTGGACTGCGATCGCCGTCCGCATCCGAACCTCCTGGTAGGAGGCGAGATTGCTCTGCGCTTCGACCATCACTTCGGTGGTGGTGAGGGTGCCGCCTATCAGGATGTAGGCGGTGACGACCAGGAGGAAGATGCCGATTCCGGATGCAACGAGGGGTCCCGCACTCATGGTCAATCACTCGCGGTGAAGGTGGTCGACCGGGAGAGACCGGAGGGGAGGACGAACTGGAAGTAGACGATCCCCCCTTCATTACTGGGAATCTTTGTGGTTTTTGCCTCGATATAGAGCGTCTCGCCGGGGTCCCAGTAGTTGTTGGCGTCGTCGAGGATCTCGTACTTCCAGGTTCCGCTCTCCTCATCAAGCGTCGCCGATTGCGTCAGTCGTATGAAGTTCCCCTGCCCACCGAGGAAGACGTCGGCCCTCTGTATGCTGGCATCGGGAACCCTCCCGGTGCCGATGTTCTTCAGCCAGATCTTGGCCGTGTGGCCGGAGCTGCTGGCGTAGGTCGTGACGACCTTTACGTCCGTACTCAACCGTTCGTCCACGTTGTGGGAGGACGACGAGATCGTGCTCGAGAGCGTGTAGATTACCGGGAATACTGCGTTAATGAGGACGCCGGCCGATATGATGGCGGCGATAAGGAACATCGCTGTGGTGAAGGTTTCGCTCGACATCCATCATATCCTGTCCAGCAACTCTATCCAGGCATCACCGGTCTTCTTTTCCTGTGAAGATATCTTTTCGCTGCTCGCTTCCCCTCCATCCCGCCGGGAGAGCATCAGCACCTCGATCATGTCCCTATCGAGTGTGGAGTCGTCGGGGTCGAGGATCCTGTTCAAGATATAGAGTTCCGAGACGAACTCGTTCGGGCCGATCTCCTGCACGTCTCTGCGGGTTTCGGGCGCCATCCTCATGATCTCGCCGATCTGGTCGGAGACCCCTTCGGTGATGTAACCCATCGACCGGTAGGCGTCGATCATGATTGCCATGTGCTCGTGCCCGTACCGGGAGCATCCCCGGTGAACCCACTCGAAGAGCCGGTGAACCTTCTGGAGTTTGAGTTTTCCCGTGGGTTTCGCCTGCGGGAGATCTGAAGTGCGGATCTCCGGGACGCGTGCCTCCCCGAGGTCGGCCGGGAAGAGTTCGCCGCCGTCTAGCCCCTCAACTCCGATGGACGCCGGAGTGCCGAGATTGTCAGACATCGCGTCCAGTTTGGGCAGAGCATCCAGTTCGGGCGTCGTATCGTCCGGCTCCTCATTGTCCGTGGCGTCATAGGGCTGCGCGAACCGGCTCCCTCCGTACGGTACGGTGGCGGTGGTGAACGGGTTGTCCAGTTCGTTCATCCGCTCCCGCAGATCGATGAGCAGCCGTTTGATCGACGTCTTGACGAAGTCCAGTTCCTTCTCGAGGGTGTCGAGACGTGCCTCCGGGTCCTCGCTGGACGCGCCGGAGAGAATTTTATCGATTTGAGCCTGGTCTACCCCCACCATAATAGTGGATTATATCAATGTCATAGTTAATAAAAGTTGCTTGTGTTGATAATTGATTTCCGTTCGCCTTAACGTCTTCTGAACGTTGTCAAGGGCTTGTTCGGGATATATGTCTTCGATATTGCCGGGGACTGCCGAACGGTATGGTTCTTTTGAGAGTCCAGGGTGAGGTGAGGTACGGGGTTTGGGTAGTGCAATCGGGTGTTGGCCGGTGATAGGAGCGATTCTCCTGGAAATGTTACGCTCGGCACCCCTGTTTCCCCGCGGTGATGCCGGAACCGCGCAGATAGGATGGTCGGCCCCGGGGATGAAGGATCTCGTTGCATTTTTCCCCGCGAATCGACGGTGTCAGACCTGAGCACATACTCTACCCGATGGGGTCCGCGCTCACACAGGCGAGGAAGGTCTTTGCGGGTTCGATGATGACTCTCCTCGATCGTGCCATCGGCGACCCGGACGATGCCCGGAACACGCCACCGGAGCCATTCCGCGAGGTGGCACTCGCGGTTTCCCGAGGGGGTGCTGTTCGACCCCGGATTGCGGGAGGCCGGACACCATATCGGTGTCTGGAACCATTCCGTGCCCGTACCGGGTGTGGTGTGTCGGAGCGACTTTAGTGAGTTTTTCACCCTTATATTTGAGGTTCTGGCGCATGAGATCAGATCGCCCGCCTGCCCACACCAGAATTTCGCGTGAAGCAAGGGTGCGTAAATGCTAACATGGTCGCTCACGTTGTTGCGGAAGATATGGTATGAGATTCATAAATTTAGATGACGGCGAGTTCTAGCCGTGTGTCAGTTGCTGCCGTGGTACCCGTTCAGCCGTATCCGATGACTCTGTTCTCCGGCAGAACTTTGGTGGGGCATGTCGACCGGTCGATACAGACACGGTTTGCCTGCAAGTTGCCTTTGTATTGTTCAGGTTTTCAGGATGTCAGTTCGATAAGTTCCGACTGACGGGGATGCGATTGTTGGATGGCCCGGTGCCTGAATCCCGTCAACCTACAGGACATTATGGGGAATGGGCTACCCCGGCCGGTTGAATCGGTTGTGAACTGCTCTACGCTAAAAAAAAGGGTTAGGGGAGTAAGTTGTACGGCTCGACGGCAGGTGGGACCGTCTTGTGGATCGGGAAGACGGCACCGGCGGCCGGCTGCAGGTTCACCGTGAACGCCTTGTTTACTCCCGGGTTCGGGACAGATACGTTGAGTTCGAACTGCTCACCCGGCTCAAGGAGCATGTCGTATTTACCGTCGTCGGAGTTGTACCGCTCCGTGACTGTCCAGTTGTTAGCACCCAGGTTACCTGACGTAACATTCTGGTACTGCAACACCGTGTGGTGATTTTCATCCACATATGTGACAACCATCTGTTTTACATCGATGGCCGTTCCACCGGCGGTGTTCGCAACAACGAACTTGACAAAGCCTAAGGAGTCTTTCGCAGAACTGTTCTGAATTCCATAGACGTAGCCGACGATCTCCATGCTGGAGCTTGCCTGGCTCACGCCGGTGTGGACGACTTCCTGGCTCTTCTGGGTCGTGAAGAAGCCGGCGCCGAGTATGACGTACGAGAAGACTGCGGCCACGACGATGAACGCGATGAGCACGATCGCCGCCTCAAGACCGGTGAATGCATTATCATTGAATTGTCTCTTCATTTTACTTCACCCTCCTCAGTAGACCTCGTAGTAATGCCCGTCCTCCAGGCTCGGCGGGGCGTTCCGCTCAAGCGGGTAGGCCGCACCTTGGTCAGGCCGGATCTCGACGATGAACTTGTCGTTCACGCCGATTGCCGGCAGTGTCTTTGTACCGTTTGTAGCAACGGTTACCTTCACGAACTCGAACTTCTCGAGGAGGTTATTGGAGTCCGTTGCCAGCGCGCCGTCAATATACCATGCTGAGGTGACATTGCTGTGCGTGTAGGTCTGCTGGGCATTCTTGGTCGAGACGACGTAGGTCGTTTTGTTCATGTCGATCGGCGATCCGCCGGCCGCCAGCTGGAGGTAGAACGTAATGTTTCCTACCTTAGAGTCAGCAGCCTGTATGACCACAGGTCCCGACACTTCCATGTTCGAGCTCGCCTGGGCCACACCGGTGTGGACAACCTCCTGGCTCTTCTGGGTAGTGAAGAACCCGGCGCCGAGCACCACGTACGAGAAGACTGCGGCAACGACGATGAAGGCGATCAGGACGATCGCGGCCTCAAGGCCGGTGAATGCGTCTTCGTTTCTCATCATTTTGCTCATGTAACGTTTCCTCCTGTTACCGGAGTCCGAATGAAGGCCTCATCCGGGCCGATACGGTTACACGGGAGTATTTGCGTAAGCCTGTATAAAAAACTATTCAAATATCCGGAGATTCGAAAATTGCTGTTTTGGATAATGAATACTTATTAAATCCACGTTATCGGCCTGTATCGCTCTCAGGCAAGTATTTGTAGCCGGAGGTACAACGATACCTGTACCGAAAAACCCCGCGAGCGATCGCCTCATTTCGGAAACAATGTTTCCATACGGGAAATATTCAGCACACCTCTCCGGTGCTGAGGGTGAATGAGGGATCGGCCGCACGGGATGGCCTTCAATCGAAGGGGAGGAAGGAACTGGATATGACGAAGAAGCAGGACTTTATCTACGTCGTTCTGGGAATCGTGGTCGTCCTCGTGCTGGCCCTGATCATCAAGCCGGCGGCGACCGGCGAGCCGTCGGGACTATGGGGGGCCGGGGAGCCGGAGCCGACGATAACCCCGGCATGGACGCCCACGATCCCCTCCGTAACTGCGGTGCCGACACCCACGCCGGTGCCCACCTGGGATGGAAAGCCGCGGCCGGTCAAGTTCGTCGACCCCGGGGTCTACCAGGTCCCGGCCGGGGAGAGCCGCCTGAACATGACCGTCCCACCGCCCGGAACCGTGAACGCGCCCGGCATCACCCGGTGGGTGACCTACGCGACGATCGACGGCCAGTGGTCGGGGACGACCGGGATCGTCCGGATCCCGTTCCCGATCTGGCGGCTCGACTACTCGGATGTCACGACCTCGAACGACGAGATCCCGCTCTTCAACTGCCAGGTCATGGATGCCGAAGATCCGAACCGGTTCGTCCGGGTCGTCACCCTCAACTTCGCCGACTTCCTGGCGGTGAAGGATAAGCCCGATCTCAGGAAGCAGCAGTGGGTGAGCACCTTCTACGAGGGCTACCACGATTACTACCTGGTCATCAACACCCGGTGCATCGACTCCTACAACTTAGCGATCCAGGTGCCGGAGACGTACCTGGATGCCTGAGACGGGTGCGTGAAACCGGAAACCCGGTAGAGGGTGAGTGCGGTTCCCGGTGGCACCTCCCCCGTCTCCATCTCCAGTTTGCACCGGATGGCGCTCTGACCCCCGTTCGAAACCCTTCGGGGTTCTCAAGATCCTGTCTCAAAGCCTGACGGCTTCTCCTGCTCCGTTCTTCGAAGACCTTTGGTCTTCTCGAACTCCTGTCCAACGGACAGTCGTCACTCGCACCTTTGGTGCTCGAACTCCTGCCCTACGGGCAGTCGTTTTTAAAAAAAAAAGTTATATTGGTCTTCACTGCCCGGCGAGCCAGTGCCGGGCGATGAACTCCCGCACGATCTGCGCCGCCACTGCCGCCGTCTGCCCGGTATCGAACGGCGCGACCTCAACGTAATCGAAACCCGCGACCTCGGGCGCGAGGGCACGCACGACCTCCCGGATATCGAGCGGCGTCATCCCGAACGGCTCAGGCGTCCCGAGGCCGGGGGTGAGACAGCAGTCGATCGCGTCGGCATCGATCGAGAGGTAGATCCTCCTCCCCGCAACGTGCTCCCGGACCTCCCGGAGGACGGCGGCGATCCCCCGCTCGCGCACCGCGTCGGCGGTGTAGAGGCGCGTCCTCTCCGCCGCAATCTCATACTGCTCGCGATCGCCGCTCCGGGCACCGATGACGACGACGTCCTCGACCGCTTCAAGGACGCGCCGGGTGACGCACCCGTGGCTGTAGGGCGTCCCGTCGAGTTCGTCCCGGAGATCCAGGTGAGCGTCGCAGACGACGTAGACCTCCGGCCGGACGGCCCTGACCGCGCCGACGGTCGCGGTATGCTCGCCGCCGAGCATCACCGGCACCTTGCCGTCGCGGACGATATCTCCCGCGACGTCCGCGACCTCTCCGGCGACCTCCTCCGGCAGCCGGGAGACCGCAAGATCGCCGAGATCCGTCACCGGCACTTCCGAAAAGTCTATTCTGGTCCCGGGGTCGTAGGACTCGAAATTGAACGAGACCTCCCGGATCGCCCGGGGTCCGAACCGCGCCCCCGGCCGAAACGACGTCGTTCCGTCGTAGGGGACGCCGAAGACGGCGTAGCGGGCATCCTCATACGATGCATCCGCATCCGCAAAATGGAGATGGGCGAGCTCATGCATGCCCGTTTTCGTAAGCCAGAAAAGGTCACTCAAGTTTCTTCTTGCCCAGGGATGATATGTACGGGATCTCCTTACCCGGCTCAAGACCGGCGATCTGCTCCTCGGTCACGTTGAGTTCGAACATATCGAAGTCCTTGACGTCCATAAGCTGGACGGTCGTGCCGGCGATCGAGATGACCTGCGCCATCTTCCGCTCCACTACGGGCACGTAGGTCTTTGCCGAGACCGGCTGGACGATCGAGCGCTTGACGCCGTCGAAGATGCCGATGCAGTCGATCCGGGACTTTGCTGCCCCGTGCTTCCCCGGCTTGGAGGTGGCGATGGAGACAATTCTGCAAGGCTCATCATCTACGACGACGTAACGTCCCTCTTTCAGTTTCCCAACTTCTGTCTGTTCCTTCATATTGTCTCACTCGGTAAACGCGTGATTAATGTATCTGAATTACAGTACATAAATACACCGTAGAATAAGGGACGGGACGAGGAGAGTTGATGGAGTTCATCCGGGCATGTGAGGACGTGGCAGGGGCGGTCCGGGATGCCGTGGCCGGCATGGTCGGAACGCCTGAGGCAGGCGCGTACGTCAAGATGGGCGCGGACGGCACGCCCACGAAGAAGATCGACCAGGTCGCAGAGGATATCATCGTTGACTACTTCACGAGCCACCCGTTCTGCCGGCGCCTGATCAGCGAAGAGCTCGGGTGCGCCGAGATGGGCGGGGAGAGCGGCACCATCTTCCTCGACCCGGTCGACGGCACCTACAACGCCGTGGTCGGGATCCCGTTCTATGCCCTCTCGATTGCGTATGCAAAAGAAGGGGTCGTTCAGGCGGGATACGTCCAGAACCTCGCCACCGGGGAGACGTTCTGCGCTGTCCGGGGGCGGGGGGCCAGCCTCGACGGCCATCCCATCCGCGTCTCGGGTGTCTCCCTCCTCGAAGAGAGCGCCATGAGCGTTTATGGCCGGAAGTTCGACCCGACCCGTGTCCAGATGATCGGCCGGAAGATCCGGCGGTGGCGCCTCCTCGGTGCCTCGGCGCTCGAGCTCTGCTACGTCGGGTGCGGGCGCATCGATGGTTTCATCGACGTGCGGGGGACGCTCCGGGTCACCGACGCAGCGGCGGGGATGCTGATCTGCGAGGAGGCCGGGGGAACTGTCTCCGATCTCGAAGGAAACGCGCTTGTCTTCCCCGACGAGGTATCCGTCGGGCGGAGCCTCGTCGCCACGAACAGTATCGTGCACAACAAGGTCATCGAGTACCTGAGGTGAACCGCGCATGAAGATTGTCCTTGTATCGCGTCTCGATGAGGCGGATGCGCTCCGCTACACCGCGTCGCTCGCCCGGGAACTCGAGGAGATGGGGCACGAGGTTGCTCTCGAGGAAGGCACGGCGGAACATCTCGGTGAAGGGGGTATCCCGTTTGAGGAGATCGCCGGCGATCTCGTCGTGGTCGTCGGCGGCGACGGATCGGTTCTCCTCACCGTCCACCAGATGAAGAAGCAGATTCCGGTCCTCGGGATCAACTGGGGCGAGGTAGGATTCCTCGCTGACCTGGAACCCGACGAAGCAGGAGCGTTCTTCGCCGACCACATGGATGGGTTCCGTGTCGAGAGCCGGATGCGGGTCAGCCTCGCCGTCAACGGGAGACCGCTCGGCGACGCCCTCAACGAGGGGCTCGTCGTCACCGACCGCCCGGCGAAGATGCTCCGGTTCGGCGTCTACGTCGACGGAACGCCTGCGGAGCGGTTCCGGGCGGACGGCCTGCTCGTATCGACCCCGACCGGTTCGACCGCCTATGCCATGAGCGCGGGAGGGCCGATCGTCGACCCGCAGATAGAGGGGTTCCTCCTCGTACCGCTCGCGCCGTATATGCTCTCGTCCCGTCCCCACCTCATCAGCACCCATAGGGCGCTTGAGATCACCCTCGAGACCGAGAAACCGGCGCACCTCGTCATCGACGGGCAGAGCACGTTCGAGCTCGCGAAAGAGTCCACGCTCACGGTCAAGAAGTCGGAGCAGCCTGCCCTCTTCGCCCATACGGACAAGCCCTTCTTTGAGAAGGTGAACCATAAACTGCGCAACCTCTGACCCTGCCGATACCCCGAACAGAGATTTTATGAATGACCGCGGGGATTATCTCCACAGAGGAGTGAGCACGATTATGGAAGACCAGATGCGCACGGAGATCCCCTACGCGGAGATCGCGGAGACGCTCAAGAACGCTCTCAACCTGCGGGGCTCGCCGGTCGCGGTGAAACTCGCAAAGAACCCCGCGGGCATCCCCGAAGGGGTCGGGCCGATCGACGAGACCGTCCGCCACTGCCAGATGATCACCCGGGCACGGCTGAACGGCGAGATCTTCTACGCGACCGCCGACAAACACGTCTGCATGGGGGGCGGCTGGGCCCTCGGGCTGAAGGAACTCACGCCGAGCCTTCGCACGGGAGAGTTCTACTACAAGCTCGGCAAATTCGAGAGCTGGGCCGCCTGCATGCGGACCATCCGGCAGGTGCCGCATGTCCCGGAACTCGAGACGTATGCGACCGTCTATGCGCCGCTTGAGAAGACGCCGTTCGACCCGCACGTCGTCGTCATCGTCGCTGAACCACGGGCGATGCTGAAACTCGCTCAGACGACGCTCTACCTGCTCGGCGGGCGGATCGAGTCCACGATGGCGGGGATCCAGTCGGTCTGTGCGGACGCGACCGCGCTGCCCTACCTCACCGGCAACGTCAACTACTCGCTCGGGTGCGACGGCTCGCGCCGGTTCTCGGGGATTGAGAATGACGAACTCGTCATGGGCATCCCCGCCGAGCTCCTTCCCGAGTTTGCCCGGGCGCTCCCGATCGTCACCGCCGCACCCGGATCGGTGAAGTGACCGGCCACCCTGGTGCATCTTTTTTTCCGTTACGTCTCCCCGTAAGGGAACCGCCCGGAGGTACAAGGCTTATCACCCCGGCAGGTCAACTATTCAGCAGGTGGTTTTTTTTGCAGGTATCCATGAAGCTCGAGATGAGGGACCAGCCCGGACAGCTGGTTGCAGCCCTCCAGCCGATCTCGGCTGTCGGGGGAAATATCATCGCGGTTATCCACCAGAGGGAGACTCCGGCGGCTACGGAGACGCTGGACGTCCAGATCGTGCTGGAACTCCCCGAGGGACGTCTTTCGAGGCTCCTTGAACTGCTCCGGGAGCAGGGTGTCAACGTCGTGCGTATCGGCGAGGAACGGCTTCTCTACGAATGCACAATGATCATGATCGGCCATCTGATGCACACGGATCTCTCCGACACGGTCGACCGGATCGACACGACCGGCTCGGCCGAGGTGACGGATCTCTCCCTTGCCATGCCGGCGATCAGTTCCCCGTCTTCGGCCCGGATCACCATCCGTTCGACCACCCGCGAGGAGATGAAGAAGGCGATCCGGATCCTGCGCAGCGTTGCGGAGCAGAAGCATCTCCTCATCATCGAGCCGCTGGAGGATGCATGATGCGGATAGCCATCCTCGGGTTCGGCTCCGTCGGCCGGGGGATCGCCCGGGCAATACTTGCAAAAAACCTCGATATCGCGGTCACCGGCCTTGCCGACTCGCGGAGCGGGCTCATCGATCCGGCCGGGATCGACCTCGCGGCGGCGCTTGCCCGGAAGGAGAACGGCGGCCCCTGCGGCAGCCCGGACGTCAGCCCCGGCGACGTTGTGGCGAAGGCGGATTACGACGTCCTCGTCGAGGTGACCCCGACGAACGTGGATGACGGCGAGCCGGCGCTGGGCCACATCCGGGGAGCCCTCGGGCGGGGCAAACACGTCGTCACCTCGAACAAAGGCCCGATTGCCCTTGCCTATCCGGAACTCCGGGCGCTTGCAGCGGCAAACGGCGTCTTCCTGAAGTACGAAGCGACGGTCTGCGGGGCGATCCCGCTCATCCACGCGATGCAGGAGGGCCTTGCGGGCAACACCATCTCACGGCTCTACGGGGTCTTCAACGGCACCTGCAACTATATCCTGACCCGTATGGCCGAGGACAGCCTCACCTACGAGCAGGCCCTTGCCGAGGCCCGGGAACTCGGGTATGCCGAAGCCGACCCGACCTACGACGTCGAGGGGATCGATGCGGGCGTTAAACTGGTCATCTTGGCAAACACCATCCTGGATATGCGGACCACGCTCGACGACGTGGAGCGGACGGGGATCACCCTCCTGACGCCCGAAGCCCTGCGGCTTGCGGAAGACCAGGACTGCACCATCCGGCTGATCGGCGAGATCGTCCCCCGGGCCGGGGTGCTCCGGGTCTCGCCGCGGATCATTGCAAAAGCGCATCCGCTCGTCGTCGAAGGGACACTCAACGCGGTCACCGTGGAGACGGATCTCGCCGGGGACCTGACGTTCATCGGGAAGGGCGCGGGCTCCACCGAGACCGCCAGCGCGGTGATCGGCGACCTCCTCTATATCCGTGATCGGCATGTCCAGGGTTCTTGAGCGGAGAAAGCAGTACCTGCGGCTGATGCGTCAGGCGACGCTCGAGAGTGGCTACTTTACGGTGGTCGATATCGCTGAGGCGACCGAGACCCCCCGGAGCACCGTCCAGGACTGGGTGAATCGTCTCATCGAGGAGGGGTGCGTCCTGATCACGGAGGAGCAGCGGGGGCGGCACGCGGCGCGGTATGCGGCGAGCAGCGTGATGCCGGAGAGCGCCTGCCGCCGGGTCTTCACCACGGTCGACGGCGATGAGGTCGAGATCTACCATGAGTGCATGAGCGGGGGATGTGCGGCCTTCTGCGAGTTCCACCACGCCCGAGCCGGCGGCGCCCTGCAGTCCGTCCGCCGGGACGGGACGCTGCTCCGCGAGCGGGCAAGCCTCGGGCGGCGGGAGGTGGCCGTTGGGCTCGATCCCGCGCCGGCGGTCGGGATCGTCGGCGTTTTCCACGAGGACGGCTGCATCCGCCAGCAGATCCGGTGTATCGGCGGTCCGGCCTACTCGCTCACCGATATGATGTCCTTTGCCGAAGGCGTCTGCGGCGTCACCGTCCGCCGCGAAGGGCCGGTGGTCGAGGGCGAGGTGGTCACCCGGGCGCTCGCCTACGTCGCCGTCGGGATCGACGACACCGATACCGGAACCGAGGGCGCGACCTTCGCCCTCGCCCTCGCTCTCCTCCAGCATCTCGCGAAACTCGACGGCGTCATGCCGATCGGCCACCGCGTGGCGATGCTCAATCCCCGGCTCAAGGCCCGGACGGCCGGGAACTCCTGCAGTTGCATCGAGCTCGCGGTGGAGCCCGATCTCGTGCCGCGGATCGAGGAGGCCGTCGTGCGGTTCGTCGCCGGGGAGGCGGCGTCCCCGGAGTGGGGCGTCGCCGTCCGGCAGGGTTTCCGGGTGCCCGGCGCACTCCGGGCGTACGGGAGAAGCGCGAGGGAGGCGGTGATCGGCCGGGAAGAGGCCGAGAGGGCTGCCGGGCGGTTCGGGGCGCACCTTTACGGCGGCCGGGGCGTCATCGGGGCGCTCGCGGCGGTCTCGCTCATCGGGCTCCCCCACGATGTGCTCCTCGACCCCGGACGGGACGTCTGCACCGGGTGGGAACCGGTGGAGTGAGCGGGGGGGGTCTGTGTGAGTTTTTCGTTTGCGGGGGTCATCGTCGGGCTGCTCTGATCATAGGGGGTATTCTTTTTTTGAGATTCTGTGGCTCCTGGATGTGCTCGCTTTTTAATCTGTTACACCCGGACGTCGCAAAATCGTGCACGGATTTCCACTGGGCTACGCACCTGGCGGTGTTAATCCGCCGGATTTTTTATCTATCGCAAGTTCAAGACATTCGGTCTTCTTCAGCGATGTCCCGTACGGGACATCGCCTATCGCCACACACTGCCCGCCCCCTTGGGGGCGGGAGGAGCGCGAAGCGCGGGTGGTGGGGGTTACAGGAGTCTCCACAGGAGTCTCCTTATGTAGTGGAGACAGGGGAGGGGGGCGAGCCCCCTCCCCGTCGGCCCCACCCCCGCGTGGCGATACCCCCACGGTCCAGCGTATGGGCATTTTTGATAATATCTACCATTTTCGTATTCCCCCACAGTCCAGTGTACTGGACTATATCATCCTTTGATTGTTTTATTAGCCGCCAAAGGAATAACGCCATCTCACGCTCACTCACCTCCAGTATTCGTACCTCCGACACGCCTCTCTCCTGAGTGCCTCCATACCTTCACGCCCCTGGTCACCGGAACCCCGTCTCTCCCTCGCGCTACCCATAAATACCCGGGGCCGGCAGATACCCTTTATCGAGGTGAAGCGCGGCGGATAGCGGCCCACGATCTCGTCGTCGCGGAGTGGGTGCGGTTCGGGTGCAAGGGCTATGGGAAACATATGTCCTGTCCACCCATTCTTCCGCGACCTCGAGCACGGCGACGAGTGACGCCCCGGCCTTCAATCGTCCCGTACGCCCTGAATGAACTCCTCGGTCATCCGGCAGGCATCGTCGTCCCTGACCTGCACCGGCGGGTGTTTCATGAAGTAGGCGGACGAAGACGTCAGCACACCGCCGATACCCCTATCAAGGGCGAGCCTGCAGCACCGGATTGCGTCGATGACGATCCCCGCGGAGTTGGGCGAGTCCTCGACGGAGAGGCGGAGGTCAAGGTGCATGGGGACGTCCCCGAAGAGCCTCCCCTCCATCCGCAGGAAACAGACCTTGTTGTCCTTCTGCCAGCAGACGTAGTCGCTCGGGCCGATGTGGATCTCATCGTCGTCGAGAGGCACTTCGAGGATCGACTGCACCGCTTCGGTCTTCGACGTCCTCTTCGAGGCGAGGCGGTCCCGATTCAACATGTTCAGAAAATCCGTGTTGCCGCCGGTGTTGAGCTGGTAAGTCCGGTCCAGTTTCACCCCTCGCCGCTGGAAGAGGTCGGCGAGGACCCGGTGGGTGATCGTTGCGCCGAACTGGGCCTTGACGTCGTCGCCGATGACCGGAAGGTCGCGTTCGCGGAACCGCGCCGCCCAGGCAGGATCGCTCGCGATGAAGACCGGCATGTTGTTGATGAGGCCGACGCCCGCTTCCAGCGCGCAATCGGCATAGAACCGTGCGGCCTCCTCGGAACCCACGGGAAGGTAGTTGAGTAGCATCTCGGCACCCGAGTCCTCAAGTTCCCGGACGATCTCCTCGCGTGAGGCCTCCTCCTCGTCGGCGAGGACGAACCGGTGCTCCTCCTTGTAGCCCTGCATGTGCCCGGGAAACCCGTCCAGCACCCGCCCCATCCGGACGGAAACGCCGGTTCTCGGCATCCCGGGGTAGAATGTCGTCGTGCAGTTCGGGGGGGAGAAGATGGCCTCCGAGAGATCCTTCCCGACCTTCCTCGCATCGATGTCGAACGCCGCGGCCACCTCGATATCAGACGGCCGGTAGCCGCCGATATCCCAGTGCATCAGCCCGGCTGCGTCCTTCTCGCTCTTCTCCCGGTAGTATTCGATCCCCTGAAGCAGCGAACTGGCACAGTTTCCGACGCCCACGATTGCAATCCTGATCGAGTCCACGACAGTCCTCCGATAGATCCAGTATGCCGGATAGCGCACCCATTCTTGAACGATGCTTCCGGCATCATGTAAGATGGCACAACCCTGAAGGCAGGTATGCGTTCGACATAGTGCGGAGCGGGAGATATAAGGGTATGGTTGGGGAGGCGCCCGGGGACCCGGTGCAGGTTGTTGCTGCTCGGAGAGGGATCCCGGTCAACGTCCCCGCGCCCGTGACTCTCCTGTCGCCTGAAGATCCATCAGGGCCTGCAAGAATATTTGCAGGATATGTCTTCCACACCTCGAATCTTCGAACAACTACAGTCTCTTTGGAGATGAAAAGAGCCTTGAGACGGTGTATATCTTCTTCCGTGGAAAAGGGGAGGTAAACAACTCCGCTTACGCAGGGGGCTTTCTGGCAACCATTACACACTCATTTTTCTCCTTCATATGACGGTCTCTCCCCGGCGACCTCGCGGAAGGCCCGGTCGTAGGCCGCAGCACTCTTCTCCCACGTAAAGAGTTTACGTACCCGCTCCGGCCCCTTCTGGGCCATCCGCTGGTAAAGATCCCGATCGTCGATTACCTTTATGACGGCGGCGGCAAGCCCCGCGGCGTCTCCCGGCGGGACGATCAGGCCGGTCGCTCCATCTTCTATGGCATAGGGAATTCCGCCGATCTCCGTCCCGATAACCGGCGTGCCACACGCTTGCGCCTCTATCAGCACCATGCCGAACCCCTCCGCACGGTCGCAGCTCGGCAGAACGAGGAGGTCGGCGCTGTTGAAGTAGAGGGGCACCTCTTCCTCGGGAACGAAGCCAGCAAAGATGACGTCCTCTGAGACGCCCTCGCTGGCGGCGATCTCCCTGTAGTGGTCGATGTAGTTCCCCCGGCCGGCGAGAACAAGTTTAGCGTCCATAGACGCCCGGACGGTCTTCATCGCCCCGATGAGGTAGTGGACGCCCTTATGCTGACTCTCTCTGTCCAGATGACCCACGTAGAGCAGGATCTTCTCGCCGTTCAAGTGGTATTTTCGGTGCAGGAAGTCCGAGCGGCCCCCCGGTATCCGCTTGAGATCGACGCCCGGGGCGGCGTAACGCAGTTTCTGGTGATGCTTTGAGAGGTGCGGCGACCGTCCGGCGTAGTAATCCGACGTGGCGACGATCATATCCGCGAGACAGAGTGTCCGCGAACCGAGAAGCGAGTAGTAGCATCGCCCGAACGCCCGTGTCAGGAGATCCGAGCCGGTCAGGTCGTTATGATAGGTCAGGACGTATGGCACCTGCATCCCGGCCGATGCCCGGGCGGCTGCGTCAGCAATGAACGGAACCGGCATATGCCCGTTGACGACGTCTGGGTGCATCGAGCCGATGATCTTTTGTAACGCCCTCTTCCATGCGAGGTTGACAGGGGTGCTCGAGATCTTGAACTGGTAAGGCAGCCGGATCACCGCTAGATCGTCGATCCGGTCGTTTCTCACGACATTCTCCTCCTGGCTCCAGTTGGAGCAGACGACGGTAACATCGTGCCCGAACTGCCGCTGCAGCCGGGTGCCGATCTCGTAGACGTACTTCTGCACTCCGCCCATGTGCGGGTAGAAATACGGCGTCACCACCATGACCTTCATGCTTGCGCTCCGGTAACCGTGGTGATGATGCACGATAACCTCTATAAATGTATCCCCGGCTCTCGCAGGGCCGGTGGTTCTTTTGAACGCCCAACGGGGTGCGGAGGCGGGACGTCTGCCCTCTGGCCTGATATATATATGCCTTTCGCTTCAGGCATAACCCGGCCGGCACGTCGGCGATACCCTGCGAATCTCCGTGGAATGTAATTCTGGTCAATTCTTCGCAGAGTTGATCTCCGCAGTCTGACGTCATGGAGAGCGGGTGAATCTATCCTGCTCGTCCGTTCGGTGTCTCCCATGGTTCCGATGCCGGGTGGGATGCCGGGAGATCGGGGGTAGATATAAATATGAGACGCGCAACCTATCGCGCATCGAGGTTCGTCCGGGGGGGAAAAATTGAGTCGAGGAAACGTTTTCGTAACCGATGCACAGATGCGCAGCTCTCTCGCGGTCATCCGGTCGCTTGGGAAGCAGGGGCTGGAGGTGACCGCCGGCGAGGAGACGAGGTGCGCTACGGGCGCTTTTTCGCGGTACTGCAGCCACCGTCTGGTATACCCTTCGCCCGTACGGGAGGAGGAGAAGTTTGTACAGCACCTTCTCGCTCACCTGAAAGCAAAGAAATACGACGTGATCTTCCCGGTCGCCGACGCCTGCTTAAAACCCATCGTCGATCACGAAGAGGAGATCTCCCGGTATACCCGGATCGCCCTGCCGCCCCGCGACGTCTTCATGAGAGGCTACGACAAAGGAACGACTCTCCGCATCGCTCTTGAGAACGCCGTCCCCTGCCCTAAAACCTTCTTTCCAGAGAGTGTCGCCGAAACTGAGGAGATTTCCGGGGAGATCGATTATCCGGCCGTCGTCAAACCCCGGGTGGGTTCGGGGAGGCGGGGTGTCCGGATCTGCAACAGCCCAAACGACCTCGTTCGGACTTACGAAGCGATTGTGTCGGCGTTCGGCCCGGTGGTGGTTCAGGAGTTCATACCCTGCGGCGGGGAGCTCGGAGTCTACGCCCTCCTCAATGGCCGATCGGAGCCGCGTGCCGTGACCGTCCAGAGGAGGCTCCGCTCCTACCCGGTCTCCGGCGGCGCAAGCACGCTCCGGGAGACAGTCAAAGACGAATCGTCCCGGGAAGCCGCGGCGATCGCCCTTCGCCTCCTGAAGGCGATGGGGTGGTCTGGTGTCGCGATGGTGGAGTTCCGCATCGACGCCCGTGACGGTGCGCTCAAACTCATGGAGGTGAACCCCCGCTTCTGGGGATCGCTCTCTCTCTCTATCTTGAGCGGCGTGGACTTTCCTCATCTCCTCTACCGGATGATCATGGACGGAGACGTTCTCCCGGTCGCAGATTACCGGGAAGGTGTTCGATGCCGCTGGCTGCTCCCGGGAGACATCCTCTGGTATCTGAGCGCCCCGAAGACCTGGCAGAACTTTCGGGAGTTCCTCCGGTTCGATACGCCCGACGACATCCTTTCGCTGCATGATCCAGGCCCCACGTTCGGGTTCATGCTCGCTACGGCACGCTACGCGCTCGATCCCGGGATGTGGCGATTTGTTCTGAGGCGGTAACGATGAACGTCAACGCGCTCAGTATCGATCTGGAGTTCTGGTGGTGCAACGAGTTCCTGACGGACTACCTGCCTCGCGACCGGGAGGACGGGTTCCGGGAGTCATTGAGACCGATCTTTGCGGTACTCAATGCATTCGACGTCAAGGCGACGTTCTTCGTCCTTGGTGCCGTCGCAGAGCAGTATCCCGAGGTTGTTAACGAGATCTACCGGGGCGGCCACGAGATCGCGTGCCACGCCTACTCCCATAAGCCGCTCTACACGATAAGCCGGGGTGAGTTCGAGGACGAACTGAAAAAATCCCTCGAACTGCTCGCCGACTACAACCCGGTCGGATTCCGGGCACCGTCATTCTCCCTGAACAACGGGACGAAGTGGGCGATTGAAGTCCTGGAGAAGTACGGGTTCCAGTACGACTCGAGCATCTTTCCGGTGAGAACCCAGCTCTACGGCGTGCCGGACGCGCCCATCGGCATCTACCGCCCTTCTCGGGACGACGTCTCCGTCCACGACCCCGACGGCCCGATCGTCGAGTTCCCGCTCTCTGTTCTCCGGTTCGGCATGAACATTCCCGTCTCCGGCGGGTTCTATCTCCGGGCTCTCCCGGAACGGTTTCTCTCCTGGGGAATCGGCAGGATTGCCACGAGGAGGCCGGTCAACATCTACGTCCACCCCCACGACATCTACCCGGGGCCTCCCCTGCTGAAGGTGCCGTTCATGTCCCGTCTCGTCACCTACCACGGCGTCCGGACGTCGCTTGAGAAACTCATCATGCTCATGACGCGGTTCTCGTTCATGCCGATGGGGGCGCTTCTCGATAGGATGTCGCTGTTGCCTCGGGATACCCCGGTTCCGGCGGCACCCCCCGTCCCCCTGCGGCCGGTGGGAAGGGACGATCCGACCATTCCGCCGCTCTCCACACCCGGGTTCTTGCGGCAGCCCGTCGATGCCATCGTGTACCGGCATAGAGCCCACACGCGAAAACAGGTCTGCGAAACAGGTGATTCCGATGAAGTATGGTAACTGCCCGGGAGTGATTTGTGATGGATTGGACTGATAAGAGGGTGTTGGTGACCGGGGCCGGGGGTTTCGTCGGCAGCCACCTGACGGAGCACCTTGCCGGCCTTGGAGCGGATGTGCGTGCGTTCGTCCGCTACAACTCGAGAAACGACCCCGGCCTTCTGCGGCTGCTCCCGAAAGAGCAGCGGGAGCGGATGCGGATCGTCATGGGCGACCTCAAAGACGCAGACGCCGTCCGCAGCGCCGTCCGGGACGTCGACGTCGTTTTCCACCTGGGTTCGCTCATCGCCATCCCGTACTCCTACATCCATCCCCGGGAGACGGTGGAGACGAACGTCCTCGGCGCGCTCAACGTCTTTGAAGCCACGCGGGACGCCGGCGTCGGGAAGGTCGTTCATACCTCCACGAGCGAGGTCTACGGGACGGCGCGTTACGTCCCCATCGACGAGAGTCATCCCCTCCAGGGGCAGTCGCCCTACTCCGCGAGCAAGATCGGGGCCGACAAGGTGGCCGAGAGTTTCTACCGGTCATTCGACGTCCCTATCGCTACGATACGGCCGTTCAACACCTACGGCCCGCGGCAATCCGCCCGGGCGGTGATACCGACGATCATCATGCAGGCGCTGACGCAGGAGAAGGTCGTCCTCGGCGCGACGCACACCACGCGGGACTACACCTTCGTCGACGACCTGGTGCGGGCGTTCGTCCTCGTTGCCGAATCACCGCGAACGGCCGGGGAGACGGTGAATGTCGGATCGAACTACGAGATATCCATCGGTGCCGTCGCGGAGACGGTTGCTTCTCTCATCGGTAAAGAGATCGAGGTCGTCACTGACAGCGGCCGCCTTCGGCCGGAGAAGAGCGAGGTGGAAAGATTGTGGTGCGACAACACCCGCGCCCGGGACCTCCTCGGGTGGTCTCCGGCCGTCCCCCTGGAAGAAGGGCTCTCACAGACAATTACATGGTTTAGAGAACACCTGGACCTCTACAGTCCCAAACATTATGTGACCTGACATGAAAGCGGTTATTCTTGCCGGCGGCAAAGGAAGGAGGCTCGAACCCTACACGACCATCATTCCCAAGCCGCTTATGCCGATCGGGGACAAGTCGATCCTCGAGATCATCCTCTGCCAGCTCCGGGAGCATGGCATCCGGGACGTGACGATAGCGGTGGGGCACCTGGCCGAACTGATCATGGCATTCTGCGGCGACGGGAGCCGATTCGGGCTCTCGATCACCTACTCGCGGGAGGAGAAACCGCTCGGAACCGCGGGATGCCTCGGGCTCATCAAGGCCGACCTCACCGAACCGTTCCTGATGATGAACGGCGACGTCCTGACGACCCTGCCGTTCTCCGGGCTTATGGACTTCCACAAAAGGAACGGAGCCGTCGCGACGGTGGCTCTGAACAAGAGGGATTACTTCATCGATTTCGGTATCGTGGATACCGATGGGGACGAGAACATCGTTGGGTATACCGAGAAGCCGGGGTTTGAGCACTTCGTGAGCATGGGCGTCTACGCGTTCGACCCAAAAGTTCTCGAGTATATCACGCCGCACGACTGCATCGACTTCCCCGACCTGATCAAGGTCCTGCTCGCGGCGGGTGAGCCTGTCAAAGCCTACAAGTACGCTGGCTACTGGTTGGACATCGGGAGGGTCGACGACTACAAAAAGGCGAACAACGAGATCGCCGGGCTTTACGGGGCACTGGGCGTCGGGGGCGAGTGAGGTGGCGTGGAAGATCCCCTTATCCGATATCACTATGGGCGGCGACGAGGTCGACGCGGTCAGGGACGTCCTGCAGTCGAGGTGGCTCTCGATGGGGCCGGTGACGGAGGAGTTCGAGGCGGCCTTTGCCCGGTACCTCGGCGTCAAACATGCATTTGCCGTCTCGAACGGGACGGCGGCACTGCATATCGCTCACGCCGTGCTCGGCATCGGCAGCGGCGACGAGGTCATAACCCCGTCGCTCACGTTCGTCGCGACGGCGAACTCGGTCCTCTACTGCGGTGCAAAGCCAGTATTCGCTGATATCGGAGGCAAGGACGACCTGAACGTGGCGTGGGAGGATATTGCGGCGAAGGTCTCGCCCCGGACGCGGGCGATCACCGTCGTCCACTACGGGGGGTATCCCTGCGATATGCAATCAATCCTGGATCTTGCCCGCGACCATGGTCTCCGGGTCGTCGAGGATGCGGCGCACGCGGTCGGTGCGACATATAAGGGGAAGATGTGCGGGACCATCGGGGATGTTGGGTGCTTCAGCTTCTTTGCGAACAAGAACCTCGCCACCGGTGAAGGGGGCATGGTCGTGACGGATGACGACGACCTTGCCGAACGGATCCGGGTCATGCGCTCGCACGGCATGACCACGCTGACCTGGGACCGGCACCGGGGGCACGGGTACAGTTACGACGTCACCGCTCTCGGCTACAACTACCGGACGAGCGAGGTCGCGTCCGCGCTCGGCATCGTCCAGCTCCGGCGCCTCGCGGAGAACAACGAACGGCGGCGGCGTATTGTCGTTCGGTACAGGGAAACGCTCGCCGGGATCGAGGGTATCACATGTCCGTTCGCCGGGAAAACCAACGGTGAGTCCTCCCATCACATCTTTCCGGTCGTCCTCTCCGCGGATCTCCCGAGGGCCGACTTCCAGGCGGCGCTGAAGGAGCGGGGTATCCAGACGAGCATCCACTATCCTCCGGTGCACCTCTTCACCTACTATAGGAAGCTGTTCGGGGATACTCGAGGGTCGCTTCCGAAGACCGAGTTCGTCGGGGAGCACGAGGTGACGCTGCCGCTCTACCCCGCGATGGCCGATGGCGAGGTGGAGTACGTCCGCACCGCCATCGAGGAGGCCGTATCCGGGTAGGTGGAGAAGATGTTCGCCGACCTGCACATCCATACCCGGTGCTCCCGGGACTCGCTCATGGACCCCGCGAAGGTCGTCAGGGTTGCCCGGAAGCGGGGGCTTACCGCCATAGCGGTGACGGATCACGAGACCATCCGGGGAGGTCTTCTCGCCTGCGAGGCAAACCGGGACGGGGACGTTTCGGTGATCGTCGGTGCCGAGATCCGGACGGAGTACGGCGACGTCCTCGGCCTGTTCCTCGAAGAGGAGGTCGTGGCGCGGAAGTTCGACGACGTAGTCTCCGAGATCCGCGCCCAGGGGGGTCTTGCGGTTCTGGCGCACCCTTTCCGCCGATATCCGCCCCCCGGGCGCCCGGCTGGGGGGGTGGATCTCATCGAGGGGTTCAACAGCAGGTCGCGGTCGTCGGCCAATGCCCGATCGATGAGGCTCGCGCGTATCTGTGGGAAGGGGACGGTCGGCGGGAGTGACGCACATACGTATGCGGAGATCGGGAGGGGCGTGACGGTTTTTGCTGGGGAGGATATCGAGAGGGCGCTCCGGACCGGACTGACCGCCGGGAGCGGGCGGGAGTCGAACTACTACGTTGTGCACGCCCTGAGTTGCGGCATCGAGCGGCTGAAACGGCTGGTTGCCGGCCGGGATTGAGCGATTTTCCCGCGGAAGTCTCTTCCCCGAGAGCCAGGGTCCCCTTGCCTATTTTGATGGATAGCGTGGCCCGGCGGACGGTATCTGCCTGGCCGGATAACCTCGGATACGGCTGTTCACCGGCCATTGAGGCGCTGTGTAGCGATGCGCCCGAATACCGGGGAGATCGTATCGACGATCTCTGCCTTATCCTCCGGTGTCAGCAGGAACCGGTAGGCGTAGATGCCGTACAGGCCTGAGAAGACCCCCGCGAGCGCGTATGGGTGAACTGTGTCCCGTAGCAGGAAAAAAGCGATGAAAAATATGGTAACGACGCCAAACGTCTTCGCGATCCTCGCAGACTCCACCCGCACGGCAAAGACCCGATGGAGGATGTAGAGGATCAATACTGCGAGCAGGGTGCACGATATGGCCGTGCCGGCGGCCGCACCGGTTATCCCGAAGAGGGGAATGAGTGCAAGGTCGAGAGCGACGTTTACACCCGCAACCAGGATGTTCGCCTTCGATGAGAGCCCCGGCCTGTTCATGGCGCTGACAGCCGAGCCGACGGAGGATACCGCCCCGAATACGATCATTCCATAGACAAGGATGATGAAGGCGGGCACGGCCGGCAGGTAGGCTGGGCCGAAGAGGACCTCGATGATCGTCCCGGCAAGGTAGATGAGGAGGAGCCCCGTCATCGAGAGGAGGACGAGAGAGTATCGGATCGACCGGGATATCACCGCCTCGACGGCGTCCTTGAGGCCCTTGCTGTAATACTCCGAGATCGCCGGGTAATTGACCGTAGAGATCGAGCCCGGGAGCGAGAGGAAGGCCACCCGGGCGATCGCGACCGCGACCGCGTACCGGCCGACATCGGTCTCCGTCAGCAGGTAGCCGATGAGGAGGGTGTCGGTGTAGGTGTTCACCAGGTAGATCGCGCTCGCGATGAAGACCCTGCTCCCGAACGCGAGCATCATTCTCGTCGTCTCCCGGTAATTGAGGGACGAGAGCCGGAAGTGCGGCCGGACGACCACCGCGACGAAGGCGAGCGTCCCGATCTCGGTCAGCAGCAGCGCCGCCACCGCTCCCGCCGGGCCGAAGCCCGCGAGGATGAAGACTACTGCCAGCACGACCAGGAGGAGCGAGCGGACGACGAACCGGAACGAGTAGGCTCGCATTTCCCTAAGCCCGTTCAGGAGGCCGAGGAGGGTCGTGTTCAGGATCGAGATCGGCATGGCAAGTGCGGCGATCCGGACGAGACCGGAAAGTTCCGGAATCGAAAAAAGTGCCGCGATCTCTCCCGAGAAGAGGAAGAGGACGAGTCCGGCCGAGGTTCCGAGCAGGAGCCCGTTGACGGCTCCGGCGGTGACGACGGCATCCCGCCGTTGCCGGTCGGTCTTGTAATCGGCGACGAACTTCACGACCGTCTCCGGGATACCGAGGCTGGCAACCAGCGTGGAGATCGTGAAGATGGTCAGCGTCAGGGTATACAGCCCGAAGTCTCCCGGGCCGAGCCAACGACTCAGCAGAATGTTTAAGAGAAACCCTGACCCGAGGGCGACGATCTGGCTGACGAACACCCAGCTGACGTCGAATGCGAACTTCGTAGACTCCTTCATGCTGAACAAGCCCGATGCAATGGCGATATGACGCACCACCGGTATTTATACTGTTCTCCGGGATCGTGCCGGTGTGAGAGGGTCCGGGGGAGTTCGGGCGCCCCGGAGAGCCTACATCCTCCACGCCGCCCTGGCCGTCGGGGCGATGACGAGCATGCGTCGGCGAGCGCGAACCTGCACTCCTCCCGATACCTCGAGGCTGTCCCGAAATGCCTCTGCCGGGAGGGGACACCCCCTCCCGTTCCCTCCCCCGCGTGGCGATATCCCGTGGAAGCTGTTTCACTCTTCTTGCCCCTGATTATGGTTCAGATAGTAGGCGGTCACGCCGGTCCCCGGGACCCCGGGGCAGAAATTCGTCGTGCAGGTTCTCTGCAGGCTGTATCCCACGCGGCCCGGCCGTCGGCCGTACTTGAGACGATATGACAGCCGAATCTCGCTGAGGTGTCTGAGGATGCCTCCTGGTTATGGGGGGTATGGCATCTCCCCAAATTTGTTGAAGGAAGTTGAGATCACACTCCCGCCTACAAAAAGTATATATGGTCCCCTTACTATAGGGGCTTTCGCGGTAGCCTATGACCAAAATATTCCTCTGCACCAATGGGTGCGTCGAGGGGCAACTCAGGACGAAATTCGTTGAGAGGTATCTGGGCGCTCATGCCCGGGATGTTCGGGTGACCCAGGAGATAAGCGATGCAGATACCGTTCTCTTCTATGCGTGCGGGCTGACCAACGAGAAGGAGCGGCATTCCCTGGATGTCGTTGGGGAACTTAAGGGAAAGATGCGGCCGGGTGCCGAACTCGTCGTATGGGGATGCCTTGCAAAACAGAACCCGCAGGCGTTCGCGGGAATCTACGACGGCCCGCTCATCGGCCCGCTGGATACCGGCTTCTTCACCTCCATCGCGGGCGCAAACGGCATCTCCCTGGACGCGATCGATCATTCGGCCGCCGAGAACGAACTGGCAACCATGGCCGCGCCCAGCATCCACGGCTGCAACGGCATCGATCTCGTTACACGTGCGCTGCTCCTCTATAAGCGTGGGGTAGAGTTTTTCAGCCCACGGGGGGTGAAACATTCGCCAATCTACTATATTCCTATCGCAGCCGGGTGTACCGGGCACTGCACCTACTGCAGCGAGCGCCCGGCGTTCGGAAACGCCATTCACAGCCGCCCGATTGAGAACGTTGTCCTGGAACTCCGGGGCGCAATGGAACGGGGATACACCCGTTTCTCGCTCGTTGCAACCGATCTCGGGAGTTACGGCGTCGATATCGGCTGCCGTCTTCCCGATCTTCTCGACGAGATGCTCGGTGCCGACCCGTCGGGCAACTGCTCGTTCATCCTCAACCAGATCGAACCGCACCACCTGGAGACGATCTACGAAGGCATGGAACCCGCCTTTGATTCGGGAACGATCGAGATGGTGATGTCCCCCGTGCAGTCGGGGAGCGATCGGATCCTGAAACTCATGGGCCGGCACTACACTGCCGGGCAGTGGAGGGCGCTGATGCTGGACATCCACCGGAACCATCCCGGGATCCGGCTGAACACCCAGTTCATGGTGGGATTCCCGACCGAGACGGAAGAGGATTTTGCCGCGACGCTGGATCTTCTCGATCCCCCGTTTCGGCTCGATGAACTCCATATCTTCAGGTTCTCCCCAAGATCGATCGTTCCCGCCTCACGCCTCCCTGACCAGGTTTCCGATGAGGTCAAGGAGGCGCGGGCCGAACGCCTGCTCGGCAGATTTGCAAGGAACTGCATATAATGGATGGAGGCGGCGGAAACCCGGCGGCGATTCAGCCTTGCTCCGGCAGGGGGCGACCGCAACCGTGGTGTAGAATCGTCTTTCAGGTGATGGTAACCGCATGACCCGGAACGGAGCATACGCAGGGGCCCTCGCGATACTCGTGATCTGTGCGGGCATGATGGCCCTTGGATGGTTTGATCCGGACGGCAACGACCATGCTCCCCCGGTTCCCGGGGGCGGCGACATACTGGTCGCCGCACATGACAGCCCGGCAGAGGTGAAGGCGGCCGCGGATTACCTCTGCGACGGCGCCGCTGACGAGATCGAGATCCAGAGCGCCCTCAACGTCCTCGGCAACGCCGGCGGCACGGTCACCCTGACCGGAGGCACTTTCCACCTCAGCGGGAACCTGAACATCCCGGGCAGCGTCATCCTCGAAGGAGAGGGGCCCGACATCACCCGGCTCGAGTGGTCCTCCGGCCATATGCAGTGCCGGGAGGCACGGGACATCCTGCTCCGTGACTTCACGACCACCGGGACCGGTGCGATCTTCATCTACAATTGCGACCGCGTGAAGGTCCACAACGTCACGGCGACCGTCGACAACTCCCGATGGGGCGGGGCGTTCACGCTCTGGGTCTCAAACGACGTCATGGAGGATATCGAGTTCGCCAACTGCAAGGCCATCGACTGCGGGAGAATGGGATTCATGAACGACGGCGACGGGTCACCGAGGCTCATCCGGGATATCCGCTATATCGACTGCGAGGCCGTCAACTCCGGGCGGTATTCGAGGTTCTCCCCCTACGGGGAGTGGACGACCGGCTTTGCCATAGCGGAGAACAACCATCTTGCGGACGCGGTTCTCGTCGGCTGCGTTGCTGAAGGCTCGTTCGAGTCCGGGTTTCACACCGAAGATGCCCCGGAGATTACGAACCTGATCCTTGAGAACTGCACAAGCCGCTTCAACGGTCAGAAGTCGGACAGCTTCTACAACCCGTCGGAGAATACGCACGGCCTCCACTTCGGTTCAGGGTACTGGGTGCAGGGAGGGACCACGCTCTATGGCTGCGTCTCCGAAGGCAACGGGAACGCGGGCTTCTCCGTGGGCCCGGGCGTCAGCCTCTACAACTGCACTGACGATGGGTCGGCGGTGGGGTTCCGGCTGGTCGATACGCGTGATGCCTATCTGGAGGACTGCACCAGCCTGAACGCAGGGGCGTACGCCGTCTATGCCCTCGAGGCGGAGAACGTCACGACGAAGCGCCTGCAGATGATCGACCCCGGCGGCGTCAACGGGAACGGTGCGTTCTTCGGCACCGTTGCACACCCGGTCGTCGCCAGCCGGTTCGATGTCGTCGGCAGGTGCGGCGGGGAGATCCGCGCAATTTACGGTGAAGGGTGCCGTGACATCATATTCACGGGCGTTGTCCGGACGGATAACCCTGAGCCGGTGATCATCAAGAAGGGCGACGGTGTCGATACCGGCGGGCTTGAGATCCGGGCCGGGCCGGCGAATCCGGCCCGAGACTGCACGGGCGGGATAAAATGCATTCTGCTGAGGGTTATTAAGGCGTTCTTATGAAGATCGTTCAGGTCACCCCCTACTACCTGCCGCATACCGGCGGTATCGAGCGGTATGTCCATAACCTGAGCAGAGCGCTTGCCGATCGGGGCCACGAAGTCACCGTCCTGACCGCGAACATACCGAACGGCAGCCCGGTCGAGACCGACGGCGCCGTCATGGTAAAGCGCAGCGCCTGTCTGGCACGCCCTTTCAACGACGCGTTTGCACCCTCGTTCTTCAGGCTTGGCGGGGAACTTGCGGGAGCCGAAGTCCTGCACGCCCACAACGCCTACAGCTGTGCTGCACTGGGAGCGGCTTTTGCCCGCCGGAGATGCGGCGTGCCGACGGTCCTGACGCACCACGGCCGGCACCTCTTCGGCAACCCCGTCAAGGACCTGGTCGTGGCGCTCTACCGCAGGACGGTCGAGCGCCGGCTGGTGAACGGCATCGATCGGGTTGTTGCGCTTTCGCCGTCGGATGCGGAGTATGTCTCGGCATTCGGTGTCGAAAAGGAGAGGATCTCCATCATTCCGAACGCAATCTGCCCGGAGGACTTCCTGCCGCAGACCGACGAAGATGCATGCCGGTTCGAGGAGGGCTACCGGCTCAACGGGAAGAGGAGGGTGCTCTTCGTCGGGCAGATCTCGACGAGAAAAGGGGTTGACGTGCTCGTGCGGGCAGCAAGCCTGATCGTGAACGGGCGGAACGGGGACGCTCCGGTCTTCTTCGTTGCCGGCGACGGGGATTACCTCGATCCGGCACGGGAACTTGCTCGCAGTTACGGCATCGAGGACTATGTCAGGTTCCCTGGAAAAGTGAGTTTCCGCGATCTCATCTCGGCGTACCGCTCCTCGGATCTCTACGTCCTCCCCTCCCTCTCGGAAGGAATGCCCACGGTGATACTGGAGGCCATGTTCTTCGGCCTGCCGGTCGTCACGACCGATCTCCCCTGTCTGCGGGACAACTTCGGCGACCATGCCGTCCTGGTCCCTCCTCGCGACGAGCACGCGCTGGCACGTGCCGTTATGGGGCTCCTCGACGATCCCGAGCGCTGCCGGCGGCTCTCGGAGAGGGGGCAGGAGTTTGTGCGGTCGAAGTATACCTGGGATAAGGTCGTGCTCGCATACGAGCGGCTCTATGAGCAGATGATCGGCTGAGCACTCCTGTATCCCCTTCTTCTTCTCTCTCTCTTCCGTCCGCCTGCCCGTCTCCGCGAACGCCGGTATGTCCTCTTGTGTCGAGTTTTAATGAATCTTGGTTATATAAATATCGTTTTTGTGTTATTTTATATTATAGGTAATAATTTTAGTTTTTTGTGATTTTTATGTGATTTTTCTTAAAATCAGCCTTATATATTGATGGACTAAAATCAAAATGTTCTTATACCATATCATTTCAATAATTCTAGCGCTGGAGCACACGTGCTTCAGCCTGCAACTCGAGGAGGTATATACTTGAGCCCTTTTGGCAGTAACTTTCAGCGAAAAACCAGCAAAAGCCCACCCACCTACCGGAAGGTGCTGACGCTCCTTCTGGGATGCGTTGCGATAGGGTGCATCGTACAGGCCGGCAGCGCCCTGGTCGTCGCGGCAGGCGACAGTTCCGCCCAGTCGAAGGCACAGGCGGATTACCTCTGCGACGGCACCGCCGACCAGATCGAGATCCAGAATGCGCTCAACGCCCTCGGCAGCGCCGGCGGCACGGTCACCCTGACCGAGGGCACGTTTCACCTCAGCGGAAATCTGAACATCCCGAGCAATACAGTATTCGAGGGCAAAGGGCCCGACGCCACATGGCTCAAGTGGTCCTCCGGCCTCATCCAGTGCCAGGGGAAAGAGAACTTCGTGCTCCGTGACTTCAAGACGACTGGAACCGGGGCGATCTTCATCCAGAACTGCAACCGCGTGAAAGTCCACAACGTCACGGCGAGCGTCGACAACTCCCGGTGGGGCGGGGCGTTCACGCTCTGGGCCTCTAACGACATCATGGAGGATATCGAGTTCGTCAACTGCAAGGCCATCGACTGCGGCAGGCACGGATGGCAGAGTGACGGAGACGGCGCCGTAAAGACGATCCGCAACGTCCGCTACATCGACTGCGAGGCGATCAACTGCGGCCGCGACAGCCGTTTCTCTCCGCACGGCCAGTGGACATGCGGGTTCCAGCTCGCAGAAAACGCCAACATCGAGAACTGCGAGGTCGTCCGCTGTTATGCGGAGGGCAACTTTGAAGCGGGTTTCATCGTCGAGGCGGCGCCGAGCAAGAAGAACATCGTTCTGCGGGACTGCGTCTCGAAGAACAACGGCGTGAAGCCCGACAGTTACTACAACGGGCCGGATGAGAACATGTACGGCGCCCTCTTCGGTGCCGGGTTCTGGCTCCACGGTGATATGACCCTCATCAACTGCACTGCGGAGAACAACAGGAAAGCCGGCTTTGCGGTCTGGTACCCGTCGTCCTACACCAAACTCTACGACTGTATCGATACGGGCTCCGAGATCGGGTACAAACTCGATTACACGGATAACGTCTACCTGGAGGGCTGCGCTTCACGGGATGCCGGGAAATACGGGATCTACGCCGCAAATGCCGGGAAGATAATCACTAAAGGGCTGACCATCATCGCCCCGAAGGGTGACGGTTCGAAGAACAATGTCTTCGGTGTCTCCGGCTACCCGGTCAAGGATAGTTCGTTCGACATCGAGACCTACAGCGGTGGAGGTGCCACGGTATCGTGCCCGAGCGGCCAGAACGTCCAGTTCTCGGGGACGGTCAGGTCGAACTTGGACCGGCCGGTCACCGTCTCGGGGTCGGTCGATACATCGCGCCTGAGCGTGGTGCCGTACTCCGGCGGGGAACCCTTGCCGGTGACGCCCACCCCGACTCCCACCCTGACTCCGACCCCCACCCTTACACCGACTCCGGTTCCCTCCGGGAAGCCTGACCTCGTGGTGACCGACATTGCGTGGACGCCGGCGAACCCGGTCACCGGGGATACGGTGACGTTTTCGGCCACGATCAAGAACCAGGGCACCGCTGCCACGCCTGCGGGCACGAAGCACGGCGTCCTCTTCACCTTCGACGACGGCGCCGCCGGACCCGGGGTCTGGTCCGACGTTCACACGGCTTCGCTCGCACCGGGCGGCTGGGTTACCGTGACCGCGAACGGCGGTTCGGCCGGCGCGCTCTGGACGGCAGTCGAGGGCGCCCACACCGTGAAGGCGCACGTCGACGACGTCAACCGGATCCCGGAGAGCAACGAGGCAAACAACGTTCGCACTGAAGGGATCGTGATCCCGAAGGCGGCACCGACGACCCCTCCTCCTACCCTTACCCCGGCCCCTACACCGACTCCGGTTCCCTCCGGGAAGCCTGACCTCGTGGTGACCGACATCGCGTGGACGCCGGCGAACCCTGTCTCCGGGGATACGGTGACGTTTTCGGCCACGATCAAGAACCAGGGTACCGCTTCCACGCCTGCGGGCACGAAGCACGGCGTCCTCTTCACCTTTGACGACGGCGCCGCCGGGCCCGGGGTCTGGTCAGACGTCCATACCGCATCGCTTGTCCCGGGCGCATCGGTCACCGTGACCGCGAACGGTGGATCGGCCGGTGCAACCTGGAAGGCCGCCCTCGGCACGCACGCCGTGAAGGCGTACGTCGATGACGTCAACCGGATCGCAGAGAACAACGAGGGGAACAACGTTCGCACCGAAGAGATCATGGTCTCGAAGGCGGCGCCGGCCGGCAAGCCCGACCTCGTCGTGACCGACATCTCCTGGAAACCCGCAAAGCCGGTTCCGGGGAGCGATGTGACGTTCCGCGCGACGATCAAGAACCAGGGCACCGCTCCCACCCCTGCCGGCGTCATCAGCGGCGTTGCATTTCTCGTCGACGGTAGGCTCACCGTCTGGTCCGACGGTCACACCGGATCGATTGCGCCGGGCAGCTGGGTTATCGTGACCGCGAACGGCGGCACGAGCGGCTCTGCAACCTGGAAGGCGATCTCCGGGACGCATACCATCCAGGCATGGGTGGACGACGTCGACCGGATGGCCGAAACGAGCGAGGTGAACAACCGGCGCACGGAAACCCTGACCCTGTGAAGCGGCCCAAGCTTCACCGGGATCCACCTTTTTCCTCCAGAGTTCGGCCCTTCCGGGACGGACCGTTTCACCATCCCGTCGATCTCACTGCCCCGTGGATCTAACGGCCCTCTCCTCAAGGTATATATGGCATGAGGACAATTGCCATCCGTGCATTGGGCTGATGGACGGTTGAGAGACCCCGTCCCGCAAGCATACTGCAATACCGGGGAGATGCTATGAAAGTAGCACTGATATGTCAGCAGTTCGGGGATAAAACGTCATACCAGGGTTCGGATATCTACGCCTCGAAACTGGTCTCGCACCTTGCCGGCCGTAGCGACATCGATCTTCATGTCGTCACCATGGGCGGTACGAACGCCGTACGGCAGGAGGACGGGTTCGTCTGCCATACCCTGCGGAACAACGGCCTCCTCTCCCTCCCGTACGTTCACCCGCTGGTGCTCGCGAGAATGGTGAGGACGATCAGAGCCATCCGTCCGGATATCGTCCATGTGCTCTCCACCCGGTACCCCTGCTCCGCGGCCGGCATGCTCCTGCGAAACGATCATCCCCTTCTCGTAACGGCGTTCGGTATCTTCGAGAGGGAGATCATCTACTACCGTGAGGACATGCGCCCGCTGGAGAAGACGCTCTCGCACGTCTTCCACGCCGTCTTCATCCAGAGCGAGCGGTGGGTGCTCTCCCGCGCACCCGAGGTCGTCGTGAGCGCTCCGTCGATCGGGGCTCTCCTCCGGACGCCGGCAACCGGCCGCATTCACGTCGTCGCCGGGGGCATCGATGTTAGGCAACTCCACTCGCCCGGGACGCCCTCCCACCCGGAGCCGCAGGCTGATATCGTCTTCGTCAATGCGCTCACCCGGCTGAAGGGCGCCGACGTCCTGCTCAATGCCCTGCCTCGTGTGGTAAAGGCGTTCCCGGGTATCAGGGTATGCATCGGGGGGAGAGGCCCTCAGGAACCGGAACTCAGGAAGCTTGCACGTGACCTGGGGCTTGAAGACAACGTCGTCTTTCCCGGGTTTGTAACGGACGAGGAGAAGCGCGATTACTACCGGCGGTGCAAGGCGGTGGTCGTCCCGTCACGGTGGGACTGCCAGCCCTCTCCCATCTTCGAGGCCGCGGCGTTCGGCAAACCAGTCATCGCGTCCGATATGTCCCATCCCGGTATCGTCGAAGACGGAGTTACCGGGCTCGTCTTTTGCTCCGAAGATGCCGCCGGGCTTGCGGAGAAGATCCTGTTGCTCCTCGGCGACGCCGCCGCACGCGAGAGCATGGGCCGGGCGGCCGCGCTCAGGGCCGCCGAGTACGACTGGCGGAGCGTTGCGGAGCGGTACATCGCGATATACGGCGACGTCATCAGGAGGCATCACCGGCACGAGGGCCTGGCTGCGACGGCTGCCGGTGCATCCCCGGAGAGGTGACCAGAGACGCCATGAGAGAGAGTGGTGTTGGACTGCTCACGTTTCCGATCGAGAGGTCGGGCGTACGCCCGCTCTCCAACCTCATCGGGATCTTATCGGGCCTTACCCGGGAGCGGATCGCCCTGGTGTCGGGGAATGCCGGGCGGGTCTTCGAGAACGACGAGCGGGTCCGGTTCTCCGGTGTCGATCATGCCGCCGGGAGCAACGCGATATCGAGGATACTCCATAACGTCGTGACGCAGGCACGGGTGACCCGCCGGATTGTGGAGCAGGATGGAACTGATACCTGGATCTTCTTCTTCGGAGGCGAGGTTCTCGTCCTGCCGATGGCCGCGGCAAGACTTCTCGGGAAGAAGGTTGTGATGGCCCTTCCCGGGCATACCGCCACCATGATGGCCCCTGCCGGTGACCGCCTCCTCCTTCCGGCCAGAATACTCACCCGGGCGACCTGCAGGCTCTGCACCAGGATCGTCCTCTACTCTCCCGCTCTCGTAGACCACTGGGGGCTTGAACGTTACCGAGAGAAGATCGCGATAGCTCACGAGCACCTGCTCGACTTTGGGGTGTTCAGGGTTGAGATGCCGCTCAACGAGCGGCCCATAACCGTCGGATACATCGGGCGTCTGGCCGAGGAGAAAGGCGTCTGGAATTTTGTCCGTGCCCTCCCCCGGATCGCCGCCGGGAGACGGGACGTACACATCTTCATCGGTGGGGACGGCCCTCTGCTCCCGGATCTCCGGGAGTTCGTCAGGGAGAGCGGACTCACAGACCGGGTGACGTTCGCGGGATGGATCCCCCACGAAGATCTCCCCCGCCGCCTCAATGGCCTCAGGTTGCTCGTGCTCCCTTCCTACACGGAAGGGCTTCCGAACATCATGCTCGAAGCCATGGTGTGCGGGACGCCCGTGCTCGCCACGCCTGTAGGCGCCGTCCCGGACTTCATCAGGGACGGCGAGACCGGTTTTATCCTGGCATCAAACACGCCGGAAGAGATCGCAACCTCCGTTCTTGCCGTCTTCGGCCGCCCGGACCTGGAGTCCGTTGCACAAGCCGCCGGGGATTACGTGAGAGAGGAGATCACCGTTGAACGGGCGACGGAGCAGTTTGCATCCGTCATCGACGGCCTTGGGGGATGATCCGCGGCATGTCTCTCGATCTCTTCCGGGAAGATCTGGATAAGACTCTTGCCTGGCTCGGCACCGTCGCCTCGATCGCTCTCGTCGCCGTCCTCGCGGCCACCGTCGGGCGTCTGATATTCATCCTCGTCGGCGTCCTCACCGCCTTTTCCTGTCTACTCTGGCTCGGCATCAGGGAGCATGCGCGATCGGCGTTCCCGGATGCCCGGGAGACCGGGCGGAGGAACGGCGACAACCGTCTCTTCGCCATACTGCTCGTCATCTTCCTGGCGCTTTACTCGTTGAGCATCGTTGCACTCTACCTTCGCGCTTCTCTCTATGAGCGGCCGCCCGGCTACTTCATCCTGACCGCGCTCATGGCCAGCGTCATCGCTCTTGAGATCCTCCTGCCGCGCCGCAGAAAAACCGCCTGGGTCCTGCCGCAGATCGTCCTCCTCGGGTTATCGGTCGCATGGTCGCAGATCCTGCTCTTTCCCAGCGTCCTGGGCTCGGATCCCTGGTGGCACAGGATGTTCGTATCGTCCATTCTGAACTTCCACGCCGTTCCCGGGGGTTACTGGTACACCTACATGCCGCTCTTCCACCTGGAGGTTGTCGGGACTTCACTTCTTACGGGGCTGGACTACAGGCTCGCGGCGATGCTCTCCGTGAGCCTGGCACAGGTCGTCGTCTTTCCGCTGGCCGCCCATCTCATTGGGAAGGCGCTCTTCGGAGACGAACGGATCGGGCTCCTCGCCGGGCTCATGCTGATCACCGCGAACCAGCAGATCGGCATGAGCACCGCGTCGATCCCCAACGGGTTCGCGGCGATATTTATGGCTCTCGTCCTTGTTCTCCTCTTCAAGACGAACTACACGAGCCCGAGACGGGCGCGGTATCTCGCATACTTCTTCCTTGCCGCCATCATCCTGACGCACACCGTCACCGCGGCATGCATGGCGGTGGTGCTCTTCCTGACGTGGGGTGCGTGCAGGCTCTACGATCTCGTCTGGAGAGATACCGCCCAGAGGGCGTATCCCGTCACGCTGGGCATGGCCTCGGTCTTCCTCGCTGCCATGCTCGGGTGGTGGTACTTCGTCTCGGGACATATCACGGTGCTTCTCGACCTTATCCGGCAAGGATTTTCCCGGGACTACTTCGTCAGCAACCCGGGGGTCATCGACGCATATCCCGGGCTTGTACCGGTCTTGGAGCAGGTGTTCAACAACATCGGCATGTTCCTCTTCTTCACCTTGAGCCTCGTCGGCATCCTGTACCTGGTGGCGCGAAGGGAGCGCAACGGGTTTGCCTTCGCGACGGTGGGACTCCTTCTCCTTGCTCTCGGTTTCTTCCCGCTCGTCACGGGGCTTTCGTTCATCGAGCACCGGTGGTGGTACTTCGCGCAGATCCTCCTCTGCGTCCCGCTTGCGGCCTCGCTGCTGCTTGTCGGAAGTCTCCGTCGGGCCAGAACAGGGGCCGGAATGCTCGTGTTTGCCGCGGGCATCGGCCTCCTGGTCCTCGCCATGATCCTGAGCCCGGCAGCAAACAACGACGCCCATACCCTCTCTGAAAACAGCGCCGTGCGAACCGGGTTCACGGCGTCCGAGATGTGCGCCCTCGATACCGTGGACGCCGTGCGAACCGGGCCGGTCCGGGCAGACAGGTACGTTCAGGTTGTGAATTATGTCAACTTCGACCCGGGATTCATTCTGTCGGGCGATGATATGCTCATCGAAGGAGCCTACCGTTCGCACGGGGCGGATACCGTTCTGATCCGGGAGTACATCCAGGATCGCCCCCTCTTCTGCTACGATGGGATGTTTCGGCTGGCGCACGATCCGGAACGAACGCTTGACGGTGAAGGCTATGACAGGGTGTACGTCTCGGGTTCGGCGAGCCTCTTTGTCCTCAACGAGCCGTAGCGCCGGAGAGACCGCTACGGATCCGGAGGCCACGCATCGGTCGGGTCGCTCGCGGCAGTGCCCGCTCTCCGTAATTTTTTATTACCCTAACGCATCCGTGTCGACGCGATCCACATCCCGGAGGTATCTGATCATGATTGATTTCGAAGATGCACTCATCGGAGAAGCGCTCGTCGGCGAAGGGCCGGAGGTTGCCCACGTCGATCTGGTCATCGGGAGGAGAGGGAGCAGCGTGGAGCAGGCATTCGTCACGGCTCTCGCATCGCCTGCACGGGGGCACACCCCGCTTCTTGCCGTGCTCACCCCGAACATTCCGGCAAAGCCCTCGACGCTGATGGTCAACAAGGTCACGATCAAGAATGCAGGCCAGGCCCTCCTGATCTTCGGCCCGGCCCAGGCCGCCGTCGCGAAGGCGGTGGTGGACAGCGTTGCGGAAGGTGTCATCCCGGAGGCGGAGGCCGACAATCTGCTGATCATCGCGTCGGTCTTCATCGAGTGGGATGCGGCGGAGAAGAAGAAGATCTACGACTGGAACTACGAGGCGACGAAGCTCGCCATCCGCCGGGCTGTCAAGAGTGAACCGGCGGTTGCCGAGGTGCTTGCACAGAAGGATACGGCGAAGCATCCCTTCGCGTGAACCTGCCGTTGAGGAATGCGGAAGAGCCGGTATGCTCTGACGGAAACATTGGAAGAAAGGTCAGACCGAAGTTCTGATGCGCCGACCGGGACTCGAACCCGGGTTTAGGCGTTGGCAACGCCTAGTGATAACCACTACACTATCGGCGCACGCCTGTGCTTTCGCACTGTGTGCCTTACAACATGGGTTTTTCAGGCTAATAAGCCTATCGAAGCGCGGCCCGGATCGGGCGTTGCCGTCCCTGCAGGATCACACGATGGGCGGCGTTTCCGGGCCGACGGCCGGCCCTGCGGGAGGCCGACCGCGCCGCCCCCGCGCACCTACCGGTCTCCATGGTCGAGCGCCTGCCTGATGTTTCGGTTCGCAAGGATCCAGAGCCCCGGCGTCAGGACCAGGATGAAGACGGCGATGGCGTAGGCGAAGATCTCGGCAGAGAAGAGCAGGAAGTTGAAGATACCGTGCAGCACCATCCCGAGCAGAAGTCCCTGAAGGACGATCGTCGGCCGCCGTTCCGCGGCCGTGAACTTGGCCCTGCCGAGGGCGTAGCCCCATACGCCGGCAAAGAGCGCATGCCCGGGGACCGAGAAGATCGCGCGGACGGCGATCGTGCTGAGGGCAAGCGCCGGCGACGTCAGGTATGCCGTAAAGACGTAGAGGACGTTCTCAAGCGTTGCGAGACCGAGGGCGGCGGCTGCGGCGTAGACGATGCCGTCCATCGGTTCGTCGAACTCGGGGTTTGGATAGGCGAACCGGCGCACGACCGCAAACTTGCCGTACTCCTCGACGATGGGCGCGATGACGGCGCCCATGATCAGTGGGGATACGATGAAGAGGCCGAAGAAGCCTTCGACGAAGGCGACGGGGAACGTGACGAGGGCGCCGAGGAGGAAGATCTTCACGATCAGCGCCTTTGGTTCGGGCTCGAATTTGTCCCTGCGGTAGAAGTACCACGCCCAGAAGACCCCCGGCGCCAGCGCCAGAGAAAGGATCACCAGCGGTTCGACGACCATGCTAACTGGGATTCATGGTTTCAGAGAGGAAGAGTCTTTCCGTCACATGGGCAGGGCCGGCGAGGAGAGCATATCCGCCCGAAAAATGGGTTATTCGGGGAGGAGACGGTATCCCGGGGCGAGCCCCTCGAGCACCAGCAGCCCGTAGTACCGGAAGAAGGTGACGAACGGCACCGCGATCAGGAGCGCCACCGGAATGGCGATGATGAGGTAGGGGACGAGGAGCGCGAGGAGCAGCACGTAGTTCGCCTGGAGTGCGGCTAAGAGCACGATCCCGACAAGGATGAAGGGTATCGCGATGATCACCATTGCAAGGATGACCAGAATCGCCTGCACGATCCCGGCGATGAGGCCGAGCACGAGCCTGGTGACGATGTAGACGACGGTCTGCATGACGTTCTCCGAAATCATCCCGAAAAGCCGACGCCATCCCTCGATCACCCCGCAGTCCTCGTGAATCATGATCGGGACGACGAAGTCGGTGGTCAGGAGGAAGACGATCCCGAAGAGGAGGGCTGCGATCAGGATGAACGGAATGAACACCAGGATGAGTGCAGCACCGCCGATACCCGCCCCCCCGATACCGATAAGCATGAGGATGAAGGCCATCATGGCGAGGATCAGGATCAGCGTGAGGGCGACCTGGAAGAGGAAGAGCCGCACTCCTTTTCCGAGCCGCTCTCCAAAGAACGGCCTGATGTGGATGTCACCCGTCCGCAACATGTCGACGAAGACGAACTGCAACACCGTGCCGATGATCCACCAGATGAGAGCGATCGCAAGCACGACGAGGACGAACGCTACAATGAGCGGCGCGATCTCGGGGAGGGACTCCATGACGCCGGGCGGGAGGTCGCCCTCCTCGAAGTTGTACCCGGAGGTGTTCGGTAAACTTACGCCCCCTCCCACAAAGAGCGCAATCAGGGCCAGGCGGAGCCATACGCCCCACCGGACCGGCCAGAGCAGGCTTTTGGTGCGCTGGAAGGCGCCGTCCAGTCTGCTGAATGCATACGTATCTTCAGCCATATCTCTCACGTAGAAGATGTTCTTCGTCTCATTAATACCTTGTTTTGGTCAACGGATCCCGGTGATCCTGCCGCGTGGCATACGCTCACGGGTTTTTGAGGAAACCGGTTTTTCAACACCTTAATGTAGTCCGTTCACCACACTATAGAACGAATGATCCCTCTCATGCTTGACCTGACGGGCCGGAGGGTGCTCATATTCGGCGGGGGCGACGTCGGTGCCCGGAAGGCTGCATTCTTTGAGCATGAGGCGGAGGTGACCGTGATCAGCCGTTCGTTCTCGCCGGACCTCGACGGTCTTGCGGTCCGGCGGCAGAAGGCCGATCTCTCGGCTCTTTCGGATGAGGCGCTCCGGGGCTTTCTTTCGGGTGCGTTCCTCGCGGTAGCTGCGACGCCGGACTCAGCCCTCAACGACCGTATCGGAAGGTTCTGTGCCGAGGCCGGCATTCTCTTCAACAACGCCGCAGGCGTTCCCGGCAATGCCATCATCCCTTCGGTCGTCCGGGGCAGCCGTTTTCTCGTCGCGATCAGCACCCGCGGAAAGAGTCCCGCCGTATCGCGGTACCTCCGCACGAGGCTCGAAGCGGATTACGCAGACCTCGATACGATGATCGAACTGCAGGAGGAGATCCGCTCGATGCTCCGGGAGACCGAACCGGTGCAGGCAGAGCGGTCCCGCATCCTCTGGGAGATCCTCCGAGACGACGAGATCCGGACAGCGCTCGCCACCGACTACGGCCGGGCACGCGCACTGGCGATCGAGAGGTACCTCCATGCCTGAACCGTTCACCATCCCCCTCGCGCTCGCGGGGATCAGCCACCATACTGCCGACATCGCCACGCTCGAGACGTTCCGGTTTCCCGACGAAGCGGCGTTTCTCCGCGAGGCGCGGGAACGGTTTCGTGGCGCGCTCCTGCTCCAGACCTGCAACCGCATCGAGGTTCTGGTGCAGGGCGACGCACGGAGCCTCGAAGGGTTCCTGCAGGAGAAAGGCAGGCACGGCTTTACGGTCATCGAGGGCGAGGCCGTGCCCCGCCATCTCCTGGAACTGGCCGCAGGGATCGACTCGCTGATCGTCGGGGAAGACCAGATCCTCGGGCAGCTCAAGCAGGCGCTCGCGGCTGCGGAGGAGGCGGGAGCCTGCTGCAGCGCCATCGGCCTCTGCATCAAGAAGGCAGTGCACGCGGGAGTCCGTGTCCGGCGCCAGACGCAGATCAACCGGGGAGCGGTCTCGGTCGGCTCCGCGGCCGTGACGCTCGCGGAGAACCTCCTCGGCACCCTGCGCGACCGGCACATCCTGGTCGTCGGGAGCGGGGAGATGGGCGTTCTGGTGGCGCAGGCGCTCGCCGCCAGGGATCTCACGGCAATCTACGTCGCCAACAGGACTTACGAGCGCGCGGTGATGCTTGCGGATAAGATCGGGGGCCGCGCGGTCAACTTCAAGGACCTCTACCGCTACATCGCGCTCTCCGACGTCGTCATCTCCTGCACCGCCGCACCGCACCCGGTCATCCGAACGGAGGATATCCGGGCGGTGATGGAGGAGCGGCTCTGGCCGCTCGATACCCACCCCCGCCACCTGATCCTCATCGACATCGCCCAGCCCCGCGATGTCGAGGAAGGGGTGCGGTCGATCGAGGGCGTGCACCTCTTCACCATCGACGACCTGAGAACCGTCAACGACGCAGCCATGGAGTCGCGGAGGAGCGAGGCGGATCGCGCACGGGGGATCATCGACGAGGAGGCCGACCACTTCGTCCGGCTCCTCCGTCGGGCGGCGGCCGACGAGACGCTCGCCCTCCTCTACACCTGGGCGGAGTCGATCCGGGCGCGTGAACGCGACCGGGCGCTCGCACGCCTGGGGGAGAGGGACGACCGCACGGCGGAGGTCATTGACGACCTGACGCATGCGCTCACCAATAAAATCCTCTCGGATGTGACGACGGCAATCCGTGCGTGTGCGGAGTGCGGCGATGTAGCAACGGCAGAGGCCCTGATGAGGGCGATTACCCGGGGAGAACCATGTTTCCAGAACGAAGAATGAGACGGATGCGGCGGCGGATCGTCCAGCCGCTCCTCCGCGAAACCGAACTGCGAAAGACCGACCTCACTGCGCCGATCTTCGTGGACGAATCGATCGATGCGCCGATTCCAATCGCCTCGATGCCGGGGCAGTTCCGCCACCCGACGGACGACGTCGCCGACTATTGCGAGCGCCTCCGGGCTGCCGGCATCCGGGCGGTGCTCCTCTTCGGGGTTCCGGCCGCAAAGGACGGCGAGGCGACCGGCGCCTACGCGGCGGACGGCGTCGTCCAGCGTGCCGTCCGCAATATCAAGGAGCGGTTGCCGGAGATCGTCGTCATCACCGACGTCTGCGCCTGCGAGTACACCGACCACGGCCACTGCGGGATCGTCGGGGAGACTGCCGACGGCCCCGACCTCTTGAACGACCCCTCGCTCGAACTGATGGCACGGATAGCTGTCTCCCATGCGGAGAGCGGCGCCGATATCGTCGCGCCGTCGTGCATGCTCGACGGGATGGTTCGCGCGATCCGGCAGGCTCTCGACGCCGCCGGATACCAGGACGTCCTGATCATGTCCTACTCCTCGAAGTTCGCGAGCGCTCTCTACGGGCCGTTCCGCGACGCGGCGGACTCGGGGTTCAGTTTCGGCGACCGGACGACCTATCAGGTCTGCCCGGGCAACGCACGGGAGGCGGTGATGGAGTCGGAGCTCGACGCGGCCGAAGGGGCGGATATCCTGATGGTCAAGCCGGCCGGCGCCTACCTCGACATCCTCGCGGCCGTCACGGGGTTCGGACTGCCGGTCGCGGCCTACCAGGTCAGCGGTGAGTACGCGATGATCAAGGCCGCCGCCGAGCGCGGGTGGCTGGACGAGCGGGCGGTCGCCATCGAGACCCTCACGGCCATCAAGCGTGCCGGGGCCGACCTGATCATCACCTACTTTGCAGAAGACGCGGCGAGGTGGCTCGATGAAGAGCAGTGACCTTTTCGCCCGCGCGAAAGTCCTGATGCCGGGCGGGGTCAGCAGCCCTGTCCGGGCGATCAAACCCTACCCGTTCTACGTGGAGCGCGCCGCGGGTTCGCATCTTGCGACCGTCGACGGAGCCGACCTCATCGACTGCTGCCTCGGCTACGGCCCCCTCATCCTCGGCCACGCGCACCCCGCGATCCGGGAGGCGATCGAGCGCCAGCTCGAGAAGGGGTGGCTCTACGGCACGCCGACGCCGCTCGAACTCGACCTTGCGGGAATCATCACCGGCGATCATCCCGCGGTCGATATGGTGCGGTTCGTCTCGTCGGGCTCCGAAGCGACGATGGCCGCGATCCGGCTCGCCCGCGGCTACACGGGGAAGCAGGACATTATCAAGGTCGAAGGCGGGTTCCACGGCGCCCATGATGCGGTCCTGGTGAAGGCCGGGTCGGGGGCGACCACGCTTGGGGTGCCCGACTCCGCGGGCGTCCTCGCGAGCCTCACGGCGCACACCCGGCAGGTCCCCTACAACGATACGGAGGCGCTGGAAGCCCTCCTCGCCGGAAACGACGACGTCGCCGCGTTCATCCTCGAGCCAATCATGGGGAACGTCGGCCCGGTCCTCCCCGACGACGGCTACCTCGCCGACGTCCGGGAGATCACCGCCGCCCACGACGTCCTCCTCATCCTCGACGAGGTGATCACCGGCTACCGGATCGGGATCGGCGGCGCGGAAGTTCTCTACGGGATAAAGCCGGATCTCGCCACGTTCGGCAAGATCATCGGCGGCGGCCTCCCCATCGGGGCGTTCGGGGGACGGCGCGAGATCATGGAACTGGTCGCCCCCGCAGGCCCGGTCTACCAGGCCGGAACCTTCAGCGGCAACCCGGCGAGCCTTGCGGCAGGGTACGCGGCGCTTCGCCACCTGCACGAGCACCCGGAGATCTACCGGCGGCTCGACGATGCCACGCGGGCGATCGGGGAAGTCGCTGCGGATGCGGGCAGGGGAACATTCGTCAGGATAGGCTCGCTCTTCAAGCACTTCTTCCGCAGCGAGCCGCCGCGAGACTACCGCGAGGTCAAGGAGTGCGACACGGTGGCGTTCTCGCGGTTCTGGCGAGGGATGCTCGAGGCCGGGATCTTCCTCCCGCCGTCGCAGTTCGAGACGAACTTCCTCTCGGCCGCGCACACGGAACAGGATATCGAACAGATAGCGGACGCATACGGATCATGTCTCTTCGGATAGGCACACGGGGAAGCGCTCTCGCGCTTGCACAGACGAACAAGGTTGTCGGCATCCTCGCCGACCGGGGTATCGAGGCGGAGGTCGTCACGATCGCGACCGAGGGCGACACCGCGACCGGCGTCCCGCTCCACGCCATCGGGGGGCAGGGGGTCTTCGTCCGGGCGCTCGACGACGCCATCCTCCGCGGCGAGATCGACGCCGCGGTGCACAGCATGAAGGACATCCCCGCGGCCCGCCCGGCGGGGCTCACCTGCTCTGCGGTGCTCGAGCGGGACTCGCCGGCGGATTTCCTGGTGCACGAGTGCCCCCTCGATGCGGTCTCTGTCATCGGGTCGTCGAGCACCCGGCGGCGCGCCCAGCTCCTTCGCGACGCCCCGTCGCTTGAGGTGAAACAGCTTCGCGGGAACGTCGACACCCGGATACGGAAACTCCGCGAGGGGCAGTACGACGCCATCGTGCTCGCGGAGGCGGGCCTCGAACGCCTCGGGCTCACGCTGCCGGGAGAAGCCCTCCCCACCGACCGGTTCGTCCCGTCCCCGAACCAGGGGACCATCGCGGTCGTCTGCCGGGACGACCCGGCCGTCGCCGGCGCCTTCGCGCCGCTCGACCACGCGCCGACCCGCCTCGACGTCGAGATCGAGCGTGCCGTCATGGAGGAGGTCGGCGGCGGGTGCTTCACCCCGCAGGGGATCTACTGCCGGAACGGGAGCCTGATCGCCGAGGTGCTCGCGCTCGACGGCTCCCGGTGGGAGCGGATCGAGCGGCACGTCGCGACCGTCGGCGAAGCCCGGGAGTGGGGGCGGGCGCTGCGTGTCCAGGCGGCCGCCCTGATTCGTGAGGCTCATGCGGCACTGGGGATAAAACCATGACAGGAAAAGCGTATCTCGTGGGGTCCGGCCCGGGCGGGCTCGGCCTCATGACGATGAAGGCCCGCGAGGTGATCGACGGAGCGGACGTGATCCTCTACGACCAACTCCCGGGCGAGGAGATCCTTGCAACCCTCCCGCGGGACGCCGAGCTCGTCGACTGCGGGAAGTACGGCGGGAACCACACCCTTGAACAGGACGAGATCGAGGCGCTGATGGTCGAGCGGGTCAGGGCAGGGAAGACGGTCGTGCGCCTGAAAGGCGGCGACCCCTTCCTCTTCGGCCGCGGTGGGGAGGAGGTCGAGACCCTCCGGGAGCACGGTATCAGGGTCGAGGTGGTGCCGGGGGTGACGAGCGCCATCGCCGTCCCGGAGATGGTCGGCATCCCGGTCACCCATCGGCGATATGCGTCGCAGGCGACCTTCATCACCGGCCACGAAGACCCCACGAAACCCGAGTCCGCCCTCGACTGGGAGGTCCTCGCCCGGCTGAAGGGGACCCTCGTCATCCTGATGGGCGTAAAGAACCTCCCCGCCATCGCCGGCGCCCTCACCGCGAACGGCAAAGACCCCGCAACCCCGGTCGCGATCATCGAGCGGGGGCTCCGGCCCGACCAGCGCGTGACGGTCGGGACGCTTGCCGATATCGCCGAAAAGGCCCGCGCTGCCGGCGTCCGCCCACCGGCGGTGATTGTCATCGGCGGGGTGGTGGAACTGTATGAGGGGTTTGAGAGGTGAAACGGATTCCATATCCTCCTCTTTTTTGCACAGTTTGAACGCTCAGTGAACAATGGATTTTTGCGCACCATCGCCACTTGTAAATGCTTCGTGTTCTCTTCTGCTTCTGCCCTTCGGCCAGTCGCCAGTCCAAGACCTTCGGTCTTCTCCAGCGATGTCCCCACGGGACATCGCCTATCGCCACGCACTGCCCCCGCCCCGCAGGAAGGGGGAGGAGCGCGAAGCGCGGGTGGGGTGGGGTGACGAGAAGTACAGATCTTTGAGAGTTGAGACAGGGGAGGGGGCATGCCCCCTCCCCGTCAGCCCCTCCCCCAAGGCGATACTCCCACGGTCCAGTGCATGGGGCTCTCTCTGAGTCCAACAGTTCTGTGTTAGGGGGTCGTAATTACACTGCCGGAGCTCATGTTATCGGAGACCATACTATTCCCGTTAAACTCCAGTACCTGCTCCATTACCATGGACAAAAAACCCGCCCCCACCCTGCAGGAAAAAATCTTCCTCCCCCTGCACCACACCCCCGCAACCGGAATACTCTTTTCTCCCCACGCGTTTATTCTCCTACGAGGATTACCATGCGGAGTGAGACGGTAAAGACTGGCTACCAGCGTGCTCCGAACCGGGCGCTGCTCAGGTCGCTCGGCGTCACCGACCGTGAGATGGCTCAGCCCTTCATCGGGATAGCGAACGCATACAACAACATCGTCCCCGGCCACCTCCACCTCCGGTCGATCTCGCAGAAGGTGCAGGAGGGCGTCGCGGCCGCGGGCGGCGTGCCGTTCGAGTTCGGCACCATCGCCATCTGCGACGGGATCGCGATGGGGCACGAAGGGATGCGCTACTCCCTTCCCTCGCGGGAGAACATCGCCGACGCCGTCGAACTGATGGTCGAGGCGCACCGGTTCGACGGTCTGGTCTGCGTCGGCACCTGCGACAAGATCGTCCCCGGCATGCTGATGGCGGCGGTGCGGTGCAACATCCCGGCGATCGTCGTCACCGGCGGCCCGATGCTCCCCGGCTACGCGGCGGGCCGCGAACTCTCCCTCATCGACGTCTTCGAGGGCGTGGGCCGCGTCGCCGCCGGCACGATGAGCGAGGAGGAACTCGGTGAACTCGAATGCGCCGCGATGCCCGGGTGCGGGAGCTGCCAGGGGCTCTACACCGCGAACACCATGGCCTGCGTGACCGAGGCGCTGGGCCTCTCCCTGCCCGGGTGCGCGGCCATTCCCGCGGTCGACGCCGCAAAACTCCGCATAGCCCGGGAGAGCGGGGAGCGGGCGGTCGGCCTTGTCCGGGAAGGTGTCCACCCCCGCGAGATCGTCACCCCGACAAGCCTCGCGAATGCAATAAGGGTCGATATGGCGCTCGGCGGGTCGTCGAACACCGTGCTCCACCTGATGGCCATCGCCCGCGAGGCGGGGGTTCCCCTCGATCTCGAGACCTTCAACGCCGTCGCCGAGGCGACCCCGCACATCTGCCACATGCAGCCCGGAGGACCGCACTCGATGCTCGCCCTCCACCGGGCCGGAGGAATACCTGCGATCTTAAAGATGCTCGAGCGCTACCTCGACGACGCCCCGACGGTCTCGGGCCGATCGATCCTTGAGATCGCGGGAGACGCCCGGGTTGCCGACCCGGAGATCATCAAGACGACCGACGCCCCGGTCAGCCCCGCCGGCGGCCTGAAGATCGTGAGAGGATCGCTCGCCCCCGACGGCGCCGTCGTCAAGTGCGCCGCCGTCCCGGAGGCGATGTGGCGGCACCGGGGGCCGGCACGGGTCTTCGACGGTGAAGACGCCGCGATGGAGGCGATCCTCCACCGCGAGATCGCGGAAGGCGACGTCATTGTGATCCGTTACGAAGGACCGCGGGGAGGGCCCGGGATGCCCGAGATGCTCTCGCCGACCTCGGCACTGATGGGCCTCGGCTACGCCCGGGTCGCCCTGGTGACGGACGGCCGCTTCTCGGGCGGCACCCGCGGCCCCTGCATCGGGCACATCGCGCCCGAGGCCGCGGTCGGCGGGCCGATCGCCCTCGTCGAGGACGGCGACGAGATCGCGATCGACCTCTACGCGAAAAGCCTCGACCTCGCCGTAGAGAGAGCGACCCTCGAGGAGCGGCGGAAGGCCTGGAAACCCCCGGAAAAACGGCTTACCGGCGTGCTCGCCCGCTACGCGCAGACCGTGGAGCAGGCGAACCTCGGCGCCGTCCAGAGGTAACCCCTTTTTTCGGCCGTTACGGTCTGCATTGAGAGACCCGCTCCCGGTACATCGCCACGGGGGAGCGCATACTCCCTGCCGTGGATCGCCGCTCGGTCGAGCGATCGGGAACTAAACAAATCGAGATGGTTAACCAGACCTGTCCTGACCCTGGTGCATTCCGCCTTCCTCATCCCGGATCCGGGCATCGGCGTCCTCGAGCGCCCGTGCGCTTCCGGCCTCATTCCTGGTCAGAATGGCGTTTGTTCCCTGGTTCCGGCATTCGTCTGCCTGCCGTGAACTCAAGGTATATATGTTTTTAAATTCTCGGGCGTAACTTCCTCCCCGGGCGTACCTGTTCGACACGGTCGCCCATTACCATCTTACGGAGTATACGGATGATCGATAAATTCCTTGAAGGTAACAAGCGCTTCCAGGAGGAAGACTTTTCAAAAGATCCGGAGCATTACGGGCCGCTGGCGTCAGGCCAGAGCCCGGTGATCCTCTGGATCGGGTGCTCGGACTCACGAGTGGATCCCGAACGTATCACGGGTTCCAAGGCCGGCGAGATCTTCGTGCAGCGGAACATCGGCAACATCGTCCCGGTTCACGACTGGAACTTCGCGACCGTGCTCGAATACGCGCTCAATCACCTCAAAGTCGGGGATATCGTCATCTGCGGGCACTCGGACTGCGGTGCCATAAAGGGGCTCGACGTCGAGAGCAGCGATGCATATATCCCGCTCTGGCTCAACAACGCCAAAGAGGCGAAACGCCGCGTTGAGTCCCGGATGCAGGTGCCGCAAACCCCGGAGGAAGAGAATATCCGGCGGAGGCTCATCGAGATCGAGAACGTCGGCCTGCAACTCGAGCACCTCCGCACCTATCCGCCGGTCATGGCTGCTGAAAAAGAGGGGCGGGTTCGGCTCCACGGCCTGTACTTCGACCTTGCGACCGGAGAGTTGAAGAAGATATTCTAAGACTCTTCAAGCGCATAATCAATCTCTTCTTTTATCAGGTCGAGCGAGACCCTCCCGATCGACGTAAGCCTGCCGTTGACCAGGATGATCGGGATGGGGGGGTGGCGCTCCTCAATGAGCGTTCGGACGTGGTCGGGCATCTCGTCGTCGAGCAGGATCGTCTTCACCTCGACCGTATCGCCGTATCGGTCGAGAAGTTCGTCGCGCAGGGCGCTGATGGCGTCCATCAGGTTATTCGAGGGGTAACAGGTCTCGAGTCCGCAGGATCTCGTCTCGTCACAGGGAAACGGGCCGCATTCGGACTCCATGAACCCGACAATCTCAACAGTCACTTCTGCCATGCATCATCGGTGGGGAACGGATGCTATATTATCTTTCGTTTCGGGACGCGAGGAGCGCGGAGAGCGCCTCCCTGACGCCTTCTTCAACCCCGCCGATCGTTTCCACGTCCCTCGCCCGGTCGAGGTCGCCGATCAGCACCGGGTCGGCGGGACGGATGCCCAGGTTCTCCATGAACATCCCCACAACTCTCGTTACGCAGACAAACGGCTCGCTCCCCCGCCGTCCTGCGACGGCGACGAGCAGACCACGGGCGTGCAGTTCCTTCCCCAGGATCTTCTCCCGGGCGTGGAGCCACTGGCAGCGATCCATCATCGCTTTGAGGGGCGCCGGGACGGTGCCGGTGTAGACCGGGGTGCAGACGACGATTACGGAAGCGGCCTCGAGCGCCCGGATGATCGGGGGCATGTCGTCCTCGACCGGGCAGTAACCCTGGTCGTAGCAGACGTAGCAGCCGATGCACGGACGGATGTCCATCTCCTGCAGGTAGAAGATCCGGGACGTGAGGCCTGACTGTGCGGCCTCGTCGTCGCACCAGGACGCAACTTTCGCGGAGTTCCCGAACCGGCGCGGGCTCCCCTGCAGGATGACGACCTCGGCCGTCCCGGTGCCCGGGAGGGGGCGGGTGAAGGGCCGTGGCCGGGTGTAGAGGCGTGGGCGGGACGCCACGTCGTGCGCGAGCCGGGCGAAGACGATCTCCGCCGCCATCCGGGTGTCGAAGAGGCTGCCCTGGCGTCCGCTCTCGTAGGTGTTGATCGCGTAGGTGTAGACCGTCTCGGTGCCGCGGAGAACCTCGACGGTATACCGGAGCATGCCCGGATAGATCTTCCCCAGGTCGTCGCGGATGAGCCTGAGCGTGAACGTCCCTTCCGGTGTCTCGATGGTCCGGATCTTCTCCGCCGCGCTCTCGCTCATTACGTGTCACCTCACGCCCGGCCGCCTTCATATTTCGGGTCGATGAAGCCCCGCCGTTCCGGGTTTCCTGCCGGGGTGCGGGGGTGGGCGTTCGATCCGTCATTACCGTTAATAAGGAATCTGATCCACATGGTATGGTAATTCATGAAGGCGGTTCTGGGTCTTGAAGACGGAACATTTGTTGTAGGGGATGGTTTTGGCGTTGAGGGGACATGTTCCGGCGAACTCGTCTTCACGACGCAGATGACCGGTTACATGGAGGCATTGACTGATCCCAGTTATGCCGGACAGCTTTTGATGTTTACGTATCCCCTCATCGGGAACTATGGTGTAGACCAGCAGAATTTTGAGAGCCCGAAGGTTCACGCGCAGGGCTGCGTTGCGCGCGAGATCGCACGCGTGCCCGCGGCACGACCCTCGGTTGCAGAATATTTTGAAGAGAACGGCCTTCTCGGGATATCGGGCGTCGATACCCGAAGCCTGACGATAAAGACCCGGATGGTCGGCACGCTCAGGGCATCGCTCATCGTCGGCAGCGACGACGGGGACGAGGCGGTCATGCGCGCCCGGGCAGCGCCCCCGATCAGTGACGTCGACCTCATCGGGAGCGTCTCCTCTCCCGAGCCCTACCGGATCGCCGGTTCCGGAAAGCGGATCGCCGTCATCGATCTCGGGGTGAAGCGGCACATTCTCGAGAGCCTCGGCCACCGGGGCGCAGATATCCACGTCTTCCCGCACACCGCCACACCGGACGAGGTGATGGCGGCAGAGCCCGACGCACTCTTCATCACCAACGGCCCCGGCGACCCGAGGAGGGCGACGCACGCCATCCGGTGCGTCCGCGACCTCGCCGGCGAGGTGCCGGTCATCGGGATCTGCATGGGCATTCAGGTCGCCGCGCTCGCGCTCGGCGCCGAGACCTACAAGATGAAGTTCGGACACCGGGGGACGAACCAACCGGTCCGCTACAAGGACGGGAGCATCTACATCACCACGCAGAACCACGGGTTCGCGGTGGACGAAGAGACCCTGCCCGAGGGATGCGCGGTCTCGTACCGGAACGTGAACGACGGCTCGGTCGAGGGGTTCGAGAACCGCGATCTTGCCATCACCTGCGTCCAGTTCCACCCGGAGGCGCACGGCGGCCCCCGGGACACGGAGATGCACTTCTTTGACCGCATATACAGGGAGATTCCATAATGCCGAAGAAATCTCATATCAAGAAAGTTCTCATCATCGGTTCCGGCCCAATCCAGATCGGGCAGGCGGCCGAGTTCGACTTCTCGGGGTCGCAGGCCTGCCGCGCGCTCCGGGAGGAGGGCGTCGAGGTCGTCCTCGTCAACTCGAACCCCGCGACGATCCAGACCGACCCCGATACGGCGGACGTCATCTACATCGAGCCGTTGAAGGCCGAACTCATCGCGAAGATCATCGCAAAAGAGAAGCCTGACGGGATCCTGAGCGGCATGGGCGGCCAGACCGGCCTCAACATGACCGCGGAACTCGCGGAGATGGGTGCGCTCGAGGGCGTCGAGATCCTCGGGACACCGCTCGAGGCGATCTACCGGGGCGAAGACCGGGAGCAGTTCCGCGACCTGATGAACGCCATCGGCGAGCCCGTCCCCCGGAGCATGATCCTCGAGCACATGAACCAGATCGACGAGGCGATCCGCGAGGTCGGCCTTCCGGCGATCATCCGGCCGGCCTATACTCTCGGCGGATCCGGCGGCGGCGTGGCGCACACGCTTGAAGAGATGCGGCGGATATGCGAGCTCGGGCTCGCCCGCTCCCGGATCCACCAGGTGCTCGTGGAAGAGAGCGTCGCCGGGTGGAAGGAGATCGAGTTCGAGGTGATGCGCGACGCGTCCGATACCTGCATCATCGTCTGCGGCATGGAGAACGTCGACCCGATGGGCATCCACACCGGCGAGAGCGTCGTCGTCGCGCCGATCCTCACCCTGCGAGACGACGAGTTCCAGACGCTCCGGACAGCTGCGATAAAGATCATCCGGGCGCTCGACGTCCAGGGCGGATGCAATATCCAGTTCGCCTACAAAGACGGCGATTACCGGATCATCGAGGTGAACCCCCGGGTCTCGCGGTCGTCCGCGCTCGCCTCCAAAGCGACCGGCTACCCGATCGCCCGGGTCGCGGCGAAGATCGCGATCGGGCTTCGGCTCGACGAGATCATGAACACCGTGACCGGCGTCACCCCGGCATCCTTCGAGCCTGCCATCGACTACGTGGTGGTGAAGGTGCCGCGGTGGCCGTTCGACAAGTTCAAGTCGGCGGATCGGACGCTCACGACGGCGATGAAGAGCACGGGTGAAGTGATGGCAATCGGGCGGACGGTCGAGGAGGCGTTCAAGAAGGCGCTCCGATCGCTCGACAACGATATGCAGCGGCACACGAGCCCGAGCGAGATCCGGATGATCCTGACGTCCCCGACGGACGAGCGGTTCGGGTGCCTCTTCGATGCCTTCCGCGTGGGGTTCACGGTCGGTGAGGTTGCCGAACTCACGGCGATCACGCCGTTCTTCCTCGAGAAGATCAAGAACATCGTCGATCTCGAGCGGAAACTCGAGACCGACTTCGAACCGGAGGATGTCAGGGTCGCCCGGCGCCACGGTTTCTCGGACGAAGACCTCCTGGCGCTGACGGAGAAGACCGCCGCCGAGATCGAGGCGCTCTCCGGAACGCCGACCTACAAGATGGTGGACACCTGCGCCGCCGAGTTCCCGGCGACGACGCCCTACTTCTATTCCACCTGGGAGGAGGGATGCGAGCTCGTCCGGGGCGACGCGAAGAAGGTGCTGATCCTCGGTTCCGGGCCGATCCGGATCGGCCAGGGGATCGAGTTCGACTACTGCACCGTCCACGCGGTGATGGCGCTTCGCGAAGAAGAGGGGATCGAGGTTCATATCGTCAACAACAACCCCGAGACGGTCTCGACCGACGCCGACACCTCCGACCGGCTCTTCTTCGAGCCGATGCAGCTTGAGGACGTCATGAACATCCTCAAGAAGGATGATTACTACGGCGTCATGGTTCAGTTCGGCGGCCAGAACTCGGTGAACCTGGCCGTACCGCTGGAAGCGGAGATCAAACGTCTCGATCTCCCGACGAAGATCCTCGGTACGTCGCCCGACGCCATGGACGTGGCGGAAGACCGCGACCGGTTCAGCCGGCTTCTCACCCGGCTCGGTATCCCGAGCCCGGCGAACAGTTCCGCCTACTCGGAGGAGGAGGCGCGGAGGATGGCCGGCGAGATCGGCTACCCGGTGCTGGTCCGGCCGTCCTACGTCCTCGGCGGCCGGGCGATGGAACTCGTCCACGACGAGGCCGAACTCGAGAGTTACATCAAGGAGGCCGTCCGGGTGAGCCGGAAGCACCCGGTGCTGATCGACTCCTTCCTCCAGAACGCCGTCGAGATCGATGTCGACGCGGTCTCTGACGGGACGGACGTCCTGATCGGCGGCATCATGGAGCACATCGAGTGGGCGGGCGTCCACTCCGGCGACTCGGCCTGCGTCATACCGCCGCAGTCCCTCACGCCCTCGGTGATCGCGCGGGTGCGGGACTACACGAAGAAGATCGCTCTCGGCCTTGGGGTCGTCGGCCTGATCAACATCCAGTATGCCGTCAGGAATGACGTGCTCTACGTCCTGGAGGCGAACCCGCGTGCGAGCCGGACGGTGCCGTTCGTCGCGAAGGCGACGGGCATCGCGCTCGCGAAGATCGCGGCGAAGGTGATGGTGGGGCGGAAACTCGCCGATATGGGTATCACCGAGCCCGAGATCGAGCACGTCGCGGTCAAAGAGGTGCTCCTGCCCTTCAACAAACTCCCCGGCGTCGACACCGTCCTCGGGCCGGAGATGAAGAGCACCGGCGAGGTGATGGGGATCGATTACGACTTCGGCCGCGCCTACTACAAGGCGAGCACTGCTGCAGACAACACCCTGCCGACAAGCGGAAACGTCTTCATCTCGGTGACGGACGAGCAGAAGGAGGAACTCCTGCCGGTCGCCCGCAAACTCCGGGAACTCGGCCTCTCCCTCTACGGGACGAGCGGGACGGTCGACTTCCTCACCCAGAACGGCGTCGAGGCGAACCTCGTGCGGAAGGTTCAGGAAGGCTCCCCGAACGTCATCGACGCGATGCGTTCCGGTAGCATCCGGCTGATCATCAACACCCCGGCGGACAAGGCGTCCCGGCAGGATCACATCCAGATCATGCGGGCCGCCGTCGATTACGGCATACCCTACATCACCACACTCCAGGCGGCGCGGGCGGCGGCAATGGCGATCGACGCCATCCAGCGCGAGGAGATCACCCTCGAGCCGCTCGGGCACTACCACGGGCTGATGTAATGCGCCTCTCGCGCACTCTTTTTTCTACCGGGTTTTGCGCGCGATTACTCTATTCCTGATAGTGCTGCCTGATTCTATTGCTGTCCCATCTTGCGAGATTTTTCGCAGATTTTCCTGTAATTTCGCCGTTGGCCCAATATGTATATCTGCGTTGTGAACGGCCTCTTGCCGAGAGCACGGGGAGCCTCTGAAGAAGAACCGTGGACGGCTTCCCACTGGCTTCGCACCTTCGGTGCTCTAGCTCCGGTTCTCGAAGACCTCCGGCCTTCTCGAACTCCTGTCCTAAGGACAGTCGTTCTCCGAACCATCGCCTATCGCCATGACTGCCCCCGCCCCGAGGTGTGGGGTGCGACGGGCCATAGGGCCGGAGCATGAGCACCGAAGAACGATGTTCCATCAGGAACGGAGTTCGAGCACCGCAGGTGCGAAGGTGCGGAGGAGGAGGCCGAAGGCCGGGCGGGGTGGGGGCAACAGTTAGGGGCTTACATGGTAGAGACAGGGGAGGGGGCAGGCCCCCCTTCCCACCTGACGGTGGTCGAGCTCTGCTCCTTCGGAGCATCGCACTCCCCGTCGGCCCCTTCCCCAATGGCGATAAACGATGCGTGCCCGAAGGGCAGGCGGAGTTCGAGCACCAAAGGTGCGAGTCTCCCACGGTCCACAGTATGGGAGAACCTGGAAATGTAAAGGGTCCCGGCTCGCTCCCTGGATAAGGCTTTCCGCCAGGCTAGCACCAGGAGGTGTTCGAACCCTGTTCCTGTCGAAACATCGTTTATCGCCATGGCTGCCCCGCTCCTCAGGAAGGGGAGGAGGCCGAAGGCCAGGGCAGGTGAGTACCACCAGATAACAAACCGGCAGAGTATGCGAAGCGTTTAGAGCGAGTTGGAAAAAAAGAGAGGGTTATGCGTTCCCGAGCCAGACGTCGACCTTGTCGCGGTTGGCGTCGACCCACTTCTGCGCGGCTTCCTCTTCGGACATGCCGCCCTCGATATCGGTCATGACCAACGCGATGTCCTCGGCAGTCCACTCGAACCGCTCAAGGATGGCGTGGGCCTCCGGGTCGTCTTCCGCCAGACCCTGGCGCGCGAGAGTCACGACGTCCTCGGCCCCGCCGTAGACGCCCTTCGGGTCTTCGAGGAACTTGAGGTCGAAGCGGCCGAACTTCCAGTGCGGCGACCATCCGGTCACCACGACCCACTCCTCGTTGTTGATGGAGGAGGAAAGTTCAGTTGCCATGCCGGCGCTGCTGCTCGCAACCAGCTCGTAGTTGAGATCGTACTCATCGATGGCCTGTTCGGTCCGGGTCATGATGCCCGCACCGGGCTCGATGCCGACGATCCTGCCGCCGAACTGATCCGAGACGTCGTTCATCTCCTCGATCGAGTCGATGGTCACGTAAGTCGGGACGACAAGCCCGATCCGTGCCGCTCCGGGGATGTTTTCATTGACGTAATCGATCTGGTCGCCGTACTGCTCCCAGTAGTGCTCATGGGTGTGCGGGAGCCATCCGGTCGTCGTGAAGTCGACGTCTCCGCTGGCGAGCGCCTGGAAGAGCGGTCCTGCGTCGACTGCGACCATTTCGACATCGTATCCCGCTTCTTCAAAGACCTGCTTCATCACGTTGCTGCTGGCAATTGCACAGTCCCACGTGACGTAGCCGATGCTGACCTTTTTTGCCTCAGTTTCCGTACCGGTGCAGCCGGCAGAGAAGAGGCAGAGTGTCAGAATTAAGCCCGTCAGTGCGAGCAGGCTTCCAATTTTTCGAACCATAATTCACCTTATAGATTTTTGTCCCGCCAGAAGGCGGGTAGATTGCATTCAGAACCCGGCTGTGTGGGGTTCCGGGCTCTCACGAACTGTCCGGGACGACGAAGGCGCCGTTGACCCGGACATAGAGCAGAGGTGGCGGTAAATGCCACTCCTGGCGTGTTTGCACCCCTGGGCAAAAAGGCCAGTTTTTGACCGGTTCAACGTATGGACTTAACCCTATTTAGGTTTTACGGGTTCTGTTCGACAAACGGAGGTCTTTTGAAACCGGATTTCAAAGGTTGTCCGGCCGGGAAACCATGCCCGGTGTGCATGCAGCATCGTCGTTCTGCCGTTGCCGGGCATCCGGGAAGGACGCGAAAAAATATGAGGTCCGATCCGCTTTTCCCGGTCACGACCTCTCATTGTGCTGCGGCACGAGGTTCTGGGTGATCCGGTCGAGGATGATCGCGATGATCACGATGGCAAGCCCCGCCTCGAACCCCATGCCGATATTCACCCGCTGGATGCCCACGAGCACCTGGTAGCCGAGCCCTCTGGCACCGATCATCGATGCGATGACGACCATGGAGAGGGCGAGCATGATGCACTGGTTCACCCCTGCCATGATGGTGGGAAGCGCAACCGGGAGCTGCACCTTGAGGAGTTTCTGCCGCGGCGTCGAGCCGAACGCGTCCGCGACCTCGATCAGTTCGATCGGCACCTGCCGGATCCCGAGGTTGGTGAGGCGCAATGCCGGGGGTATCGCGAAGACGACCGTTGCGATGGTGCCCGGCACGTTCCCGATGCCGAAGAAGATCACGGCGGGGATGAGGTACACGAACGAGGGCATCGTCTGCATGAAGTCGAGGATCGGCCGGAGCGCTGCATTGAGCGCGTCGCTTCCTGCGGCCGCGATACCGAGCGGGATCGATATCGCGAGCGCGACGATCGTCGAGACGAGGACGAGCGCCAGGGTGAGCATGGCGAGGTCCCAGAGCTGGAGATCCCAGATCAGCAGCAGGCCGAGCGCGGTAAGCCCTGCCAATTTGATATCGCGCCGGGTGACGAACCAGACCAGCACGCTTACCAGGACGATCAGGATCGGTGCCGGTATGGCGATCAGGATGCTCTGAAACCCGCCGATGAGGAACCCGAGCCCTTCGCTGATGGCATCGAGCAGCCAGCCGAAGTACTGCTCGATCCAGTCGACGAGCGCTTCGACGGCGTCTCCAATAGGAATTTTAGGCAGTTGCATTCACATCCTCCCCCTTTCTTGCCAGAGCGGCGAGTATGGCGCCGCGCGATATGACACCCCGGAGCCTGCCGGTATCGTCCACCACCGCCACAGGGTAGGGACTCTCGACGATCAGCGAGATGATGTCGGAGAGCGATGCATCGGGAGCCACGATGGGAACGTCGGTGATGAGGATGTCGGCGAGCTGCTTGCCCTTCTTGACCGCCAGGGCGGCGTCGTCGAGCGTAACCCGTCCACGGAGCAGGCGCTGGCGCGTGACCACGAATATCCCGGGGATGTCGTGCTCCTCCATGAGGTGCAGGGCAACCCTCGGGCCCGCGGTGCACTGGGCGACCGGCTCGGGGCGCCGCATCACGTCGCTTGCCGAGAGAACCCTCGTGAGGTCTACGTCGGCAACGAACTTCTCGACGTAGGCGTTCTCGGGGTTCGTCAGGATCTCTTCCGGCGTGCCGATCTGCACGATTGCGCCGTCCTTCATCAGGGCGATCCGGTCGCCGAGTTTCAATGCCTCGTCGAGGTCGTGGGTGACGAAGATGATCGTCTTGCCGAGCCGCTGCTGGAGATCCAGCAGTTCGTCCTGCATGTCCCTGCGGATAAGGGGGTCGAGAGCGCTGAACGCCTCGTCCATCAGGAGTACATCCGGGTCGCTGGTGAGCGCGCGGGCGAGCCCGACACGCTGCTTCATGCCGCCGGAGAGCTCCCCGGGCATGCTTCCCCCGTAGCCCCCGAGCCCCACCATCTGGAGCACTTCCTCGGCTTTTGTGTGCCGTTCTTCCGCCGGAACGCCCTGGATCTCAAGGCCGAAGGCGACGTTGTCGAGAACTGTCTTGTGCGGGAGGAGAGCAAAACTCTGGAAGATCATCCCGAGCTTGCTCCGCCGGGTCGTTCGGAGTTCTTCCTGGCCCATGCCGACGATGTCCTCGCCGTCAAGCATTATTTTGCCCGCAGTGGGTTCAATGAGCCGGTTGATGCAGCGAAGAAGCGTTGATTTCCCGCTTCCGGACAGCCCCATCAGCACGAACGTCTCGCCCGGCATGACGTCGAACGAAACGTCATCGAGGGCCAGCGTCGAGCCGGTCTCCTCGTAGATCTCCTGTTTCGAGCGGCCTGTTCTATGGAGTTCCAGTGCCTTTTCCGGGTCCTGCCCAAATACCTTGGTCAGGTCCCTGATGCTGATTATTGGTTGTAATGATCTTGTGTACTCTATGGGTATCTCCTCAAAAATGATGGAACCCTCCAGCTTCACGATTTCTATGTTATCTGCTTTATAATTTCGGGTTCCTTAAAATCCGCTTACTTTTGGACGGTTTTTAATTTTTGGGCCATTTTGATGTTTTTTAAACGCTGGGCTGTATGAATGCCCCTTATCCCGTGATTTATCTATAGTGTGCCGACTATTTTCTATATAGTGCTCATTCTTCCGGATCCCGGGATCTCCTCCCCGGCCCCCGGTGACCTCCGGCCGCGCAGACAGGCGCCGGGGTTACCCGGTCGTTGCGGCAGCGCCTCCGGGGCCTTCGCGCCCAATCCGTCGGCACCCGGAAAAAGAGGAATGGTCGGGCTTCCTGCCGGTGCGTCCGTCCATACCATTTCTTTTATTGGGTGAAAGGTCATATCAATGTAGAATACTCCAGTCTGCCGTTAGGCAGGGAGGAACGCGGAGATCAGTACCATGGAAAAGGGAAAAGTCGTCCTAGCATTTTCGGGAGGTCTCGACACCTCCATCTGTATTCCCCTCCTGCGCGAGCACTACGGGTTCGACGAGATCATCACCGTTGCCGTCGACGTAGGCCAGCCCGATGAGGAGATCGCCCGGGCAACCGAGAAGGGCCGGATGCTTGCAGACAACCACTACACCATCGACGCGAAGGAGAAGTTCGTGGCGGACTGCATCTTCCCCTCGATACGGGCCAACGGGTCGTATGAAGGTTACCCGATGGGCACGGCGCTTGCCCGCCCGCTGATCGCAGAGGAGATCGTGAAGGTCGCAGAGAAGGAAGGCGCCTCGAAGATCGCGCACGGGTGCACCGGGAAAGGAAACGACCAGCTCCGGTTCGACTTCATCTTCAGGGCCTCCGGATACGATATCGTTGCGCCGATGCGGGAGATGAACCTGACCCGCGAGTGGGAGATCTGCTACGCACAGGATCACGATATCCCGGTGACGGTGGCGAAGGAGAAGCCCTACAGCATCGACGAGAACTGCTGGAGCCGGAGCATCGAGGGCGGCAAACTCGAAGATCCCGCCTTCCACCCGCCCGACGATATCTACGCCTGGACGGTCTCGCCGAAGGATGCTCCCGACACAATGGAAGAGATCCGTATCGAGTTCGAGCAGGGCGTTCCGGTCGCTCTCAACGGAAAGAAGATGCCCGGCCTTGCCCTGATCCGGGAACTGAACCGGATCGCCGGAAGGAACGGTGTCGGCCGCAACGATATGGTCGAAGACCGGATCCTCGGCCTGAAGGCCCGCGAGATCTACGAGCACCCGGCCGCGACCGTCCTCCTCGCCGCGCACAGCGACCTCGAGCGCCTCGTCCTGACCCGTTCGGAGCTCGCATTCAAGCGTATCGTCGACGATAAGTGGTCGGAACTCGCCTACATGGGGCTCGTGCACGAACCGCTCTTCTACGCGCTCGATGCGTTCGTCGACAAGACGCAGGAGCGGGCGAACGGCACTGTGGACGTCGGCCTCTACAAGGGTAGCGTGAAGGTGCTCGGACGGAGCTCGGATTCCGCGCTCTACTCGGACGACCTTGTCTCCTTCGACTCGACGACGCTCGACCAGAACCACGCCGTCGGGTTCTCGAATTTCTTCGGCCTGCAGGCTCGCCTGCTCAAAAACCTCAAGAAACGTTGAAGGGGTGCCTAGAGCACCTTCTTCCCGGCTTCTTTTCCCGGCGTGCACTCGAAGACGTCGGTGATTGTGATGACGATGAGCGACTTCGCCGGGTACTGGTGGCCCTTCGTCCTGACCTGGTCGCGGAACTTCTCGTAATCGGGGCCGGACGTCTTGATCTCCGTATCACCCTTCACCTGGAAGCAGCGCTTGGTCTCCTGGTCATAGAAGTAGAGTGCCGTGACAGGGTTCTCTTTGAGGTTCTCAAGCGTCTTTACCATGTAGTTGTCCATGATCCAGACAGTGTCGTCGCCGACGAGCTGGATCGATGCCATCGGCGCTACGTTCGGAACACCGTCCTTCGACGCGGTGGCCATCGGCATGACTTTGGTCTTTGTAAAAATCTCTTTAACATCACCTGAAAGCGCAACCATACGGTTCACCTCTCCCCCGGGCGGAACGGGCGCGACGGAGCGCCGCAGCCTGTCCGGTAATGTGGTTATCCGTGTTATCGATATATAAGCGCTCTGCCGGAACCGGCAATCCCGGTCGTTCGGCGATGATCCAGGATGGCGGCAGGGCATACTCCCGCCCGGTGCGGTGTCCCAAAAGCCGGGCGGCTTCCGACATCCTCTCTCTCCCCCGCAGATAACAAAGCCTCCTCAGTCTCCCGGCTTTGAGCAGGGCCGCAGGAGATCTCCCGAATCAGTTGATCCTGCCGGAGAATCCGGCGTGCTCTCCCGGGAACCGGAAGAACGAGATCCCGGGGAATTTCCTCCCTATCCTGGCCGCAGGAGCCGTATGGAATCATGGAAAGGTATAAAGTGGGAGACGGGGAAACGACTACTATGTGTGCCCGCTTTTTGGAGCGCTTTTTCAAACCCACGCCGCATATCGTCGAAAGCCCGCCTCCGCCGGCGATCTCCCACGGAGCGGGCGCGTGTGTTCCCGAGTACCGGGTGAAGCCCTATTTTATCGTAGCGTCTGTTGAGATGGGCAACACCACGACAAAGTGCATTCTCACCGGCACGAGCCTTGAGACGGGCAGGTCGTACATCATCAACAAGACCGTGACCATGAGCCGTGATGTGCGGCCAGCGAAGCCCGGTGAGACGGTCTTCGGGGCGACGCTGGACGGGACGGAACTGACGCGGGAGTCGGTCACGGAACTGGTGCGCGACACCCTGATCCAGTGCCACAAGGAGGCTCACCTGAGCATCAAGGACGATCTGGACTTCGTCGTCCGGAGCACCGGTGTCGTGGCGGCAATGGACTCTCCCGACCAGGTCGGGGACTTTGTTATTGCTCTTGCAAACGGCTGCCTCGCCGCCGGCGTCCCTCCGCGGAAGATGACCCCGCCGATGTCGATCGACAACCTCCCGCCGAAACTCCGGCAGTTCTCGTTCGCCGATAAAGTGGTCTTCGTCGGTGCGGTGGCCGGCGTCGTGCCGCCGGTCGGGTGCACCGGCGTCGAGATGGTGGCAAACGAGATGGAAGGGGAACTTGCGATGGCAGGCATCAAGGAGGGCGCCAAATGGACGGCGGTAGACTTCCGCAACCCCTGCATATCCATCGACTTCGGGACGACGCTTGATGGGCGGATCACGAGCGACGTCGCACCCGATGAACCGAATCCGTTCGCCCAGACGACCGGGAACTTCTGCGGGCTCGCGGGCGCCATACCGGACGCGATCGTCCGGGGCACCGGGCTCGTCAAAGACCGGACGGGAACCGCCCTCGACCTCTTTGGCGACCACAGCATCAAGGGCACGTTCGGGGGCAGAAAGCGTTCCGTCGTCGATGATTACGTCGACCGCTGCCACGAGCACATCGATATCCGTATCGTCCCTCCCGACCGGACGAGGTTCGGGCGGGTTCCGGTCTGCGCCGACGTGGCCGATAAGTCGGGCGTCGCTCTCATCGGGTGCGACTGCGGCGTCAACGGCAGTGGAATGCCCGCCCTTGCGGAGATCGGGCACGAGATCCACGAGAAGCACGGCATGGGCGTACTGACCGAGGTCGTCGACCGGGTCTGCGCGAGGATGGCGCTCCGGCTCATCGACGTCGCCGTCGAGAGGGGGATGGTGCCGCCGAACTCGTCGATCGGGTTCACCGGGCGTGCGGCGATATCGGGGAAGAAGCCCGAGTACATCCTCGAGGGCATCACCGAGCGGAACCTCTACGATACCCCGAACGACCACCTGGTCTTCGTGGACGACGGTCTTGCCCGGGGAGCGGCACTGATGGGGAGGTGCATGAACTCGCTCGGGAAACCGAAGGAACCGCTCGGCGGTGTGCGGGGAGGACCATGTATTATGTCCCGCCGGATCAAAATAGGAAAGTAGGATTGGTGTCCAATGACTGAAGAAGAACTCTACGATATGCTCGTTCCCCCGGGCGTACCCCGGAAGATGATCTACGACGTCGTCGAGAAGTACGATGTTGAGGTGGTGCGGCGGCAGCAGAAGATGTCGTTCGCGAACATGGACGGGGATGCGAGAGAACTGATCGCGTTCCGCGGCAAACGAGAGGTCGTCGAAGAGGTGCAGAAGTATCTTTTCGCGCGGCTCAAAGAGTTCGTTGCGGAGTAACGATATCTTTTTTCCCGGTTTTAAGCCGGGGAGTTCCGGGCGAGGTGTGGTTTTGGGGTGCCACGGCGAGGGCCGGGGTGGTGGTTTGAGGAGGAGTTGCTGCACGGGGGCTATTTGGGGTATTCTAGGGCATTCCTGGCTGAGAGTCTCGTCAAAGGGTTTTTTTAGGGCACTGTCCTTACTGGATCATCGTTTATCCTGATGCACGGATTTCCAGGGGATATCGCCACTGGGGGAGGGGCTGACGGGGAGGGGGGTGCAGCCCCCCTCCCCTGTCTCTACCTGGTTCGAGGACACTGCTAACCCCCACCCCGCCCGGCCTTCGGCCTCCTCACCCGCACCTTCGCACCTGCGGTGCTCGAACTCCGTTCCTGATGGAACATCGTTCTTCGGTGCTCATGCTCCGGCCCTATGGCCCGTCGCACCCCACACCTCGGGGCGGGGGCAGTGCGTGGCGATATCCCCACGGTCCAGTGTCCCGGGATTTCTCACGGTTAGGGCCGTATATTCGAGTTTGAGGCGTTATCTGGTTTCGAGCCACAACGATGCGTCAGAAATGGAACTAGATTACTACAAGGTGCGAGTTGCACAGTCCGCTAAAAATCCCTGGACGGGCTCCCCCACCGGGGAACCCTATGGCTTCCGGCCGGGAAGAGCCCACAATCGTTCTCACCCGTGAACCCGGGTGAAACAGTTGCAACGATATTTCAATCGACCGACGTCATCCCGCCCGCGATCAGGCGCACGAGGAGCGCCTTCTGCGCGTGGAGCCTGTTCTCGGCCTGATCCCAGACGATGCTCTGCGGCCCTTCCATCACCTCGTCGGTGATCTCCTCGCCCCGGTGGGCGGGGAGGCAGTGCATCACGAGAGCGTCGGGGGACGCCTGCGCGAGGAGGCGGGAGTCTATCGTGTAGCCCTTGAGCGCCTGCAGCCGTTCGGCACGCTCCTGCTCGTCGCCCATCGAGACCCAGATGTCGGTGTAGAGGACGTCCGCGTCCCTGACCGCTTCGTCCGGGTCTGTGACGATGGTGACCTTTCCTCCCGCTGCCCGTGCCTGGTCGACGATCTCGTCCTTCGGCCGGTAGCGCGACGGGCTGGCAACCGCAACCTCCATCCCGGTCAGGGCGGTGGAGAGAAGCCAGGAACTGCAGACGTTGTTGCCGTCCCCGACCCACGCGAGTTTCAGGCCGTGAAGGTCGCCGAACCGTTCGCTCAAGGTCATGATGTCGGCCAGCACCTGGCAGGGGTGCAGGCGGTCGGAAAGGCCGTTGACGACCGGAATATTCGCGTATCGGGCGAACTCCTCGATGGTGGCGTGGCTGTAGGCGCGGATCATCACCGCATCGACGTAACGGGCAAGCACCCGTGCCGTGTCCCGGACCTCCTCGCCCCGTCCGAGTTGCATATCCTGGGGGTTCAAGAAGAGCGCGTGGCCGCCGAGATCGGACATCCCTACCTCGAACGAGACCCGGGTGCGGGTGGACGCCTTCTCGAAGATCATCCCGAGGCTCCTCCCCCTCAGGAGTTCATGCGCGGTTCCCGCTGACTTCAGGCGCTTCAGGCGCACCGCGTCGGCGACGATGCTCTCGAGTTCGTACTCGTCGATATCGAGGATCGAGAGAAAATCCTTCTTCATGCAATCTCCCTCATGTGGCGGCACCGCTTTTCGAGGAGCTCGGGGGTGCCGATGTCTCTGCGGTGAAAGACGCTTCCCGAGACGGAAGACGCCGCCTTCTCGGCTATCGCCTCGGCCTCCTCGAGCGTCTCGCCCCTCCCGACGAACGCGAGCGCCCGCGACGTCAGGGTATGGAGCGTCCCGGCCCGCTCCTCGACGCTTGCGTAGTAGAGCAGGGCGTCGCCGTAGTCGCCGAGGGTGAGCGGCTCGTCAGCTCTCGGCGCATCGGGGTAGCCCTCGGGGACGAGGTACTTGCAGACCGTCGCCATCTTCGCGAACCGGACGTGCGACGGCGCAAGGTCGCCCTCGATGATGTGGCCGATAATCCCGGCAAAGTCCGAATCCAGGAGCGAGAGGACGTTCATGGCCTCGGGGTCACCAAAGCGGGCGTTGAACTCGATGACTTTCGGGCCTTCGCGGGTGTTCATGAACTGGCCGTAGAGAACCCCGCGATATGGCGTCCCTTCGGCTCGCATGGCCGCGACCGTATCTTCCATGATCCGGAGGGCTTTCTCGTAGTCCCGGCGGGAGACAAAGGGGAGCATGTGATCCGCCAGGGAGTAGGAGCCCATGCCGCCGGTGTTCGGTCCCACGTCCCCTTCGTATGCACGCTTGTGATCCTGCACGAGCGGCATGGGCACCAGGTGCTCGCCGTCGACGAACGTCTGGAGGGTGAACTCCTCACCCACGAGCCGTTCTTCCAGGACGACGTCCCCCCCGATCTCCCGGGCGTACTCGACCGCTCCCGCCACATCGACGTGTTCGCCCATGATCCGCACGCCCTTCCCGCCGGTGAGCCCGATCGGCTTGACCGCGAGGTCGCCGTCGTAGGACTCGATGAATCGCCGCGCCTCCTCCGGGTCATGGCAGACCCGGTAATCCGGGCACCCCGCGATACCGTGCCGCTCCATCAGCCGGCGGCAGAACGCCTTGTCCGTCTCGATCCGGGCCGCGGCACGCGTCGGCCCGAGAGACGGTATCCCCGCCGCCTCGAGGTGGTCGACGATGCCCGCCTCGAGGGGGGCCTCCGGCCCGATGACTGCAGCATCGACTCCGCAATCGGTGGCGAATGGTATTATCTTCTCGATATTGGTCTCTTTTTGGAGGAGCACCCGCTCCGCGACCCGGGCAATTCCCGGATTCTTACGTGCCATGACAGAAAAGATCTTCGTGTCACTGTTGCAGGAAAGCGCCCTGGTGATCGCATGCTCCCTGCCACCACCGCCTACAACGAGTACTTTCATATCCATCATATATGCCCGCTCTTAAAAAATGTTTATCCGTCCAGCAGCTCGCTGACCCGCACAAGTGCAAGAAGAGACGCGCCTTTTTCTGCAAGTGCCTCGCGAGCGCCCGCTTCACGGTCGACGACGGTCATTACCCGGTCGACGTGCGCGCCCGCGGCACGAAGAGCATCAAGACCGTAGAGAGCGCTCCCCCCGGATGTGGTCACGTCCTCGACCAGCAGCACGTTCTTCCCGGCAACATTGCCGATGATCGTCCCGGCTTTGCCGTGATCTTTGGCTTCTTTCCTGATGATCGCGTACGGCCGGCCGCTCGCGAGCGAGACGGCGACGGCGATCGGTATGGCGCCGACCGCCACCCCGGCGACCATCTCGAACTCCTCCTCTTCGGCAATGGCTCTCCCGATCTCTCCAAGGACGGCGGGATTCGTCGTCGCAGCCTTTATGTCGATGTAGTAAGAACTCCGGGCTCCTGAGGCGAGGACGAACTCCCCGAACTCGATAGCCCCGCACTCAAGCAACAGTGTCGCGATTGGGTTTACCATGGTACCTCTTTAACTCCGATGTAATAGCCGATAATGTTCACCACCCGGTGCAGGAGCGGTGTCATGACGACGATCCAGACTGCGATGGGGATGGTGATGTTCCAGGACAACCACTGGGGGTCGAAGATGAGGATCAGCAGGAAGGAACCGACGACCAGGTCGTACTGGTCTGCCAGGAACCAGGATTCTCCCCGTCCCTTCCCCAGTCTCCGCTTCAGGAAACTTTTAGCGAGATCCCCGAGGAGCGCACCGGTCGCGAGGAGGGTGATGGAGAGGAACGTCTGCTGGGGAAGAGCACCTAGATCGAACGCGGCAGCCGCCCAGATCTCGATGAGACCTACCAGCACCCCCGAGAGGACGCCCCCGAAGAATCCCCGGTACGTCTTTCCGTCGCCGAAGATCCTCCTCCCGTCGGAGAACGTCCGTCCGAGATCGATGGGCGTCCCGCCGCCGAAGAGTGCAGCCGCTGAGTTCGGCACGTATGCCGGAATCATGATCCAGAGTGCCGCGAGCCCGGCGAAAATCCAGTAGCCGATGTCTGTACTGATAACTGTCAATATTCAGTACAATCAGTAAATATAAAGATTAAAGTGTCGAAACATGAGATACGAATGAAAGGTGGGCACGGTGAGAGAATGCTGATAAAAAAGACGAAGAGCCTCTGCCCAACATGCGGTCGCGTGCTCGATGCCGATATCGTTGAAGAGGAGGGTAAGGTCTGGCTGGTCCGGACCTGCCCGGAACACGGCGCGTACCGGGGCCTCTACTGGTCCGACGCAGAGATGTACCGGAGATTCGACGCTTACGAGAGTATCGGAGATGGGATCTCGAACCCACAGAAAGTTGCTTCCCCGGCAGGATGCCCGAACGACTGCGGTGTCTGCGAGAACCACCGGTCGACGACGCTGCTCTCAAATATCGATCTGACGAACCGGTGCAACCTCAACTGCGACTTCTGCTTTGCGAACGCCAGGGCATGCGGTTTCGTCTACGAACCAACCTTCGACCAGGTCGTCGGGATGCTCCGCATGCTGCGCGAGCAGAAGCCCGTCCCGGCACCTGCCGTCCAGTTTTCGGGCGGCGAGCCGACGATGCGCGACGATCTTCCCGAGATCATCCGGAAGGCAAAAGAACTCGGGATGTCCCAGGTGCAGGTCGCGACGAACGGTATACGGCTTGCGCAGGAGCCCGACTACGCCAGGCAGCTCAAAGAGGCAGGGCTCTCCACCGTCTACCTCCACTTCGACGGCGTGTCCCGCGAGACGAACTCGAAACTCGCAAGCGACCGGCGGGCCATCGAAAACTGCGAGAGGATCGGCATGGGGGTGGTGCTGGTGCCCACGGTCATCAAGGGCAGGAACGACCACGAGGTGGGGGCCATCATCAAGTACGCCGCCGAGCATATCAAGACCATCCGGGGCGTCAACTTCCAGCCGGTGGCGTTCACCGGGGCCGCAAGCGAGGATGACGTCAGGAACGAGCGGATCACCATCCCCGAGCTTGCGGAGCGGATCGAGGAGCAGACGGACGGCGTGATCAAGAAGGACTACTTCTACCCGGTGCCCTGTGTCGTCCCGATCTCCGAACTCGTTCGGACGTATACCGGCAAACCCCAGATCACGTTCACCACGCACCAGCACTGCGGCGCAGCGACCTACGTCTTCGTCACCGACGAAGGGATGGTTCCGGTCAACAAGATGGTGGACGTCGACGCCTTCTTCGAGTCGGTCGAGAAGATGACGGCGAACCTCGCGAAAGGCGGGTCGCTCAACAAGTATGTGACCCTTGTCGAGGGGGTCAAAGACCTCTACGGCTCCACGAGGAAGGCGGAGCAGAAGAACACCGGGGAGTTCATGAAACTGATTGGGAAGGCTCTCATCATGCAGAATTTCGAGGCCCTGCGTGAGTTTCACTGGAACGCTCTCTTCATCGGCACGATGCACTTCATGGACCGATACAACTACGATCTCTCCCGGGTGCAGCGGTGCTGCATCCACTACGCGACCCCCGACGGCCGCCTGATCCCGTTCTGCACTTACAACAGCGGCCCGGTCTACCGCGAGCAGGTCTGGAAGGCCTTCGCAGAGCCCGGGAAGGAAGAGTAACTCGCCTGCCTTATACGAGACGGGGAGGAGTGACTGCTTGCTCGCACTCCCCGGCGGCTTTTTTTGTGTGTACCCTATCTTTTGCGCGAAGTATTGGAGATTGTAACTTCGCTGAATCTGGTGTGGGTGGGTGATACCGGGAGAAACCATATGCGATAGAGACAGGGGAGGGGGGCGTGTCCCCCCTTCCCACCCGACGGTGGTCGAGCTCCGTGCGTTCCGCCCATCGCACTCCCCGTCAGCCCCACCCCAGTGGCGATAAACGATGCGTGCCCGAAGGGCAGGCGGAGTTCGAGCACCAAAGGTGCGAGTCTCCCACGGTCCACTGCACCGGGGAGATACTGGAAATGTGATGTATGCGCCCCGAACCATGTTTTTTCCACCGGCTATCGCCATGACTGCCCCCTTCCAGCGTGGCGGGGAGGACCGGGCGGATTTCTCCCCCTATAAGGCGGGGGCAAGCTTGGCAAAGGGGGTCATCTTCATTCATACAGCATGGACACCCCATCACCCGGCCTCGTGCAAGCGTCACGGGAACGGCAGTTCGTACTCCGCATCGTCCCGCAGGATGAGGGCGGCGATGGCGAGGTCCTGGATGGCAAGCCCGGTGGAGTCGAAGATCGTAATGGCGTCCGGGGACGACCGTCCTTTCTTCCCGATGACGACCTCGCCGAGGGTCCCCGCGATCCGGGCGGGGTCGTAGTCCCCGGTGCCGACCGGGACGTTGATCTCGCCCGAGTGGGCCGCCTGGCCGGGGTCGTCGACGAAGACCTCGGCTTTCGCGAGGATCGCGGGATCCAGTTCCTGTTTGCCGGGGGCATCCGCTCCGATCGCATTGATGTGCGTCCCTTCGTGGATCCAGTCCGCCATCACGACCGGTTTCGTCGACGGCGTCGTCGTGGTCAGCACGTCGCAGTCGCAGGCGCGCTCAAGCGGGACGCTCCGGGCGTTGTACTCGGAGTAACGTTCTGTAAAAGCCTCCGCGCTCTTCTCGCTCCTGCTCCAGACCAGGATCTCCTCGATCGCGAGCGAGGCGGCCGTCGCCTCGACCTGCGCCTCCGCCTGCCGGCCGGCCCCCACGATCCCGAGGGTGATGGGGTGGCGGGGCGCGAGATACTTCGCCGCAATGGCGCCCGCCGCCCCGGTTCGCAGCGCGGTGAGTTCGGTGGCGTTGATGATCGCCGTCGGGATACCGGTTGTTATATCGATGATGACAGTGAGCGCCATGACGGTGGGGAGGCCCCTCGTGCGGTTCTGCGGGTGAACGTTGACGATCTTCACTCCGGCAATCCCCCGGGCCGGGAGGTATGCCGGCATCGTCCGGAAATCCCCGCTCTCGACGAACGTCACGTAGACCTTCGGGGGCATCTGAACATTGCCCCTCCCATGCTCGGCAAAGGCCGCTTCAACCGCCGGGTTCACCTCGGCATACGGCGGGTACCCCGCATGAACCGGGTAATACTTCATAGGGCGATCACCCCGCGAAAGCAGGATCGCCTCGCCGTTCTCCTCGATTCGATCGAGAGATGCATGTGACTACTCCAGCGAGCGGAGATATCAACTGTTTGGTGCGCTCATACAATGCGGCAAGAAAAGAGTGCGTACGGGATCTCCCGTACATGGGCCTCGCGTGCACCGTCGGTGCGGTTCACCGGGAAGAGAGCGGGAGTGCCGGAACCGCCTCTCACTCGGGGTTCTCCTGCATCCCCCGTATCGCGAGCCGGATCAGGCCGAGGTTGGCATCCGGCTTTGCAAGGATGCAGAGAGAGAGATCGCCGTAGGGTGCGATGATGAGTTTCCCTGTCGGTGTCTCGAGGTTCATCTGGGAGAGATCGCCCATCTCCATATCGCCGGTGATGCGGGTGCCGGCACGGAGCAGGTCTTCGGCGACCGCAGCCACCTGCTCGAAGTCCGCGGAGCCGAGCGACTGAAGGGCAAACCCCTCGTGGAAGACCGAGACCGCAACGACGCCCGGCTGCCGCGCTATCTGGTCGAGGCAACTCGTCTCCACCGACCCAATCCGGGAAGAAGGCTCTGCATCGCCCTCGGTGAGCAGGCACCCGGCCTCACGGGAGGCTTCCCGGGCTGCCTCGGTCTCCCCGGCGGTGTAGGCGATGAGTTCGGCATTGAGCGACGGCCGGTCAAGCAGGTATCTGTAAGATTCGTCTCCACTGAGCAGCAAACCTTTGCTGCTGTTCTCGAACGCGGCTGCATATGGCTTCCCGGTCTGAACCAGGACGAACCCGGTTCCTCCGGGCTCGCTGACACGCAACGCTCCGGTGAAGTGAGGGCTGATTGACGCAAGGGCCGAGAGAGGCCCCTGCAGTCGTCCAAGTGAGATGCCGTCGGGTAGCATCGTCTCACAGAGCAGCAGTTATCCGATCCCTGTTCTTCTTCAGTTCGTAGCGGATTCTCCCGACATTAACGTTCGCGTTCGCCACGATGGCGATCAGCTCGTCTTCCGAGAGCGGGGAGAGCAGGATGGGCCCGTTCTCCAGTTCGATGAGCATCTGGCTCATCTCGCCCTTCCCGAGTTCGTCGCTCATGGCTTCGGACGTACCCATACCTGTCGACGCCATCGCGCCCAGGGCCTCGACGTCCACGTCCCCGGCAACGACGCTCTCGATCACAAAGCCGTCCCGCCCCGCCACGACTGCGGCGGTAACCCCGTCAAGTTTCAGGAATTCTCCCAGGATCTGTTTAAGCATGTTTTATCTCCTATGTTCTCCGAACGCACTCGATCTTCATGGGCATTCTCCCGATCGCGTGTGTCGCGCACGAGATACAGGGGTCATACGCCCTGATGATCATCTCGATGCGGTTTGCTGCCCCCTCGGTCAGCGCTCCGTTCTCCACCACCCGGCGTGCCATATCCTCCACGCCGCGGTCCATCCCGTAGTTGTTCTGGCAGGTCGCCACGATCAGGTTGCACCGCTCGATGATGCCGTTCTCATCGACGGTATAGTCGTGGATCAGAGTGCCCCGGGGTGCCTCGATGATCCCGACGCCCCGGCGGTTCACGACTCCTCCCACCGGCGTCCGGATGCTTGAAGCGGTGACGCCCGGGTCGGAGAGCAACTGGACGGCCTGCTCGCACGAGGCGATGAACTCGATGTAGCGCGCCAGATTGTATGCGAGCGTGGCCTGGGTGACGGTGCCGAAACGCTCGCGGTACTCCGCGAGAGCGGCGTCCGCGTGCTCCGTGCCCATCTTCTGCACGATGTTGAGCCGGGCGAGCGGCCCGACCCGGTAGTAGTTTCCGCCTTTGAACCGGGCGAACTTCAGGTACGACCAGTCCTCCGAGTACTCCTCGATGAAGTTCGTGTAGTCCTGGCCCGAGAACGAACCGAGCTGGCCTCCGTCCGGCCCGAGCATCATAGCAGGCCCTTCATAGGTCGAGTAGACCCCGTTGTTGGCCATGCCGAGGAATCCGGTCTTTACTGCTCCGAGCTCCATATCGACGCCGTCGAGAAGGCCGCGAGCGATCTCCCATCCCTCACGCGCGATCCCGAGAGCCTCGTTCGCCATGGTCACCAGCTCGGTTCTCTTTCCTTCCGTGAGCGGTGCCGACATCCCGCCGGGCAGCGCGTTCGACGGGTGGATGGGTTTGCCGCCGACCGCTTCCGTCAGGCGCTGGCCGAACTTCCTGACCGCGATCGCCTTCTTTGCGAGATCCGGCGAGTGGCGGGCAAGCCCGATGACGTTTCTGCTCTCCGCAGGTGCATCGTGGCCCAGGATGAAGTCCGGAGCCGCGAGCATGAAGAAGTGGAGAGCGTGCGAGTGGATGAACTGCCCGATGCTCAGGAGTTCCCGGAGTTTCTTTCCGTTCGCCGGCGGTTCGACGCCGAAGATCTGGTCGGTCGCCTTCGCTGCAGCCAGGTGGTGTGCCGAGGGGCATATCCCGCATATGCGGGGCGTGATTCGGGGTGCCTCCTCGATTGAAGCGCCGATAAGGAACTTCTCGAACCCCCTCAGTTCTACGACCTGGAAGTGGGCCGAGTCGACCTGTCCCTGATCGTTGAGGTTGATCCTGACGCCGGCATGACCCTCGATCCGGGTCACCGGGTTGATCGTGATCTCTTTCATCTGCTCCTCTCCTTAACGAGGTCCCGGATCTTTGAGTTCTCCTTGTCCTCCATGATCAGGCTCCCGATGGTGAAGGCATACATCGTGTGTGCGACGTCGTAGAGTTCCTTCTCCACCTCTTTTTGTGGCTTATCGGTGAGATCCGAAATTCTCCGCGCCATCATGCCGTAGATATCCCGGCAGGGCTCGCGAAGGATATCGAGCGACGGGCCGTTGCACCCGTGGCACGGGATGTTATTTTTGGGGCAGGTCGCAGCGCATCTCCCGAAGGTGACGCTCCCGAGGCAGAGGTAGCCCTGTCCGAGCAGGCAGTGTTCACGGTCGGGAACACCCTCGTGCCGACGCTTGAGCGTCCAGTTCTCGACCGTCCCCATCTTCCTGTCGCATTCCGAACAGACGGACTTGCGCGAGAGTTCGAGGGTGTCTCCCGCGACCATTGCCGGGATGATCTGTTTCAAGAACGCCTCTTTTGGCGGGCAGCCCGTGACGTAGTAATCGATCTTTACAAGGTCTCCCACCGCAAACGCCCGGTAGAGGAACGGCGGCACATCCGTTGGGATGACCCCGTCGGGCTTCGTCGTCTCCACCTCCCGGTAGACGCAGGAGAAGAGATCCTCGTTCGAACTCAGCATCGAGAGACCCGATACGCCCCCGTAGCAGGCGCAGGTTCCGAGTGCGACAAGGGTCTTCGACCGCTTCCGGATCTTCTCCAGACGCTCGCGGTTCTCTTCGTTCCGGACAGCTCCGGTCACGAACGCGATGTCGATACCCTCAGGAGGCTCCTTGACATCCATGATCACCGGGGAGTAGACGATCTCCGCTTCCGCGACGACATCCAGGAGCATCTCGTGGAGATCGAGCACCGCGATCGTGCATCCCGAACATCCTGCCAGTTCTTCAATAGCAATCTTCATCGTCCTCGCCTCATTTCAGAACCAGTTTCTTCAGGCAGGCGTTCGGGCCGGTGTGAACGATCTCCAGTTTGGCTTTCCTGCCGGTGATCTCCTCGACCGCGCCGACGACATACCCGAAGAGCGTCTGGCAGAGCGGGCCGCCCTGATCGAGACCGTTGCGCCGGAGCGTCTGGCGGACGATGCAGTCGTGGAAGACGAGGTAGATGAACGTCTCGCCGTTCTCCTCGATGATGAACGTCTCCTTGTCCTCGGGCTTCCAGACCTCGAACGAGTACTGGCCCCGGAGCAGGTCGGAGAGTTCATGAAGCGCCCCTTCCACGTCCTCGCGCTTCTGGAAGTACTGGGCGACCTCGTGGCCGAACTTCTTTCCGGCACGGTAGGTGACTGCGTTCGCTCCACGGCCGGCGATCTCCTCAAGCGACCTGATAACGAGGCCGTTGAGTTTCATCACGCCGTGAAGCGTATGTTCCATCTCTCTTGGCTTGGGCGAACACTCGAGGGGAATATCCTCGGAACGGTAGACGAGATCGGAGTGAAAAGCCTCGTGCATCTCATCGATATATCCAGCGCTCATCAAATCACCTTCCGAAGCATTTCACAAACCTTGATGTCGATGTAGTGTCTCCGGGCGGCGTAGATGCCGCGGTGCTCGAGTGCCTGGGCCGGGCAGATCTCATGGCAGGAAAGGCATCCCATGCAGTTGTTCGGCCTGACCGCGACACTCACGTTGTTCTGGAGTTCGTACACATCCATCGGGCAGTCTTTGACACAAAGACCGCACCCGACGCACGCGTCCTTATCCACATGTATCTCCATTGCGAGCCTCAGAAGGTGATTAACACTTCCTGCTATTAAAAGTATATAGTTTGTTCGCTAAAAGGATCCATCCCGGAAAAGAATATTTCGGATTTTGGTTCGTTTCGTTCCGCTTGCCGGTTGTACAGGGCCTTTTAGCTCTCATGCAGAAAATATTCGTGCGGCTGGAGCCGGCACCGGCGAACTCTGCCTTGTGCTTGCACGGGTCACTACCTGTGCTGTTCATGCGAAGACCGGGTAGAAAAAGGCGGTAATGGGTGTGATAGGCCTTAGCGGCCAGAACGATCACGCTTTTGCACGGAAGAGGGCGCGGGCGAGCCGGTCGACGAAGCTCTCCCTGGACGGCCGTGTCTCTTCCTCGGTATACTCAATCCCGGCTACGTCGGCAGAAAGACGCTTGAAGGCACGGGATGCGCTGGACGTCGGGAACTTCACCACGATCGGCGATCTTCCGGCCGATGCGCGGCGGATGTTCGGGTCTTCCGGTATGATCCCGAGCACCCGGACCCCGAGGAGTTTCTCCATCTGTGTGCTGTTGAAGTCGTTTCCGGTTGCCGTGACCCGGTTGATGATCGCCCCTTCGACGTGCCCGCCGACGGTCTCGGTCAGGATCTTTGTCTTTAAGGAGTCGACGATCGAGGAGATCTCGGGGTTTACCACGAGAATTACCCCATCGGCGATCGTCAGCGGGATGACGCCGTCCTTGCTGATCCCTGCAGGAGCATCCAGGATCAGGATGTCGAACTCGCTCACAAGGTCGGTCATAATGTCCTTGAGCCGGTCGGGGTTCGACTGCTGGAAGCCCTGCAGGGAGAGACCGCACGGGACGACCTTCACGCCGAACGGCCCGTCATAGATGGCGTCCCGGACGCGTGCTTTGCCTGCCAGCACCTCGTGCAGGGTCACCGGGAGGTTTTCAAGACCGAGGACGAGCCCGAGATTCGCCATTCCGACGTCGGCATCGAGGATGCACGTCTTCTTTCCGAATTGGGCAAGCATCGGACCCAGATTTGCTGTGACCGTCGTTTTGCCGGTACCGCCCTTACCGGACGCAATCGTGTATACTTTTACCATGTAATCACTCGCTATTTTGATCTTTCCGATCTTACACCCAGTGCTGCAGGGTTTCCTGGATATCCTGTTCGAGTGCGTTCGTCTGTTCGCCGGAGAGATGCTCCGAAGGGTGGGCGATGCCGACCACCGTCTCCCCGCGGTAGGAGACTCCAAGGAGTTCCATCCCTTCCTCGCCGTACGGTCTTCCCTGTGAGTAGAGGTGACTGTATCGTGCGGCCTCGTCCTCGCTGCCGGGCTTCGTCGAGCCGATCAGAAGACCGTCCGCGGTCGCCAGCGTCAGGGATGCAAGGCTGTATTTTTCGCTGATTGCACCGAGCGTCTCCTCAAGGCTCCCCATCTTCGCGGGCTCGATTGGCCTCAAAGGAGGCGTGGAGACGGGCGCGACCGGATCGGGAGCCGGGGGCTCCACCGGCGTTACCGAAACCTGTGAGGCGCCTTGCCCTTTGAGTGCCCGGGAGATCTCCGCAAGGTAGTACGTAATGCCGGCAAAACCGGCTACCGTTATTAATGTGAGGAGGATGAGGAAAAACTGGATAATGCCTGTTGAATCCATTCTGTTACCAGCTCCTGAAGTTTAGGTCTCTTTGTCCTTGATGAGGTGGTCGAGGTGAATCTTCTTGAGCATGTCCTTGCAGTTTACTTTGAAACTGCTGACCAGTTGCTCGACGTCCATCTCTTCCATGTTCTGGACGAGCGTGTCGAGTTCGTCACCTCCTGATGGAGACGCCTCGGCCGTCCCCTGCGCGGGTTTCACTCCCGGCATGGGAATTCGATGCACTTCTGCGGTCGGTGCCGGACGACGCCTGGAGGAAGAGGTCCCACCGGCACTCTTCGGTGCTGTGGGTGGCGTAGCCCCTCCCGGAGCACTTCTCCCCGCCGATGGCCGGCCCGATCGTTCGGGCTTTCCCACCGCAAACAGGGGGTTGAACTCCAGAGCGAGCCGTACCTGCTCCGGCGTCAGAAGGTTTAGTTCAGCCGCCACCTCGTTCTCTTCGTCCTCCAGCACCGTGTCCAGTACGTGCTGCCCTTTCATGCCCCCATATTCGGCAAGCACAACCTGACCATCGTTCAACACCAGAGTAGCGCTCTCGCTGCCGAGGACAATCGTGCATATCCCGCTAAACTGTTCCGAGACAAACTCATCCATCAGGGCACGGGTTGTCGTGGACTTGATTAGACGATGAAACCGACCGCGTGGCAGTTGCATTCAGACAGATTTAGCTCTGTGGTATAAGATAAACCTTGTTATTTATACCCCTCGTGAGGGAGCCGAATACGCAATAATTGGGGTGGTATGGCGACGTCTATCTATGATTGCTCCCTGGAGCACCGATCCGCTCCCGGAGGATGGTGAGGATCTCCTGCTCGGCAACCCGGATCCCCTCTTCAACCTCCTGGTCGATATTCTTGCTGAACGCCTGAATTTCGCCCACTTCAATCCCGACGGTCACGATCTCTCCGGCGTATCCAAGCTCCCGGGCAATCGTCACCACCTCTCCGATCCCGATGTCGTGGAGCGCGTATGCGGGGAGATCCCACGACGGCGGAACCTCAAAGGTACGGACTTCTCCGATGCGGTCGCCGATACCTGTCATCGCATCGACGATCACCACCATCTCGTAGTCTTCCATCAGCGGGATCAGGCCAAACCCGCCGGTGCCGCCGTCGATCGCATCCACCCCGGGCAATCTCCCGTCAAAGCGGCGCATCACCGCGATCCCCGCCCCGTCGTTGCCCATGAAGGGGTTTCCGCACCCGATGATACATACCCGGTTCTTCTGCATGGTACCTACCGGTTATATCCGGCAAGGTACAAAATGGTACTGGAAATTCCCTGACCGTGAACTGCCGTTCCGGGAGCGGGATGTGAGGCGCATGATCCACATCGTACCAAAACCGACCGATACGCCGGACGACAACTCGACCGGCGCTGTTATGCGGGAACTGGAGAGAGCCGACGCCCGATACGGGGTTCTCAAACTCGGTGAACTCGACCCCCTCGATTCCGGGCTTGAGAACGAACTGATATGGGTCTGCGGTATCCGGCAGGACGGGCACCAGTTCGAGACCTTAAACGTGCTCTCGCTCCATAACCGGGTGATCAATACACCCGAGAGCATCGTTGCCTGCGCATCCAAGGTGATGACGACGGGACTCCTTCTGGCAAACAATGTGAGGACGCCGGATACGTCCTACACGCAGTCGGAGGAGCAGGCACGGGAGTTTCTCCGGCGCCACGGAAAAGTCGTCTACAAACCGCTCTACGGGTATGATGGAAACGGCATCCGGCTCGTGACGGAGTCCGGGGAACTCGGGCCGGGGCCCTGGTACCTGCAGGAGTACGTGAAGAACGACCGGGACTTTCGCATCTTCGTCCTCGGCGGGGAGGCCGTCGGCGCGATAGCCCGCATCTCCGATACCCTGATGCACAACATTCACCAGGGCGGGACCGGGATGCCGGTCGCGATCGACGAGGAGATGCGCGCCGTCGCCGAGGCGGCGGCGGCGGCGATCGGGATCGACTACTGCGGCGTCGATCTCCTTCGTGACCGGGAAGGCTACACCGTTCTCGAGGTGAACGGGACGCCGAACTGGCACTGTATGGCGGCACCCATCCCGAAGCTGCTCGCCCGATATCTCATCGAGCGCGAGCGCGAGATGCGTGCCTGAAGGAGAGGGGGGAGCGGAGGGCCTTGGGCCCTGCGTAACGTTCTTACTGGAGATACTCTATCTCTTTTAAGGTCTTCTCGGCAAGTTCCTTCATCCGGGCGGAGATCCGGCCGGATGACGAGAACTCCACGTCCTTCATGGCGTTGGCAAGTTCCGTGCCGAGCACGAATATTGCATACTTGTGTTCCATCTTGCTCTTATGCACCTGAGAAGGGTCTATCTTCAATGCGTAATATTGCGAAAATTTTAACTCCGGGTTCTGCAACTCAAAAAAGTCTTTAATCTCAGTAAGAATCCCATGTAAGGCTATCAACTCTTCCTTGTGCATATTCTCTCCCAGAGATAAAAATGGTGGATGTAAATATATATAAATTTGCACCCGGGATAACCGTCACCCTATCTTTATGAGCCTGATGGAGAGCGGACGCTTTATTATACCCTTAAAGTCCCGGGCAGCCACGAACTCGATGTCTCTCCCTCCAAACTGATCGAGGAGTTTCTGGTCGATGATACGATCGACGACAACCCCCTCGACGTCGCCGTTCAGGTTCTGGAGTGCGCCTTCGACGTCGGTTGCGTTGGATTCCAGGAGGACGGTGTAATCCGGTGAGAGGAACCGCGCAATTTTCTTGTCCCGGACGTCGGCCATGTGTTCCCCGAGCGTCGAGGCGGGCTTTGCGTCCCATTCACGGCGCGGCGACCGCTCGCCATTGCCCGCACCGGCGGGAGTCCGTGCCTCGGCGGGGGCCGTATACGCAGGCAGCCGCCCGACGTTCTCCTCGGAGGAGGGCTGGTCGATGATCCCCACCGCAGGCACTTTGTTCCGGAGCGCCTTGACGATCTCCTTGCGGCTCATCTCCTCGACGCTCTTCCCCCGCGGGCTGTAGGCCACGAAGTCGATCTCGGCGACCTGGAGAAGTTCGCGGAGGATCAACTCGCCGCCCCGATCGCCGTCGAGCAGGGTCGTCGCGGTCTTCTGCGAACAGAGGTCGATGATGATGCGCGGGACGTTGGTCCCCTCGACCGCAACGGCGTTCTTGATCCCGTAGCGCAGCAGGTTGATGACGTCGGCCCGTCCTTCGACGATGATGATGGCGTCGGAGTCCACGACGTTCGGCCCCGCGTGTACCTTCTCTTCGCCGAGGTACTCGAGTTTCTCGATCCGGATGGCTTCCCTGACCTCGTCGAGCAGATCGTCGCTGTTGATGGAGCCTTCATCGAAGTCCTCGAGGAGGAGTTCTTTGGCACGCTCGACGATCTTGCGCCGCTTGGTCACCCGGATGTCCTCGATGCGGTCGACCTTCACGCGTGCCGTGCACGGCCCGACCCGGTCGATCGTCTCGAGCGACGAGGCGAGGAGCGCGGTCTCCGCCCGGTCGAGTGAAGACGAGATGAGTATCTCGCCTTTTGTCTCTCCTCGTTTCGTGGTGATCTGGACATCGATCCGGCCGACGCGGCCGGTTCTCTGTAAATCGCGCAGGTCGAGGTCTTCGCCGAGCAACCCTTCGGTCTGGCCGAAGATGGCGCCCACTACGTCGGGTTTATCGACCACCCCCTCGATCTGCAGGATAAGATGAATGAGATACTTTGTGGTATCCGGTGAATACATGGAGTCTTGCCTCCTTTTGTATGGATAAATCTGATCGCCGCAACCGCACGGGTTTTGATCTGCGCGGACGTACGGGTTAATCATATATCTAGGGTGAAATTACTTAAATCAGATGGCGGTCTTGACGCAAGACTTTTTAAAGGATAAATCTAAAATTATGGCTCCGGGGAACAGCGTTTTGAAATCTCCTGTCGTATAACTCTTTTGGGGCAAAAGTCGCTATCTCCGGGGAGTCTTGGGTTCCCTGTCCGCGTGATATCAGGTTCCGGCGCCGTTCAGGCACGCGAGAGCATGAGATCTCGATACGCCGGCGATTGCCACGGTCTTTGAGGATGACGTGTGTCCGGCGATGATCTCCACGTCGGCGCGGGGGACATTGAACGTCTCCGCGAGGAGATCGGTGATGGCACGGTTGGCTTTTCCGCCGACGGCGGGGGCCGCTATCTGGCACTTGATGCTTTTGCGCCACTCGTTGTAGCCTGCTGGAAACGCGGAGCGCTTTGCACCCGCCGTGACGTCGAGCGTGATGGTCACCCCGTGCGGGGTTTCGGCGACGGCATCGGCGTAGGTGTTCATGAGAAAAGTCCTCTTGAAAGGGATGTCGCCCGACACTAACGATCGGTGTTCACAGGCGGCTTGTGCCGATCCTCACCCGATCGAACCCATATGCCGGGCGTGCCTGTCGCGCACCTGGGTTGTCCCGCGGATCATTTCCGGGCGTCTCGCCAGATGATCACCCGGGGACCTATAAGGTGCGCTTTATCGGCTCTGTATTATTTATTTTCCGGGGATAAATATCCTTGCCCGGGGCACCACGCTCCGTGTGCCTCCCGGAGGTCGCCGTGGGCGTAGGCCCGCGTTCCCCCGACGATCACCTCCTCCGGGAAGACCGCATCGAGCCCCTCGAACGGCGACCAGCCGCACTTCGCGTGGAGGCGCGAGGCGTCGATCCGGGTGATCTCGTCCGGATAGAGGGCGTAGTCCGCCCGGTCGCCCGGCTCGAATCCCGCGCGCGGGATGCCGAGGATGGCGGCGGGTCTCCACGACGTCTTCTCGATCACCGAGGCAAGGGTGATCCGCCCTCGCTGCACCGCCGCCACGAGAAGCGGCACCATCGTCTCGACCCCGGGGATGCCGGAGGGCGCGGTCTCGAAGGGCGCTTCCTTCTCCTGAGATGTGTGCGGGGCGTGATCGGAGGCGACGACGTCTATCCTCTCCCAGCACGACCATAGTTCGCGCCGGGTCTTCTCGTCCCGGAGGGGGGGGTTCACCCGGGCCCGGGTCTCGTCGTCCTCGAAGTTCTCGCGCGAGAGGAAGAGGTGGTGCGGCGTTGCCTCCACCGTGCCGCGCGCGGCCCTGACCGAGGCGGCGGTGCTCGCGTGGCAGAAGTGGAGCCGCAGCCCTGCCGGGGCGAGGCCGACGACCTTCTGCACGGCGCGGGCCTCCCCCTCGCCGGACCGGGCGCGGTCGTGGTCGGCGAGCGTCGCCGGCGCCCGGCCGCCGACCTCCTCGGCGTGGACGGTCACGACTCCCCCGAGTGCGCGGATGCGGGCAAACAACCCTCTGAGCGTCTCCGCATCCAGCCCCTCGCCGTAACTCGACGGAGCGGCGAAGGTCTCCCCGAAGGCCATCGCGCCGGCTTCCCACATCCCGGCGAGATCGGCCTCCGGCACGACGCCCGCGTTCACCGCGAACCCACATACGGCCTGCTCCTCCGCCTCGCGGATGCGCGCCCGGAGGAGTTCGGGCGTGGTCAGGGGCGGGACGGTGTTCGGCTGGTCGACGACGACCGTCACCCCCCCGGCGACCGCGCTCGTCGTCCCCGTCCGCCAGTCTTCCTTCCCGGCCTGCGCCCCGCCCCGCATGTGGACGTGCATATCGACCGCACCCGGAAGGCAGGTGTAGCCGGTGCAGTCGATCGTCTCGCCGGCACGCACCGCCGCGCCGACGTGCCGGACGATACCGTCGGCGACGGCGATATCGGCGCGCCTCCCTGTCGGGAGCGTCACGTTTCGGAGCAGCAGGTCGGCGTTCATCGGCAGCATGCCTCCAGGTCGTGCCGGGTCGCGGAGTGGACCTCGACCATGCACGCGGGATGGTAGCGCGTCTTCGACTCGCGGAGCCCGGCGACGCCCATGTCGCACTCCCGGTTGACGTAGCGGTAGCGGTCACGGAGCCCGGCCGCCGTCCCGGTCGTGATCACCTTGTAGATGTCGCGATAGGTCTCGGGCAGCGCTTTTTCGAAGTGGACGACCGCCATGGATGCGTTGACCGGCCCGACGACGGATATCGCACCGATGGTGCCGCCGATCCTGACGATCCAGCCCTCGAGCCCGATGGTGAAGAAGTTGTTCACAGCAAAGAGGATGGCGTCTTTCTCGGCGGCGAGGATGGGTTCGGCGTCGCAGTCCCGCCACTCACACCAGACGACCAGGAACTCCCAGACCTCTTCGATGTTCTCCTCGGTGATCTTCTCGACCGTATACTGGTATTCCCGGCCGAACCGGTTGACCTGGCGGCGGATGGTGGCATAGTCCTTCCCGGCGAGTTCGGCGAGGTCTTCGGTCCGGTAGACGTAGTCGAAGAAGTCCCGGTTCTCGTGCAGCGGGAGGTCCGGGTAGGTCTCCCGGAGCCACGCTTCGCTTGCCGGGTCGAGAACCCGCAGCGGTATCTCGCCGCCCTCCCGGAGCGCGAGGTCGATGACGTCCTCGAGGAGAGCCGGGTTTCTCGGGCCGATCGGCATGCGAAACGCCGTCACGCCGTCGATGGTGCTCGAGAGGACGATCGAACCTTCGACCTCTACGAAACGGTAGTCTGCGTAGTGGTTCCAGCAGACCATGTTCGCGAACGTGTTGTCGCTGTGCACCTGGGGGAACTGCCGGTAATGCCTGGAGAAGATGTCGCGATCGTCCAGGCTCACGGGCTTGAAATCGGCCGGTTTCAGCATCTTTCACCTCCTATCCGGGTACCACCGCATGGGTGTGTGCCCCTCCATCCTCTTAAAGCCGAGCGCGGTGTAGAACGGCTCGGTTCCGGGTTCGGCGACGAGGGCGACCCAGGCGACACCTGCAGACGTACAGTAATCGAGGAGCGTAGATAATATCATCGTTCCGATGCCCCGGCCGCGGTATCCGGGGAGGACGACCAGATCCTGGACGTAGCCGTCCGAGACCCCGTCCGAGATCACCCTGCCCATGCCGACGGATCTGCCGGTCGTCCGGTCGACGGCGACGGCGAAGGCGAAACTTCCCGCGATGAGGGCGGCAAGGTCGGCGGGATCCCATCGCTCGTTCCACCAGCCGCCCGCCCGGTAAAGGTCGGCGATCGTCTCGACGTCCCAGACGTTCACGAGGCGCACCTCGAGTTCCGCCTCCTCTGTCATCGTCTCATGCCTCTCCATAAGAGTGCTCACGGCGTTTATCGTATATGACAGGCGCGGGTCTCACCCGGCCGGTGGGAAAAAAAATTGTCGTGCCCTTTCAGCAGACACGCGGAACCGGGTCGCCGACCGGCGGTTCTATGAAACGCTCTCCGCCGATGGCGGTTCGCATGACCACGTGCGAGCCTTCGACGACCTCGCCGACGATCGCGGCGTCACGCCCGTAGGGATGACTCCGGAGCGCCGCGAGGACGGCCTCTGCCTCCTCGGGTGCGACCCCCATGACGACCTTGCCCTCGTTCGCCACCTCGAGCGGGTCGAGGCCGAGCATGCCGGCGGCGCTCCGGACGCTCGCCCGGAAGGGGAGATCCGCTTCTTCGATGACGACCCCGACACCGCTCTTTCTCGCCATCTCGTTGATGGCGTTCGCAAACCCGCCTCTCGTCGGGTCTTTCATGGCGTGGATATTCCCGGCCGCGAGCGCCTTCTCGACGAGCGGCCAGAGGGGGGCGACGTCGGACTTGATCTGGCCGCCGAAGTCGAACCCTTCGCGGTGAGCCATGATGGCGATGCCGTGGTCGCCGATGGTGCCGCTGACGATGATTTTATCGCCGACGGCAAGGCCGTTGTCCCGCACCACCCGCTCGGCGACGCCGATCCCGGCGGTGTTGACGACGATGGTGTCGAGCGCGCTCCGCTCGAGGACTTTGGTGTCCCCCGTGACGAGGTTTGCCCCGCACTCCCCGAGTGCTGCGTCCATCGACGCGACGATCCGTTCGAGGTCGGCGACCTCGAAGCCTTCGGGGATGACCATGCCGCACGAGAGGGCGATCGGCCGCCCGCCCATCATCGCGAGGTCGTTGATGGTTCCGCAGACGGCGATGCGCCCGATATCCCCGCCGGGGAAGAAGATCGGCGAGACTACGTGGTTGTCGGTCGTGAAGACGATGTTCTGGCCGTTCAGTGGGATGACTGCGCCGTCGTCCAGCGATTCGAGCCCGATCCCGCCGGCATTGTTGTGCTTGAGGTTGGTGATGACGCGCAGGAGCTCGCCCATCACCTCGCCGCCGGCACCGTGCATGAGGTTGACTTTCATTCTTCGTCCACTTCTATCTCGATGTTGGTTACTACGATTTCCATTCCTGCAACGATCTCCGGGAGTTTTCCGCACCGGGGACAGACGAACCGTTCGTCCCCTTCGTAGCCGCAGGAGCAGCGGGTGCGTGCTTCGGCTTCCCGGCACGAGAGTTGTGCCCCCGAAAAGAGCGGGTCGTCCTCGATGATGACGTTGAAGAGGAACTCCACCTGTTCGGGGTTCACCATCGCCAGTTTGCCGACATCCACACTGACACACTTCACCTCTTTTGCGTCGTTCTCGATCGCGGCCCGGCGGGCGGTCGTGTAGATGTCGTAGGCGATGCTGTACTCGTGCATTACTCCTCCATCGCGGCGTAAACCTGCCTGAAGACCTCGCGGGTCTCAAGCCCCTCCTCTCTGCTGAGGCGCTGGATGGCGAACCCGACGTGGACGAGGACGAACTCCCCGACCTTCACGTCGACGAGATCGAGCCTGACCTCCTGCTGCAGGTCGCCGAAGTCGACGACGCCGATGTTGCCCTCTTTTATCTCGAGTACCTCAGCGGGCATTGCAATACACATGTCCTCTCTTCCTCTCCTGTTATTTTGTTCCGTTGTCAAAAAAGGTTGACCATGCTGCACGGAGGAACCCGGAAGCGGCCGCATCGACCGGCGCGGTTCGGGCTTCCTCCGTAATCAGGTACGTATAGATCGGTTCGGGCGGGTAAAAAAGATATGTTTGTCTCCGGTTCCGGTCGGTGCAGGGGCTCCGGGCGGGGCCGACCCGGGGCGCCGCCGGTCTGTGCCCTTCTGTGTTTGTGCGCGGGAGCGTAATCCCGGTGCGTAATGTCATGGGGGTACTGTATCGGCTTATGCCCGCCTGTCCCTGTGCAGTGGACCGTGGTGGCCTGCGCACCGCGGGTGCTCGAGATCCTGAATCGAAACTTTTCGGCCTTCTCATCCAAACCTTCGGCATACCCTAATCGGAGAGCATAATTCCTAGAACTCTGCCCTATGAGGCCGATTCTAGGCGTTGAGGGTGAAACGGCTTTCCATTGGGTATCGCCATTGGGGGAGGGGCTGACGGGGAGTGCGATGTTCCGGCAGGAACGGAGCACGAGAAGCCGTTAGGCTTTGAGGGGGCGTGCCCCCTCCCCTGTCTCTACCTTGTACTCGGACATCTGTAACCCCCACCACCCGCGCTTCGCGCTCATCACTCGCACCTTCGGTGCTCAAACTCCTTCCCCTGGAGGGAAGTCGTTCCGCTCCCCAAGGGGGCGGGCAGTGCATGGCGATAGGCGATGGAAAGCCGTGCATGGGGTTTATGCGATGTTCCGATAGGAACGACAGTCTGCAGGATGCGATGGCCCGGAGAGTGCGACGTTCCAACGGAATGCGACTGCCCGCAAGGGCAGGAGCTTGAGCACTGATAAGTGCGAACGGAGAATGAGAAGACCAAAGGTCTTCGAGTCCAGAGTTTGTCTTTTGGGACGACCTCATCCTCAATGGGGTAGAGACCGGGGGGATGCGCCATCGCACCTAACGGTGCTCACGCTCACTGCGTTCGCGCCATCGCACCTAACGGTGCTCAAGCTCGCTATGCTCGCGCCTCGAAACCCTGCGGGTTTCTCGAACTCCGTCCCTTCAGGACGTCGTTCCCCCGACGCGATAGCCACCACGGTCCAGTGCATCGGGGCAGGAGGGAAAAATGGATCTTGTCTACCTCAACTGCTTACTGAAGATTTGCAGATGTAATATATGCCAACCTGCCAGACCGGGACTCAACCGCCCTGAGTGCAGAACCTCCTCTACCCCTCACGTCGAAACACCCCCTCCACCTCGGCCCGGGGGAGATCCTCCCCCCTGACCCGCATCCGCCAGCGGTGCGTCCGGACCGAGACCGGGACAAGCGGCGAAAAGAGTTCCGCCGTCTCGGCCTCGGTGAAGTAGTGGGTGATGATGCCCTCGCCCCGCCGGAACGTCCACGGCTCCGGCTCCGTCCCTTTCCCGGCGCGCATGTCTTCGACGGAGAAACCCCGGAAGAAGAGCGTTCCGCCGGGCCTGAGCACCCGGACGGCCTCGGCGGCTATGGCCGCTCTCCCCTGTGCGGGGAGGTGGCCGGCGACGTGTACCAGGAAGACCGCGTCGAACGCCGCACCCCAAAACGGCAGGTGCCGGGCGTCGGCTACGGCGAGACCGATCTCCGCCGTCCCCGGGCGGCGCCGGGCGAGGGCGACGGCCTCGGGAGAGATATCGACCGCGGTCACGCACGAGGATCGCCGGGCGATAGCCTCGAGGGTCTTGCCGTTTCCGCAGCCGACCTCGAGGACGGCGGCATCGGCGGGGAGATCCGGGAGCGGCGCCGGGGCTCCTCCCCAGAGGTTTCCCCGCCTCCGGTAGTCCTCGTCCCAGGGGGATGGATGGGCTGTCACTGATCAGTGGGTCGGCGCCGCTCCCGGATAATCATTCGCGCCGGCCGAGATCCTTCTGTCGCACGAACCGGAGCGATGCCGAGTTCATGCAGTAGCGTGTATGGGTCGGCGGCGGCCCGTCGTCGAAGACGTGGCCCAGGTGGGCGTCGCATCGCCGGCAGAGCACCTCCGTCCGGTTCATGGAGAACTGCGTGTCGGGTTCCGTCCTGATGTTCCGGCCGGAGACCGGTTTTGAGAAACTCGGCCAGCCCGTCCCCGACTCAAACTTCGTCTCCGAGGAGAAGAGGTGGTTGCCGCAGCAGACGCAGACGTACAGGCCATCCTCCTTGCAGTCCCAGTACCTCCCGGTGAAGGCCGGTTCCGTGCCCGCCTTCCGGGCGACGGAGAACGCTTCCTGCGTCAGCCGGCGTTGCCACTCCTCGTCGGACATGACGACCCTCTCGACCTCTTCCACCTTCCCGGTCACGGCGTTGCAGACCGTCACCGTCCCGGCAGTTTCCCCAGTCACCCTGTTCATCGTCCCGGCCCTTGTCCGGAGAGCAGATAAACCGTTCCCCGTTCCGGATACGGTTTCGCATCCGTTATATATCCGCCGGTCGATGAACCATCATGAAGAAACACTCTCTTCTCGGAAGGAGCCTCGTAACGCTTATCCTCCTCGGCTGCCTCTTCGGTGCTGCCGTCACGGCTGGCTGCATGGGGAACTCCGCCGAGCCGGAACCGGAAGACCCGACCCCGGAGGCGACACCGGGTGCTTACACCACCTATTCTCCCGCCGGGCCGAAACCGTCGTTCTCGGCCAGCGTCACCACGCCCGAGAAGCATATGCGCACCGACGGATCCTGCTACTGGATCGTGACGGGAACGGTGACCAACGACGGTGACGGGCCCGCAAGAAACGCCGTCATCCGGTTCATGCTCATCGACGACGAGAGCAATATGATCCGGGCGACCGAGACCGTTCTCGCTCCCCGGTTCCAGGCAGGGGAGACGAAGATATTCACCGTCAACGCGTTCCCCGGGGACTGTGACCGGCAGTATCGCGCCGACATCGACATAACGCACGACATCCCGTAAGGCCGTGGGCAAGCGTTATCCGGGATACGGGTTTACAGACGAGAGGAGATACAATGAAGATACTTGGGATAAACGGAAGCCCCCGCGGCTCAAAGAGCCAGACGCTCCGGCTCGTCCAGGCCGTCCTCGACGGAGCGGAGAGCGCCGGGGCCGAGGTGGAACTCGTGGACGTCACGAAGCTCCGGATCGAGTACTGCAACGGATGCCTGGTCTGCTGCGAGCGGGGAGAATGCATCAAGAAAGACGATTTTGCCGAACTCTACCGGAAGATGCTTGAGAGCGACGGGATTGTCCTCGGGTCGCCCAACTACATCGACTCGGTCACCGCCCAGATCAAGACCCTGCTCGACCGTATGGCGGACACCATCCACTGCCAGATGTTCATCGGGAAGTACGGGTGCGCCGTCTCCACGGCAGGCGGCTCCGGGGCGGACGAGGTCGTGGCATATCTGAACAGGATCCTGCAGACCCTGGGCGCGAACACCGTAGGCGGGATCGACGTGGTGCTCGGCGGCGACCCGGAGACGATCGTGCCTGCGGAGGGGAGGGCCTACGAACTCGGGAAGAAACTCGCAAGAGCCATCGAGAAGAAGGAGACCTATCCCGAGCAGGAGGAACTTCACGCCGCGATGTGTGATCGGATGCGGGCGCTGGTCACGGCAAACAAAGACCGCTGGCACCACGAGTACGACTACTGGAAGGAAGCCGGGCGGATACCCTAGATCCTTCCCGTCTCTTTCCCGCGGATCTCCTCGATGATCCGCTGCAGCCCCTCCCGGCCCTCCGGCTGTGCTTCCTCGCTGATCGCCATGTCGAGCGTCGGGAGCACCGCCTCGCCCATCTGGATCAGGGCCCATTCGGCCCGCTTTCTGACCGCAAGCGCATCGTCCTTGAGTGCCTCGACGAGCGGGGCGACGGCGTCCTCTCCTCCGATCCGGTCGATGGTCCGGACGGCGTTCGCCCGAACCTCGATCAACGGATCGGAGAGCGCTTCCGCAAGCACCGGGAGCGCGTCGGCGCCGACCCATTCCACCTCCGCCCACCTCCCCTGTGCCATGAGGTGGAGCGTCCGTTCTTCGCCGGTCTCCGGTCTCCAGCCGCCCGCTTCCAGCGCTTCGGCGACCCCCGCCCGGAACGTCTCGTCCCCTGTTCGGAGAGCGGCGATCAGGTGGCGGCGCATCGTGTCGCTGGGAGCCTTCAGGGCCTCGAGCGCGGCATACCTGACCCGGTCATCCACGTCGTGGAGCGCCAGAACCAGCGGTTCCAGGGCACTGAGATCCCCGATGTAGCCGAGTGACCGCGCGGCGGCAATCTTGACCTCCTCATCCCGGTCCTGCAGCGCCAGGGCCAGCGGCTCGATCGCCTGCTTGCTCCCCATGTACCCGAGGGCCTCCGCCACGGTCGCCCGGACCTCGGTGTCGAGTTCCTGGTGCAGGGAGCCGATCAGGGCTTCGATAGCCCGTTTGTTCCCGATCCTGCCAAGGTTGCGGGCGGCGACGAGCCTGACGAACCGGTCGCTGTCGTCCAGGGCATCCATGAGCGGCGTGACCGCGGTCTCGCGCATGTCGCCGAGGATACTGGCCGCAGCGGACTGGATATCCGGGTCTTCGTCCCTGAGTGCACGGATGAGGCCGTCCACGGCGGGGCGCCCCATCATGATGAGGCGTGTGGCGGCACCGAGTTGCGTGTTCCAATCCTTGTCCTTGAGCGCGCTGATCAGGGTATCGATATCCTGTTTGCCTGACAGTTCGAACGCCTTCTTATCCTCCAGCCGGACCTTCCTCTTCTTCTTCGGGGTGCGCTCCTCCTCCTCGACCTGGCTGCCGAGCGTCCTCCGCCAGACATCTATCACCTGCCGCTTTCTGAGGGCGGCCGCAGCTTTTGTCCTCACCTCTTCGTCTTCGTCATCGAGAGCGTAGCGCAGAACGTCGCCTGCACCCTCGTCCGGGATCTCCCAGAGGGCGTCGATTGCTGCAAGACGCATCTCCCTGGTGCCTGATCTCAGCACATGCGAGATCGGTTCGATTGCCATGGCGCCGAAGTCGCCCAGGGCCCGGGCAACGCTCCACCGGACATCCGGTGCTGCATCCCCGAGGTACGTGATGAGGAGCGGGATCGATTCGGTTGCGCCGATGAGGCCTATTGCTTTCGCCGCCGTCACCCGGACGACCGGCAATGGGTCGTTCAGTGCCTCTTCGAGTTCTCTGAGTGCGCCACGGCCGAACTCCGCGACGGCATCCGCCGCAGCGACCCGGACGCCGTGGTACCTGTCGCGGAAGAGGTGAATGAGCGGCTGAACTGCGCGCCGGTCACCGATACGGCTGAGCGCCGAGGCGGCGGCGATTCGCACATCTTCTCTCTCGTCACCGAGAGTCCTGACCAGCGCCTCGACGGCATCCGGATCCCCGATCTCGCCGAGCGCTTCCGCTGCGGCGATGCGGACGCTGTAGTGGGGGTCGCTTAACGCTTCGATGAGGTATCCGACCGCCTCTTTCCCCATGCTCTGGAGCGCGGCGACCGCCGCGGCCCGGATGCTGTCGTCGCTGCTCCTGAGCGCTTCAAGGCATTTTTCAAGCGGTGTCTTTTCCGGGAACAACTCAGGGGGTTCCGGCGGCTCAACCGTGTCCCTCGGGATCTCCGGGATCGCCAGTTCTTGCGGCTCGCGTTCCTCCTCGGGCCGGTAGGAAAACTGCTCCTCCTGTTCGGCCTCGTCGGTCTCGACGATCTCCTGTTCGAACTCGATCGGGATGAGCTGGTCCAGCGGGATTGCGCCGCCGGGAGCCGCTGAGATATCGGTCTTCCAGCGCTCTTTGACCTGTGCCCACGCCGCCTCCGCCTGCTGGCTCTCCTGGATGAGGTCGCTGAGGCTCACGGCCGCTTCAGGCTCTTCCGGTGCCTGCTCGGTGGGCTGCTCGGGTTCCTTCGGCGTCTCGTCCTGTGCCGGCGGCGAGGGTATCGTGACCCCCCCGTCCGGAACGTAGTTCGGGCGCCCGAACTGCTTCTCAAACCTCTTCTGGATGGTAAGCCCCTCTTTGAGTTCCTCCTCGTACCTCGAGGTGTCTTCCTGTGCGGGCTTTGTCCGGGAGACTTCTTCCTGGCGCTGCCGGATGTACTCGAGGGCAGCCAGAGCCCGCTGTTTCCGTGCGGGGTCTTTCAACGAGGCTTCCATCTTCAGGGCGTTGAGTGCGGGCTGCCCCAGGTGCCGCAATGCTTCGCTCGCGCCGGTGCGAACACCCGAGTAATCAGTCCCCAGCGCCCGGATGAGTGGCGGGATGGCCGGTCTTCCCATCCGGACCAGTTCTTTCCATTGTTCGCCTGCAATCAGGTAATCTGCTCTCTGCAGGTCGCTTTGCGGCACCCAGCCCAGCTTGCCGAGGGCCCATGCCGCTTCCATCCGCACCTGGTGGTGGGGATCGCTCAGGGCATTGGCCAGCGGGGGTTTCGCCCGGTCGTCACCGATCTCCCCGAGCGCCTCGACGGCACGGATACGGACGTCAAGCCGGGGATCTTTTACCGCCTTGATGAGCGGCGGGACAACCCGGGAGTCACGGATCTTCCCGAGGGTTCGCGCCGACTCGCTCCGCATCCGTGGGTCGTCGCTCGCCAGGGCTTTGAGGAGAACCGGGACGGCGGCTCCCTGGAGTTTGGCCAGCTCCTTCCAGTCTTCCCGGAGGTAGTAAAACTGCACCTTCTCCTGGACGTCGTCGGGCGACCATTGCATCGAGGCAAGCACGTTTGCGGCCTCTCTCTGCACTGAGTGGTTGCCGTCACGGAGCGCTCTCGCGAGGGGCGGGATTGCCTTCCTGCCCATCCCCTGGAGAGCGATCACCGTAGCACGCCGGATTGCCGGTTGTTCGTGGTGCAGTGCGGGCAGCAGCGTCTCGGCCATCGAGTTGTCCGTCTCCGCGATTGCGTGGGCGATGGATGCCTGCAGGCCGGGGCTGGCCCGGAGGATCAGGACGAGAAGCAGCGGAATAGATGGAGCCCCGGCTGAAACGAGAGATTCGGCCATCCGGTTTCGCGACGCGGGGCGGGCTTTCTCGAGCGTCCTGAGAATATCCGGGATGGCGGGAACCCCGAGGGCGGCGAGTGCCCGCGCTGCATCGGCACGGTTACGGGGATCTTCACTGCTCAGAACCGCAACCAGGCCGGGATAATCCTTCGCCTGCTGTAACCCGTCGATGTTCGTCCGGAACTTATCAAAGAATGCCATTTCCTGCTGCCGGTAAAATGCGTTGTCGAAGGTGCTGTTTCCCTGAATCCCGCTTATTCAAATTATATTCGTTATCCGTTACCAATAAATCTTCCATTCTGCGTCTCCTGATACGCCGGGTCTGTAACCGGGAATGGTTTACCCTATCGGGGCAGTCTTGCGGTTCGCCCGGGCCGATGCGAATCTTTATCGGGGGAAGGCCGGTATACGGGAACCCTATGGAAAGGCTTGATATCACCCGACTGCCGGGCATCGTGAAGGAACTCGCGCCGGATGCGGAGGAACTCGTAGGCCGGATATACTCCTGGTATGTCGAACCCGGACACCTGGTCTTCCCTGATCCGATGCTTGAATGGGTGCGGGAGAAGTACGGCGATATCGAGACGCAGCAGATCGTGAGGGTGACCAATAACCAGACCGGCGAGAGCACGCTCTTTAACTCCGTTCGGTCTCGCCGCCCGGTGCTGACGCCCCGTGCCGAGGAGACGCGGGATCTCCGGGCACTCTCGGCGGAGGGGCCGTTCGCGAACCCAATCGAGGAGACGCCGGCCGACACGTTCGGGCGGATCGACGGCGATTACTGGGTGACGGCAGGCAACATCGCCAAGTACGATTACCTTCACGCCGTCATCATCGCAAAAGAGAACGATCCCTACGTGACCGGAGAACCGCAGATCGCCGATATGATCAGCGTGGCCGTCCGGTGGTGCCAGGATGCGAACCGTACAAACCCCCGGGCGATCTACCCCTTCATCATCTGGAACTTCCTCTGGCGTGCGGGAGGGAGCATCGTGCACAACCATGCCCAGGTGCTGCTCACCCACCTCCCCTATGCCGCTCCGGCCCGGCTCGAGGGGGTTCGGGAGGAGTACCGGTGCCGTTACGGGAGCGAGTATTACGACGATCTCTTCGCTGCCCACACCGCCGTCGGCCTCGGGCTTGTCTACAGGGGCGCCCGCGTCATGGCGCACCTCACCCCGAGAAAGGAGCACGAGGTCGCGATCATCGCGGAGTCGCCGCACGATATCGCCCCGGCTCTCGCAAAGGTGCTCGAGTGTTACCGCAACATAGGGGTCCAGAGTTACAACGCGGCGGTCTACATGCCCCCGCTCGAGGAGGAGGGACATTACGTCGCGTGGGTGGTCGACCGGGGCGACCTCCATTCCCGGACATCGGATATCGGGGGGATGGAACTCTACGCCGGGACGCCGATCGTCGCATCCGACCCGTTCCGCCTGATGGAGCACCTTGCGGCCGCCATGATGCCGTGATATCAGCAGGGGATCGTGTCGTGCGTCGCGAGTTTTTTGTAGACGCCTTCCATCCGCCCGGCGACACGGCCCCACGGGAACTCTTTCTTCACCTTGTCGAGCCCCTCCCTCCCCATGGCGAGCGCTTTTTCAGGTGAGTCGGCCACCCGGGAGAGCCCGCGGGCGATCGAGTTCGGGTGCGGCCGCACCTTGACCCCGTCGGTCCCGTGCTCGATGTTCTCCGAGAGCCCGCCGACGTCGGAGGCGACGACGCACCGGCCGGCGCTCCACGCTTCGAGGAGCACAAGCCCGAACGGCTCGTTTCTGCTCGGGATGGCGACGATGTCGCTTGCGTTGAGGAGCGGCACGTATTCCGCGTCGGGCAGTCGTCCGAGGAACCGGACCGGAAGCGACCGGGCCCGGGTCTCGAGCCCCCGGCGCATCTGCCCGTCGCCGATGAACGCGAACTGGCCGTCGGCGTGCTCCCGGAGGAGAGCGGGAACTGCGTCCACCAGCATGTCGGGCCCTTTCTGCCACGCAAGCCGCCCGACGAAGAGGATCAGCGGGGAGTCCGGGTCGAATCCGTAGCGCCGCTTGATCTCCTCCGGATCGACGTCCGCCTGGTAGTGATCCGGGACGATGCCGTTATGGACGACGTCTATCTTCCAGTCGGGGATCTCGTAGAGGCTCATGGCCTCCTGCCGGAGGGTCGAGGAGACCGCGGTGATATGCTTTGCAATCGATGCGCCGCAGCGTTCGATCCCGGATATCTCCGTAAACGGCCACCCGTTGCTGAACGTATTCCCGTTCCGGCCGAACTCCGTCGAGTGGTAGGTGAAGACGGTCTCCCTGTCGCGGAGTTTCTGGAGTGCGTCGACCACGTGCCAGTCGTGGAAGTGCAGGAGGTCGAACGACGGTGTGTCGAACTCGTGGAACCTCTCAAGCATCTTCCCGCTCATATCGGAGCAGTACCGGACGATGTCCTCTCCCGACGGCCAGCAGTAGTGGTACCGCACTCCGTTGATCTCGGTGTCTTTTCCCTCTCCCCGGGTGAAAAAATGCACCTCGTGGTTCTGTGCCAGTGTCTCGGCAAGATTTGACGCCGCGCTTGCGAGCCCGCCGACCCGTTCCGCATACAGCGACTCCCAGCAGAAAAATGCGATCTTCAGACTCTCCATGGTATTCCTCGTCTCTATCGTCTCTGCCGGCCACCGGGGCTTACGGCCCCTCTTCAGCATCTGGATCTCTATCGTGCCGGCATGCAGTTCGAGCGCTTCATATCGCCTCCGAGATGATATATCTTTGGATTCTCAAAAAAAACCCCAAAATGAGGTGTTTTGGGGGTTCCGATGCACCGGGTCAGGACGAGAAAGACTCTTTCAGGCGCCGCTCGAGACGGTGGCCGTGCGACCCCATCCAGTAGAGTTTCCGGCAGACGGGGCACCATGAAAACTCCTTCCCCCGGGTCGACCGCGGGGCGTAGCGTGCCTCCCGGATCTCCCGCAGGGTGGCCGGCCGGAGGCGAGTGTTGCAGAGGGAACAGCGGCTCATCCGGATCTCGGGCTCGATCAGCCCGAGGTCGGCGATCTGCCGAATCTGGGCGATGATCTCTTCGGACGCGATGTAGACTGCCTGCTCGCCGCCCCGCCGCGCGAGTTCGCGGTCGCGGGTCAGAAGAAGCCGGTCGTCCCGGCCGGCGATCTCGAGGAGGAGGGTGTCTTCCCGGGAACTCCCGGGGGAGAGGCTGTTTGCGCTCATGGTGTCGTAGCCCATGAACCGGAGGTAGCGGGTGAGCGTCCCGAGCATCCGGTCGGTCAGGAATCTCTGCCGTTCACCGGATCTTGGAGACATATTCGATGTGCCCGCCGCATTCGGTGCAGGTCTGCCCCTCGAGCCCGCGTATCCTGACGGCGTAGCCCGACCGCTCGATGACGGGGCTGCCGCAGGCAGGGCAGTAGGTGTTCTCGTAGGGGTGCCCGCCGACGTTGCCGAGATACGGGTAGTGGATCCCGAGTTCTTTCGCGCGCTCGTAGATCTTCTCAAGCGTTCTGATCTCGGTCGGCCTCGCGTCGAGCATCTTGTAGTCGGGGTGGAACCGGGTGAAGTGCATCGGGGTGTCGGGGCCGAGGTTCTCGAGCACCCACCGGATAAGCGTCTCCATCTCTTCCATCGAGTCGTTCTGCCCCGGGATGACCAGCGTGACCGTCTCGACGTGCATCCCGAGTTCTTTTGCAAGCGCCGTCGCGTCGAGGACCGGCTGCAGCCGCCCGCCGCAGACCTTCCGGTAGAAGGTGTCGGAGAACGATTTGATGTCGACGCGGAAGGCTGAGAGCATCCCCGCGAGTTCGCGGAGCCCCTCTTCGGTGATGTAGCCGTTCGTGACGTAGACTGTCCCGAGGCCCTTTTGCCGCGCCAGCGTCCCCATCGCGAGCGGGTACTCGTGCCAGATGGCGGGCTCGTTGTAGGTCCAGGCGATGCTTGCAGAGCCCGACCGGATCGCCCGTCCCACGCCCTGTTCCGGGCTGATATCCCTGAGCGATTCCATCTCCAGTGTCTGCTGGGAGATCTGCCAGTTCTGGCAGTGTTCGCAGTGGAAGTTGCACCCGATGGTGCCGAGGGAGTAGGAGAGGGTTCCGGGCAGGAAGTGGTAGAGCGGTTTCTTCTCGATGGGGTCGACCGCTTCGGCGATGACCTTGCCGAAGGTGGCGGCATAGAGCGTGCCGCCGCGGTTGATGCGGACGCCGCAGACTCCCTGTCTGCCCTCTTTGATGGTGCACCGGTGAGCGCAGAGGGAGCAGCGGACGGTCTTTTCCTCCAGTTTCCGGTAGAGTCGCGCCTCGTGCATATGATCACCGCGGGAGGGGAACCATGATAGTCATTGCGGGCGGGCTACCGGTCGCCCCGCTCCTCGCTCTCTTCGTCGTCGTACTCGACGATCAGCGCCCCGGAGTAGCCGCAATGCTTGCAGCGGTAGATACAGCCGGTATACCCGCCGGTAACCGCCCAGACATCCGTAGAACCGCATACGGGGCAGTGGAGCCTCTTCACAACAGGTATATGAGTGATATTGGGGATAATAATAGGGTGGGATGAAGAAGATCGTAATTTCTCTGGGCGGGTCGGTTCTGGTTCCTTCGCTTGAATCGAACAATATCGATCGATACGTGTCTGTTCTGAAAAAGATGGGCGGTAAGTGCCGGATTTTCATCGTCGTCGGCGGCGGCGGGGAGGCGCGCCGGTATATCGGGGTCGCCCGCGGTCTCGGCGCCGGGGAGGCGGCGGCGGACGAGCTCGGCATCATGGTGACCCGGCTGAACGCGCGTCTTCTCATCGCCGGGCTCGGGGATGCAGCCTATCCGCGCGTTGCGGAGAACTACACGGAGGCGCTGGAGTTTGCAGAGACCGGCAAGATCGTCGTCATGGGCGGGATCACCCCGGCGCAGACGACCGATGCGGTCTCCGCGGTTCTCGCCGAGAGCGTCGGTGCCGATCTCCTCATCAACGCGACGTCGGTGAACGGGATCTACAGCGCTGACCCGAAGAAGGATGCCGGTGCGGTGAGGCACGAGCGCCTCACGCCGCAGGAGCTCCTCGATATCATCACGGGGAGCCGGATGGACGCGGGCGCGAACACGGTGCTCGATATCGTGGCCGGAAAGGTGATCGAGCGGTCGGGCATCCCGCTCCTGGTGCTCGACGGCCGCGACCCGGAGAACCTCTACCGGGCGATCGTGGAGGGGGCGTTCGTCGGCACCGTCGTCTGCGAAGAGGGTGTGACCCCTCTGCTCTCCTGAACCTCTCCTTCATCGGCAACTATTTTTGCCTGGATTCCCAACGTATGCAGGTACAGGGGCAGTAGGGTAGCCTGGTCCATCCTAGAGCGTTTGGGACGCTTTGACGGCAGTTCGAATCTGCCCTGCCCCATCTATCATGAACCGTACGACCGCCTGCGAGATCCACCGCCGCCTTCTCGAGCAGTATCCCGTCATTGACGGCAGGCGCCATTTTCTCGAGTTTCATAACCCGTATGAGACGCTGATCCTCACGATCCTCTCGGCGCAGACGACCGACCGTGCCGTGAACGCCGTCCGCGACGATCTCTTCTCCCGCTACCCGACGCCGGAGGCGCTCGCCCGCGCGGAGCCGGAGGAGGTGGAGCCGCTGATCAGGACGATCGGGTTTCACCACGCCAAAGCCTGCTACATCGTCGGGGCGGCAAGAAAACTCGTCGCCGAGTTCGGCGGCGAGGTTCCGCGGACGATGGAGGAACTCCAGACGCTCCCTGGTGTCGGGAGGAAGACCGCAAACATCGTCCTCTCCCACGCGTTCGATATCAACGTCGGGATCGCGGTCGACACCCACGTCCGCCGGGTCTCGAAGAGGCTCGGGTTCACCGGGAGCACGAACCCCGATATCATTGAGCGCGATCTCGTCGCTCTCTTCCCCGAGGAGGTCTGGCGGGACATCAACTACCTCCTGATCCGCCACGGCCGCGCCGTCTGCACGGCAAAGAACCCGAAGCACGAGGTCTGTGTTGTCGCGGAGCTTTGCCGGTATTACCGGGAGTTGCGGGCTGCAAACGAGAAGGGCGGGGAGTAGGGCGGACGGGGGCGGCTCGGGGTTGCGCTCTGAGTTGTTGTTCTCCGGGACTCCTGCAAAGCCCATCTACGGATTTCTCAGCGGCTGGGCGGCTTGTTACCGGCAGCGCTTCTGTTTCAGTTCTAGTGAATATCGCGATTCGAACCCCGTGACGTCTCAAACACGAACACGAATCATAACTGTGAGAGATCCCGTACACTGGACCGTGGGGATATCGCCACGCGGGGAGGGGCTGACGGGGAGGGGGGTGCAGCCCCCCTCCCCTGTCTCTACCTTGTACGTGGACATCTGTGACCCCACCCCGCCCGGCCTTCGGCCTCCTCCCCCGCCCCAGGGGCGGGGGCAGTGCGTGGCGATATCCAGTGGAAAGCCGTGCATGGGATAGGCAGCATTCCAATAAGAACAGAGTCCGAAAAAATCCGTAGATGGGCTTACGCGATCGTCAACCCTCACAAAGTTCGATTAAAAGGGAGTTTGGGCGACCGGGCAGAGAGCCCGTTTATTCAAAAACCCCCGCCGACCAGCGCCCGCGCGGCAAGATAACACCCTCCGGCCACGATCGCCGCCGCCGGGAGCGTCAGGATCCATGCGACGAGGATCTCCCGGACAACGCCCCACTTGACCGCCGAATAGCCGCGGGTCGCGCCGACGCCCATGATCGCGCCGGTTGCCGCGTGGGTCGTCGAGACCGGGACGCCGAACGCGGTCATCAGCGAGAGGACGCTTCCGGCGGCGGTCGACGCAGCAAACCCCTGGTAGGGCCGGATTCTCGTGATCCGGTTGGCCATCTTGTCGATGACGCGCCACCCGCCGAGGAGGGTTCCGAGCGATATGGCAAGCGACGATGTGAGGATGACCCAGAGCGGGACGGAGAACTCGGCGATCAGGCCGCCGGCAAGGAGCATCGCGGTGATGATGCCCATCGCGTTCTGGGCGTCGTTGCTCCCGTGGCCGATGGCCTGCAGCGAGCCCGAAAAGATCTGGAGGTTCTTGAATGTACGGGAGAGGCGCCGGGGAGGATGGTTGCGGAAGATCCAGGTGACGAGGGTGGCGATGGCAAACGCGGAGAGGAATCCAAGCGTGGGGGAGATGACGATGAAGATTACGACCGCGAGGATGCCGCTGATCTTCAAAAAGCCGGCTATGATGGCGAGCGGAATTGCCATGGTCACCCCGATGAGCCCGCCGAGGAGGAGGTTCCACGGCTTGAAGTCGCCTCTATGGTGTGCAACAACGCCCGTGACAATCGCGCCGAGGACCGCGCCTACGAGCCCGTAGAAGATGGTCTGCTCAATGAGCACGAGCGACGGCCAGAGGACCGCGCCCGTTCCCGCGGCTGCAATCCCGGCGCCGAGAAGCCCCCCGATCAGGGCATGGCTGCTCGAGACCGGGATCCCGAAGAACGAGGTCATGAAGACCCAGAGAACCGCGCCGACCATGCCCATGAGGATCAGCATCGGCGTGAGGGAAACGGGATCGACGATCCCCCTCCCGATGGTTGCCGCAATTGCCGTGGTGAAGAGCAGGGGGCCGAGGAGGTTGAAGACCCCGGCCAGGAGCACCGCCTGCAGGGGTGTTAGCGCCTTTGTCGCGACGATGGTAGCGATCGAGTTTGCGGCGTCGTTCAAGCCGTTTGCAAAATTAAAGAGTAAGGCCAGAAGAATGCCGAGAACGATGATCGGATCCATGGCGGTCAGGAGTGTCTGATGGCTATGTCGCTCAAGACATTCGCGACGTCCTCGCACTTGTCGGTCGCCATCTCAAGGTTCTCGTAGATGTCCTTGAGTTTGATGATGGTGATGGCATCCTCCGTTTTGAAGAGATCCATGATGGCATGGCCAAGGACGTTGTCCGCGACGTTCTCCAGGCGGTTCACCTCGATGCACCGCTCCTCGATCAACCCCGGGTTCTTGATCGTCCGGATGCCGGCCACGGCCTTCTCGATCTCGACGACGCTCAGCCGGATTAGTTTTGCCAGCTGGATCATCGAGTCGTCGGTCTCGGTGATGCCGTAACTGTACATCTGCTGCGCGGTGCCGTCGATGTAGTCGAGGATGTCGTCGAGCGCCGATGCAAGGCGGGAGATCTCTTCCGGCTCGAGCGGCGTGATGAACGTCCGGTTCAGCTGCTCGTAGATCTCATGCGAGATCTCGTCTCCCTGATGCTCGATCTGTTTCATCCGGTGACACTGCTCTTTCACGTTCTCGAAGTTCTCGACAAGTTCGACGAGCAGATCAGCTGCGGAGACGACCGTCTGGGCCATCCTGTCGAAAAGATCAAAAAAAACCTTGTCCTGAGGGATTACCCATTCCTTAATGCCCACAATGATCATTATAGCGTTTTTCAGTCAGGGACTATATAGCGATCGGTCAGGCCGCATGGGTACGGTGAAATGGGGTTGATATATATGCAGAGCCCCGCAACGTGCGCATCTCTTATCCCTGCCTATTCCGGCGCAGCCCGCCCGGTTCCCCCCTCAGGACTCCGGGCCGGAGTTGCTCTTACCCGGAGACCTTCGTGAGATTGCTGCGGATGAAGTCGAGGTCGGTTTCCTTTGCCGCGATCTCATACAGGATAGTCCCATAACCTGGGCAGGGTTTCGTGAACGGCAGCAGGATCTTCCCTTTCTTGATCTGGAGGCCGACGAGCATCGGGGACTTCAGGAGCATCCGGATCTCTTTGAAGACGAAGTCCAGCGGCATCTCGTAGTATTCTCTGCAGTGCTTTCGCACGTAGTCGTTCACCTGTTCCGATGTCGCTTCCTTGAGGATCACCCGTCCACCGAGGTTGTTTACGCAACGTGATGCCATGGGAGTAATGTTCGCATTAAAACGAATAAATGTTGCGCCGTATCCCCTCTCCTATCCGCGTGCCGGGGAGGGGAAAGGTCATCGTCTGCAGTCTTCTTCCTGGCCGCGGTCTTCCTCCTGGTCGTTCTCGGAACCGGTCTCGGGCTGCTGATCAGGCGTCAGTGAGGCGTCCAGAGCCCGTTTTTCCTGCGGTATTTCATCACCGGTTCACTTAATGTCCTGCCGCAACCAAATACTCCTTTAAGTGAAGCGCGAACCGGCAGTAAAGAAAGTCCTCTACTGGTGCGACCAGTGCAACGTCCCCCTTATCGGGCGCACCTGCGCCTGCGGAGCGAGAGTCAGGGAGATACCGCTCCTGCAGCCGCACGATCTCCGGCCCGCCCTCGCGGCGGATATGGCCCTCATCCGGGGTCTTCTGACCGAACGGTTCGGCAACGTCCCGTTGCCCCGCGTCGTGCTCCTGAACAAGACCGGCGGCGTCGACCGGGCGGATCTCGTGATCGCCCACGGCGACCGGCTCGGCTGGCTCACGTTCGACCCGATCGCGCGGAAGTTCAGCCTCGATATCGCTCCCGAAGCGCTCCCGCACATCCTGCCGCACGTGACGCGCGGCATCATCGACCTGGAGGCCGAGCCCGCGGTGAGCGCCCATAAGGGCCGCATCGGCGGGAAACAGTTCCCGCTCGCGGCTCCCGTGCCGGACGGGACGGTCATCGTCTCCTACAAGAGCCGGTTCGGCACGGGCGTCGTCAGGGACGGGCAGGTTCGGGTGAAGGAACTCGTCTCCGTCGAGCCTCGCAGCCGGCCCGACCCGGGCTGGGATACGGTGATCGAGAAGAACCGTTACCACTTGAAGAACCTCGAACGGAACGCCGTCCGGACGATCAAAAAGCACATGAACGACCGGCCGTGCGTGAACGTCTCGTTCTCCGGCGGCAAGGACAGCACCGCCGTCCTCCATCTTGCGCGGAGGGCAGGTGTGGAGAATGCGTTCTTCATCGATACCGGGCTCGAACTCCCGGAGACGGTGGAGTTCGCGGCGTCGCAGGGCGTCGAGATCATCAGAAAAGGCGGCGACTTCTTCCAGGCGGTCGAGAAGGCGGGGCCGCCGGGGAAGGATCATCGCTGGTGCTGCAAACTCCTGAAACTCCAGCCGCTGAAGATCTATCTCGCCGGGCTCGGCCCCTGCGTCACCATCCAGGGAAACCGGTGGTATGAGTCCTGGAACCGTGCCGATCTCGATGAGACGAGCCAGAACCCGGCAAACCCCCTGCAGTTGAACGTCTCGCCGATCCGGAACTGGCGGGCGCTCGAGGTCTTCCTCTACCTCTGGTGGCGCGAGGTTCCGATGAACCCGCTCTACGAGATGGGGCTCGAGCGGGTGGGCTGCTACCTCTGCCCGGCGGTGCTCGAGAGCGAGTACGAAGGGCTCCGGGAGATGCACCCGGAACTGACGGATCCCTGGGACGAATTCCTTATCCGTTGGGCGGAGAAGAACGGGTTGCCTGACGCCTACCACCGGTGGGGGCTCTGGCGGTGGCGGGCGCTGCCCCCGAAGATGCGCGAGGTCTGCAGGGATCGGGGGATCGCCGTCAACGACGACTTCACCCTCCGGGAAGCCCCGGTCCGGAAGGTGGAGAAGGTGACGACCATGAAGAGTACGGGTATCCGCGAGCCGGTACCGCCGGCAGAGAACGAGTCCGTCCCGGACATGATCCGCAAGGACTTCCCGATCCTCGGCGACATCGTTTATCTCGACAACGCGGCGACGACCTTCTCGCCGGAGCCGGTGGTGGAGGCGCTCGTCGAGTTCGAGCACCGATACCGGGCGAACGTCGGCCGGGGCGTCCACCGGCTGACCCGGATCGCGACGCAGCGCTACTGGCACGCCCACGAGAAGGTGGCCCGGTTCATCGGCGGCGAAGCCGGGGTGACGGTCTTTACGAAGAACGCCACCGATGCGATCAACATGGTCGCGCAGGGGCTCTCCTGGAAGCCGGGCGACCGCGTGGCGACCACCATCCTCGAGCACCACTCGAACCTCCTCCCCTGGCGGGCGCTTGCAAAACAGGGGGTCGCGCTCGACGTGATCGGGATCGACGCCGATTACTCGCTCGACCTTGCCGCGCTCGAGAAGACCCTGGCCGCTGGCGGCGTCCGGCTCGTCGCCATCACCCACGCCTCGAACGTCCTCGGCGTGACGACGCCGGTTCGCGAGATCGCGGCGCTCTGCCGGGAGCACGGCGCCCTCCTCCTGGTGGACGGGGCGCAGTCGCTGCCGCACATGCCGGTGAACGTCGCGGACCTCGGCTGCGACATCCTCTGCTTTGCGGGGCACAAGATGTTCGGCCCGACCGGCACCGGCGTCCTCTGGATGCGGGATCTCCTCATCGAGCCTGCGATGCTCGGCGGCGGCATGGTCGCGAGCGTGAGTGCCGAAGGCTACGTCCCGGCGGAGGGCTACCAGCGCTACGAGGCCGGGACGCCGAACGTCGGGGGCGGGATCGCGCTCGGCGCCGCCGTGGACTACCTCTCGGGGATCGGGATGGAGAAGATCCACCGGCACGAGGAGCGCCTGACCGCCCGGTTGATCGAGGGGCTCTCGGGGATCGACGGGGTCACGGTCTATGCGGGCCGGAAGCCCGGCGCCCGGATCGGGGTCGTCTCGTTCACCATCGACGGCGTCCACCCGCAGGAGGCTGCGCAGATGCTCGATGAGGATGCGGATATCCTGGTGCGCTCGGGGCACCACTGCTGCCAGCCGCTGATGGAGCACCTGAACCTCCCGGAGGGGACGGTGCGGGCGAGCATGGCGGCCTTCACGACGGAGCAGGAGATCGATCTCCTGATTGCGGCCGTCGACGAGATCAGCCGGGGACGGTGAGGGGTTTTCTCAATCCTCTGGCCCGTCCGGATCTCGGCGTCTATTTTTGAGTCTTCATATCTCCGGTTGTTGCCGCTCGCGTTGCGATGAGAATCCGGAGAAGAACGGTATACGGTTTTTCCACCGGCTATCGCCATGACTGCCCCCGCCCCTTGGGTGGGGTGTGGGATACAGGTGTCCTTGTCCGGTAGAGACAGGGGAGGGGGAACGAGTTCCCCCTCCCCCAATGGCGATACTCCCACGGTCCACAGCACGGGGGAGAACCCGGAGAAGAACGGTGTACGGTTTTTCCACCGGCTTCGCACCTTCGGTGCTCTAGCTCCGGTTCTCGAAGACCTCCGGCCTTCTCGAACTCCTGTCCTAAGGACAGTCGTTCTCCGAACCATCGCCTATCGCCATGACTGCCCCCGCCCCGAGGTGTGGGGTGCGACGGGCCATAGGGCCGGAGCATGAGCACCGAAGAACGATGTTCCATCAGGAACGGAGTTCGAGCACCGCAGGTGCGAAGGTGCGAATGAGGAGGCCGAAGGCCGGGCGGGGTGGGGGATGAAGGGGAGGAGTGCAACGGCCAGGGCTTGATAAGCCATCAGGCCCCGGGTAAAAACGTGAGCACCGGAGTTGCGAGCCCCCTCACCCCTCCATCCCAGTTATCCTCTCCGGGTGGGTATACACCGCCATCTCCGGCGTGCCCGCGAACCCGACGATACAGAGCCCGGTCTCCTCTGCAACCTCCACGGCAAGCGCGGTCGGGGCGCCGGTGGAGACGAGCACCGGGATGCCGGCGATCAGGCACTTCCTGACCGTCTCGGAGGTGGCCGTCCCGGTGCAGACCGCTGCCGTCCGCGAGAAGTCGAGGGATTCCCGCAGCCCCCGGCCGATCGCCCGATCGAGAGCGTTGTGCCGGTCGAGGTCTTCTCCCCGGGCGACGATCCGGCTTCCCCTGGCAAGAGCGACCGCGTCGAGCGGTTCGTGGGCGGTGAGGGCGGCGACGGCGGCCTCGATCTCGGGCACGGCAACCACGAGATCGGACTCGATCGCGGGCAGTTTCTGGGTGTCTATATAGGAGACGGCTCCCCCGCACCCGGAGAGGATGGTCTTTTTTACGCTGACCCGCCTGAAGACGTTCTTCGTGATGACGCTGATCCGGTTCTCTTCGATCCTGACCGACTCGATCTCGTCGGCGCTCCCGATGATCTCTTCAGTATAGAGGTAGCCGGTGATGAAGTCTAGAAACCCGCCGGGGCTCAAGATGACGGTCGTCAGGTGCCGGCCGTTGACGAAGATCGCCGCCGGCGTCTCTTCGGCGGCATCACGGGCGGCGCTTCCGCCGCTGATTGGGATACAGGGGATCTTCCTGGACATGGCGCTCACTTCAGTCTTCTTGTACGTGAGATAACTATACCGTGCCGGATCACGCGCACTGCCGGACGAACTCCTCGGGCATCGAGGTGCGCCGTGCGGTCTCTTCGACCGAGAGCCCGCTCTCAAGGAACCTCGTTACCACGCTCTCTATCGGTTCGCCGACCTCGATGATGTGCATGTCGGGGTCGTAGAACCTGACGGCCCGCTGTCCCCAGGGCTGCTCGATCGGTTCGTGGACGTATTTCACGGGGTGCATCCCTTTGAGCCGCTCGAGGAAGCCGTCCAGGTCGTCCTCCTCGAAGTAGAGTTCGGCGTTGTTCGACCGCGGGACGATATCGCTCTCGGCGACGCCGATGAGGTTTGAAAAGTGCGATCTCTGGTGTATCGCGAACCCCCCCTCGAACACCACGTTCTCGCCGAGATCGTGGAGAACCCTCTGACCCAGCACCTCTTCGTAGAACGCCCGGGAGGACTCTACGTCACGGACGACAATAAGCGGGCATACGAACTTCATATCGATATCTCATACGGTATTGCTGCAGTTCAGCCTTCCGATTTCCGCCTTTTTTTGTTGTGCGAACGAGATCCGTCGGGATTCCCTGAAGGATCGTAAAAAAAGGTTTTCCATGGGTTTCCGGCGGCGTGAAGCGATGACAGGGGAATCCTCCCCGCCGCCGGGTATTGCCAGACACGTCTCTTTGCGCCCCGGCACGGGCGCGTTGAGGTTTTTTATGGAACTCAAGATGTTGTCGATCACGCGCCCGGCCGAACGGTCGGGCAGAGGCAGGGGGCCGGGGTGTTACCCCGTCACCGCCTGCCGCCCATCGCGCCCTTCGGCCGGTCGCTCGCTCTTCTCGAACTCCGCCTGCCCTCGCACCTGATGGTGCTCATGCTCCGGACGTTCCGTCCGTCGCACTCTTTCGGGGCACGCGTCGGTTATTTGAACACGTTGAAGATCTGGTCGCTGCCGGTTGCGGAGAGCCGCTCCCGTTCCGCTTTCTCCTCGACGAGCGCAAGCACCGGGAGCTCCATGTCCACACCCGGGGTGTGGCCGAACATCTTCTCCATGTCCGCCTGCAGGGCGTGCATGTAGAGCGAGTTCGCGATCTCCATCGGGCAGTTCTCCTCGCACTGGCCGCAGTTGACACAGGAGTCCGCCACGTGAGCGAACCGGATCAGGTGGAACATGAACGGCACGGGGAGCACGCCCGGCGGCACCAGGTAGTCTTTCTTCGTGCTGCACTCTTCGCAGTAGCAGATCGGGCAGTTCTCGATGCAGGCGTAGCACTTGATGCACCGGGACGTGTCCTCCATCATCTTCTGGAGGCGCTCCTTGCCCTCGCCGAGCCCCTCGAAGTATTTCGCCCGCCACTTGTCGCCGAGTTTCAGCATCGCGTTCTCGACCTTGCCGCGGATCTCGATCCCCTTCGGGTTCGCGGGCTCCGTGGCGATCGCCCCGGCCTTCGCGGCCCTGCTCAGGAGATCAGCACCCTTCTCGGAGCAGACCTCGACGAAGGTGGCCTTACCTGCCTTGTCGCCGATGACGCCCCAGTTGCCGCAGGCGAGGTCCGCCTGGCGCGGGACTTTCATCTTGCAGCGGCGGCAGTTCGACCGGCGGCCGAAGCCTTCTTCCTCGAGTTCGTCCATCGAGATGCCCTTGTGCTGGCCGTCCTTCGTGACGATGATGAACTGGCCCTTGTCAATCTCCTCCTTGACGACGTCGTTCGGGTCGATGCCGAACTTCTCGGCGATCATCTTCCGGGCCGAGACCGGGCTGACGGACCCGCCGCAGTTGACGCCGATCATCAGAAGGTTGTCCAGGTTGACCTGGTTGCGCTTCGCGAGCTCGTAGAGGCCCATCGCGTCGCAGCCCTTCACCGTCACGGCAAGGCGCATATCCTCGGCCCCGCCCAGGTACTTCTTGACCAGCTTCGAGAGCAGAAGCGTTCCGCAGTGGAGCGAGCCTGCCGTCTGCCCGATCTCCGCCGGGTCGGTGATGATCGTCGGGACCGCATCGTAGAGGTCCACGCCCTTCTTCACCGCGAGGACTGCGTCGACGATCTTGTTCTCCAGGGCATACTTGAGCAGTCCGGTCACCGCACCGCCGCACTCCGCGACGCTGGCGATATCGGGGCTCGTCGTCCAGGCGTATACCATATCTCCCTTTGCTGCCATTTACTGCACCCCCGTGATCTTCTCGACCTTCACAGCACTGTGCTTCAACTCCGGCATCTTGGAGAGCGGGTCGAGCGCGGTGTTCGTCAGCATGTTCGCCGCCGCGTCCGCAAAGTGCATCGCCATCATCAGCACGCCCGGTGCGACCTCGTCGGTCACCCTCGCGGTGGTCTCGACCTCGCCGCGCCTGCTGGTGAGTTTGATCATCTCGCCGTTCTGGATCTTCAGGCGCGCTGCATCCTCGTTGTTGATCTGCACGTAGCCGTTGGGCACCTCGTGGTGGAGGAGCTCCGCCCGGCCGGTCTGGGTCCGGGTGTGGTAGTGGAAGAGCAGACGTCCGGTCATCAGGGTGAACGGATACTCGGCGTCGGCGACCTCCGCGGGCGGCCGGTGCTCGATGCCGAAGAAGTGCCCGAGGCCGTCGGCCGACGAGAACTTCTCGCGGTGGAGGATCGGCGTTCCGGGGTGCTCCTCGGTGGGGCAGGGCCAGTGCACGGACTCCGGCTTCTCCATCCTTGCGTAGGAGGCGCCGGCCATCGACGGGGTGACCCGCCGCATGTCGTCCCAGATATCTTCCGCGGAGTTGAAGTCGAATCCCTGGAGCCCGAGTTTGTGAGCGAGATCGACGAAGATCTCCCAGTCGGCCTTCGCCTCGCCCGGGGGCTCCACGGCCTTCCTTACACGGTTGATGCGCCGCTCGCCGCTGGTGAACGTCCCGTCCTTCTCGGCGAAGGATGCGCCGGGCAGGATGACGTCGGCGTACTTCGCCGTCTCGGTCATGAAGATGTCCTGCACGACCAGGAAGTCGAGTTTCTCAAGCGACCGCATGACGTGGTTCGAGTCGGGGTAGGAGACGACCGGGTTCAACGCGAAGATATACATCGCTCTTATCGGGTCGCCGCACTGGGTGATCTGCTCGGTCAGCGTCACGCCGTACTCGCTTGCAAGCCCGGTGACGCCCCAGAGTTCCTCCATGCGCTTCCTGGTGGCGTCGTCCTCGCACTTCTGGTAGCCGGAGAAGACGTTCGGGTATGCACCCATGTCGCAGGCGCCCTGGACGTTGTTCTGGCCGCGGAGCGGGTTGACACCGGTTCCGGGTCTGCCCACGTTGCCGGTCAGCATCGAGAGGTTTCCGAGCGACCGGACGTTGTCCGTGCCGGTCGAGAGCTCCGTGATGCCGAGGCAGTAGATGATCACCGCGTTCTTCGCGCCGGCGTAAATCCGGGCGATCTCCTTGACCCGCTCGGTCGGCACGCCGGTGATCGACTCGACGTCCGCGTAGTTCTCCACGGTCTTCTTCAGGTCCTCGAATCCCGTCGTCCTCTTCTCGATGAACTCCTTGTCGTGGAGGTTCTCCTGGATGATCCAGTACATGATCGAGTTGATCAGGGCAATGTTGGTCGAGGGGTTGTAGCGGACCCACTCATCGGCCAGGCGCGCCGTGGGTGTGTAGCGCGGGTCGCAGACGATGATCTTCTTGCCCGCCTTCTTGGCCTGGACGAGCCTGCGGCCCGCAAGCGGGTGCGCCTCGATCGTGTTCGCACCGATCATGAAGATGACGTCGGCGTTCAGGACGTCCTCGAAGGGGTTCGTCGCGGCCCCGGAGCCGAACGAGAGCGAGAGCCCCGCGACGGACGGCCCGTGGCAGATACGCGCGCAGTTGTCGATGTTGTTGGTCTTGAAGGCCACCCGCGCGAGTTTCTGCATGATGTAGCACTCTTCGTTCGGAGTACGGCACGAGACCTGGAATCCAAGGGATTTCGGCCCGTACTTCTCGCTGGTCTCCTTGAACTTCGAGGCGATGAGATCGTAAGCCTCGTCCCAGGATGCCTCGACGAACTCACCGTTCTTCTTGATGAGGGGTTTCGTCAGACGGTCGGGGCTCTGCACGAACTCCCAGCAGGTGGTTCCCTTGGGGCAGAGTTTGCCCTCATTGATCGGACTTCTCTTCAGGGGCTCGACCCCCACGAGCTTACCTTCATTCACCACAAGATTGAGCCCGCACCCTACGCCGCAGTACGGGCAGGTTGTGGGAACGTAACGTAATTTGCCATTAGTGTCAGCCATGTGAATTCTCCCGATAGTTGCATTCAACGTCGGTTTTGCCAGGCATGTCCGGGTAGAACGGACATGTTAATAGTGGCTTTACTCTACTAAGTAGTATATAAATTTAAACTTACTCTTTTACCTTTTGCCATATATTCATGATATATAATTGATCTCACTCCAGCCCATTTTTCTGCACCCGGGATATCGGTCACGATATCCATGATTATGCGATTGGGTGACACTTCCTCGACGCTATGCCGCAACAACCCGTTAAATGTAAATTAAATCTCATTTACCGATCCAAAATGTTTACAATCAACCTTGACCAAACACCTCTCCGTGCAACCGAGACTGAATCATACCTGGGAAGACATCGAGGCCCGGCTCGAGTCGAGAGGCTCCCCACCGGAGCTGATTGAGGACTTCAAACGCTGCATCGATTTCCACACCTTTGCAGCCCCCGGACTCCTGGTCGGGGTCTTCATGGTCGACTACGCCCTGGAACTCCTGAAGATCCCCCGGGGCAAGAAGATTTATGCCGTCTGCGAGACTACGAAGTGTCTGCCCGACGCGCTGCAGGTGATCGCCCACTGTACCACCGGCAACCACCGCCTCCGGGTGATCCCGATCGGGAAGTTCGCCATCACCATGAACGGGCCGGCAGATGCCCCGTACGTGAACGGGACCCGGGTCTTCGTCGACGGCGATAAGATCGAGCGGTATCCGACGTTCGCTCTCTGGTACACCAAGGATCCGCTCTTCGACCCGAGAACCCGGGGCCTCGACCTGATCGACGAGATCATCGACGCGGGGCGCGATCTCCTCTCGGAGGAGCGGGTGCGGGTGAAAGTGCCCCAGAAATGGCCGTGGAAGTCCGCGATCTGTTCCATCTGCGGCGAGATGGTGCCCGACAACCTGCTTGTCGACGGTGCCTGCACCGACTGCCGGTCACAGTCCTACTACGAGAAGGTGGCGTACTGAGGGAGTCCCTCCCCCTCGCGGGGAGGCATAACTCCTATCGCGCTGGAAGGCAGCCCATGGAACTCTCTCCTATCGGACTCGTGCATTCAGGTATCCGCTCCAGGAGCGATATGCCGGTCCAGGGCGTCGACGCCGAGATCGAGATATATCCCCGATACGCCGGGGGACTCTCCGGCATCGAGGAGAACTCGCACCTGATCCTCGTCTGCTGGATGCACGAGGCCGGCCGGGACGTCCTCACGGCGGTCGCCCGGAAGATCTCGAACGATCTGCCGGAGAAAGGCGTCTTCTCTCTCCGCTCGCCGGTGCGGCCGAACCCCCTCTCCGTCTCGGTGGTGCGGCTCCGCGGTGTGCGGGAAGAGCGGTTCCTCGCTCTCGCGAACGTCGATCTGATCGATGGGACGCCGGTGATCGACATCAAACCCTACCAGACGGGATGGGACTGCGTCTTCTCCGCGACCGGCCACGACCGGACGGAGAAGATCCGGAAGATGAGCCCCGGCGAGTACCGGGCCGGCCTCGTCCGCGAGGCCGTGAACTACCACGGGGAACTCTGCCCCGGGGTGGCGGTCGGGGTGCGGCTTGCGGAGGCGGCGACGCGTATCTTCGAGCGCGACCTGCGCCACCCGCAGGTCTCGGTCGCGCCCGGCCCCGACCCCTGCATCGCCGACGCGCTCATCGGGATCACCGGTGCAAGCCCCGGAAACCGCCGGCTGGGGTCTTCGGGAGGCGACCGGTACGTGCTCTCCTGCCCCGGAAAGGAGGCGGTCTTTTCCCTCCGGGACGTGCCGGAGAGCGTCGATGCGATCTTCGCGGCACCTGAGAAGTCGCTCTTCGACTGCGCCGTTCGCTCCCGGCCACAGCAGAGACAATGATCAAGGAGTCACGAAGATGTCACGCAGGTACCTGAACCTCACCCCGCTCTCCGAGGCGCTCGCGATCATGCGGCGCGAGTTCCCCTCGCCGGGCCGCGCCGAGACCGTGCCGCTCGCAGAATCTGTCGGCAGGGTGACAGGTGAGCCCCTGTACGCGGGGTATTCCGTTCCCATGGCCGATATCGCGAAGTTCGACGGCTACGCGGTGAAGAGCGGCGATACCCGCGGAGCGCAGGACCAGCGGCCGCTCTCTCTTCCTGAGTATACCCGCGTCAACACCGGCGAGGTGCTCCCGCAACCGTTCGACGCCGTCGTCATGATCGAGGATACCTGGGACGAGGGCGGCACGCCCTGGATCCGCAAGTCCGCCGCGTCCGGGCAGCACATCCGCCGTGCCGGCGAGGATGTCCGGGCGGGGGAACTCGTCCTCCCGAAAGGCCACCGCATCCGGCCGTTCGATATCGGTGCGCTCGCGACCTACGGGATAGACCGGGTGAGCGTGCGGTCGGTCCGGGTCGGGATCGTCCCGACGGGGAGCGACCTCGTGCCGCTCGGGACGGCGCCCGGGCCCGGCCGGACGATCGAGACGAACACCCTGATGGCGGAGGCGTACCTCACCGGGCTCGGGGCGACCTGCCGCCGTTACGGGATCGTCCCCGACGAACCCGATCTGATCCGGAAAGCGGTGGGGGCAGCGATAGCCGAGAACGATCTCGTCATCCTCTCGGCGGGTTCGTCGGCCGGCACCCGCGACTTCTCCCGGGACGCCGTCGAGCAGCTCGGGGAGATCGTTTTTCACGGGATCGCGGTCAGGCCGGGGAAACCGGTGCTGCTCGCGAACGTCGGCGGCAAACCGGTTCTCGGGATGCCGGGGTATCCCGTCGCCGCCCAGACGGTTCTCCGCGAGGTTGCCGGGAACCTCCTCTCGTGGTGGGGGCTTGAGCCGCTCCCGCTCGGGGAGATGGACGTCCGGCTGGCGCGGAGGCTGGCGTCCGATCTCGGGTTCGACGAGTTCGTCCCGGTCTCGGTCGGGCGGGTCGACGGCACCTGCTGGGCGACACCCCATCCCCGGGGCGGGGGCATCCAGATGGCGGTCGTCCGGGCGAACGGCTACCTCCATATCCCGGCCGCTCGCGAAGGAATCGAGGCGGGCGAGGAGGTGCGCGTCCGCCTCACCGTCCCGTCCGCTTCCGTCGCCCGGACGCTCGTCTGCGTCGGGAGGCGCGATCCCGTCCTCGGCGAGCTCGGAAATCGTCTTGCGGAGGCCGGCTACCATCTCCACTGCTGTAACGCCTCGACGATTGGAGCGGTGCTCGCCCTGCGGGCGAAGACCTGCCACGCGGCGACGGTTGCCCTCCCGGAGACGGCGTCGGCATGGAGCGATCAGGTGCTCCGCTACCTGCCCGGCGTGCGTCTCCTCCGGGTGCCGGTGGCCCGGACGGAGTTCGGGGTCGCGTCGGCCGATCCCCTCGACGCCGGGAGCCTTGCGTCACTCCGGGTCGCCAACCGCCCGAAGAGCGCGGCGGCGCAGTTCCTCCTCGATGCGTGGCTCGACCGGGAGGGTATCGACGCCTCCCCGTCCGGCGTTCCCGCGGACGTCCGGGTCTGTACGGCCCTTGAAGCGCGGGAGGCGGGGCTCCGGTTCACGCCGATCGGCTGCGAGTCGTGCGACCTGGTGATGAGAGAGGAACGTGCCGCGGACGAGGGCGTCGCCGCCCTCATCGGGGCCGCACGCTCGCCGGAGTTCCGCGCGTATCTCCACTCGATCGGGAGAGATCCGGGGGACGGAGACGCGCCCGGCGCCTTCTCGGCCTGAACCGCCGCACCTGCTCGAAACGCATATCCTTTTTTGGCATGATCACTTCTCATGCGAGTCAGCGAGCAGACACGGGAGCAGATCATGGCGGTGCTCCGGCGGATGACGGATGCCATGGGCAGAAAGGACATCGAGAGCCTGGTTTCGCTCACCGATCCTGAGTTCCGGGCGTTCGGCACGGGTGCCGACGAGAAGGCGATCGGGAGAGAAGCCTACCGCCGGCACCTCGAGCGCGACTTTGCGCAGGCGGAGACGGTCGCGCTCGATCTCTCCGATGTCCATATCGGCGCCGAGGGAACGGTCGCCTGGGTGATGGCCGATATGACCTACCGTTTTGTCGTCGACGGTATCGGAGAGACCCGGGACGTGCGGATGACGGCGGTGCTCCGCGGAACCGGCCACGCGTGGGTCTTTACCCAGGCGCACTACTCGTTCCCGGCCGGGGGCCAGGAAGAAGGGCGGTCGTATCCTACAAACTAACTCTTTTGAGCCTGCAAAAAAAGTGTCCTGATGGAACTTCGCACCCTTCGGCTCATCGCGCCTCATAAAAGAGGATCGCCCTCCCCGTGCCGTCGATGACCACGAGGGTGTCCCCGACGATCCGGTAGCCCGCCGCCGACCGGAGGAGGTCGAGGTAGGCCTTCTCCTGCTCCATGATGCCGGCGGGCTCGGTGCAGGAGGTTTTCGTCGCGAGAACCTGCTCCACGCCAAGCCCCGTCTCGTTGACCCGGTAGGGAGCCAGGTAGGCGTTGCACCCGGCCGACCCCGAGAGCGTGCCGTCGCCGTCGAAGACCAGGGTGATATCGGTGCCGGGCACCGGCGATGCGACGGTGCTGCCGCTGCCGTTGGTGTAGCGGGCGAGGTGCCATTCGGTCGCGAGCAGCGGGACGCTCTCGGGCTGCTCGGCCCGCACAAAGGCGAGCACCTCCCGCCCGGACGGCCCGGTGATCGTCAGCCGGTCGCTCTCGACCCGGTAGGAGGCGGCCGCCACGAGGAGTTCCCGGTAGCGTTTCTCCTGCTGGACGAGTTCCTGCTCATTCATAGGGTAGGCCGCGGTGGCAACGACCGGTTCTACTGCGATGGCGGAGCCGTTGATCCGGTAGGAGGCGGAGTAGAGGTTGCACCCGGCGGACCCCGTGAGCGTTCCGCTCTCGCCGAAGACGATGAGCGGTTCCGTCCCCTGCAGGGGCGCGACGATGGAGCCGTTATCCGCGCGGAACTCGACCAGATTCCATGCCGTTCCGCTAAGCGGTTCGGTGATACGGTCGGTCTCGCCAGGAGATGCGTCCGCACCCCCGGTCCAGGTGACCGAGACGATGCACGCCGCCACGATGATCAGGAATGCCGTCTTCGCGAGTATGTTCTGTCCCTCTCGTCGCATCTCTTTCGGGTAGGCATAGGAGGCGAAAGAAGAAATAGTAACTCATTTGTATTGCGATTTCCTCGTACCCCCTTTCCTCCGGATCGGAAGAGTGCGGTGTTTATCCGGGGTTTCCATCCGGAGAGCGCTTCGAAGGGGTAAACGGCACCTCCGGAGGGGTGAAATGGGTAAAAACGGGCAGGAGCCGTTCGGCCCCTGTGCCGGAAACGGGGCCGGATCAGGGTCGGCCCGCGCTGAACGTGAGCAGGGTCGCTCCTCCTTCATCGAGGAGATCGAGCCGGTTTCCATCGATCTGGTAGCCTGCAACCGAGGTGAGGAGGTTGAGGTACCGGGTCTCCTGGTTCATGACGCCTTCCGGCTCGCCGCAGTGCATCTTCGTGCTGATCGGCGGTTCGATGGTGAGGTTCGTGCCGTCGAGCACGTAACCGGCCCCGTAGGAGTTGCACCCGGCGTTGCCGGTGACGTTCCCGTCGGAGAAGACCGCCGTGATCGTGGTTCCGACGATCACCGAGGAGACCGTCTCCCCATCGGGGCTGCTGAAGGACTCAAGCGTCCACGCCGTCCCGGCGAGCGGTGCCGCCGGCACCTCCGGTGCCTGCACGAAGAAGAGGAGGTCGTTGCCCTCTGCGTCCGTGAGGATCAGGCGGTCGCCTTCCGTCCGGTAGGAGGAGGCGTTTGCGAGGTGGGCGAGGTAGGCGCTCTCCTGCTCCATGACGCCCGGCGTCTGGCAGTACATCAGGGTGCTGAAGAGTGAGGAAACCGCGAGGTTCGCGCCGTCGAGGGTGTACTCGCCGCCGTAGTGGTTGCACCCGGCGTTGCCGCCGACGTTCCCGTCGGCCGCGAAGTTCGCGGTGACCGTCGCCCCCGCAATCACCGAGGAGATTGCGTCCCCTCCGGTGCTGTAGCTGTCAAGCACCCACTTCGTCCCGACGAGCGGGAGGTCGGGCGTCGGGGCGGCCTTCTCGAAGACCAGCAGGTTGTTGCCCTCGCTGTCGGCGAGGATCAGCCGGTCGTTCTCCACCCGGTAGGAGGCGACTTCCGCGAGGAGCGCGAGGTAGCGGTCCTCCTGGTCCATGAGGCCGGGCGGCTCGCTGCAGTACATCTCGGTTCTTATGGCCGGCTCGATCGCGAGGTTCGCGCCGTCTACGGTGTAGCCCGCACCGTAACTGTTGCACCCGGCGCTGCCGCCGACGTTCCTGTCGAGGCTGAATTTCGCCGTTACGGCCGTACCGTTAATGATAGGGGTCAGGGTGCCGTTCTCATCGGTGAGGCTCGCGAGTTTCCAGGATGTTCCGGGGAGCATCACGGGTGCGAAGGAGTCCTGCACGAAGACAAGCACGTCGGCGCCTTCCGCGTCGGTGATGACGAGCCGGTCGTCCTCGATCCGGCAGCCGGCTGCCGAGCCGAGGAGATCGATGAACCGTGCCTCCTGCTCCATGATGCCTTCGGGCTCCAGACAGAGTTTCAGCGTCTGAACGAGCGAGGAGACCGAGAGGCTCGTGCCGTCGATCTGGTAGTCGCCGCCGTAGCCGTTGCACCCGGCCGAGCCGGTGACCTTTCCGTCAGGGCTGAAGGCCGCCGTGACCTCCGTTCCCGGCAGAACCGGGACGAACGTGCCGTTCTCATCGAGATACGAATCCAATGTCCAGGAAGTTCCGGCAAGCCCGACGGACGTTCCCGGCGTCGACGTGCCCCCTGTGCACCCCGCGGTGACGATGCACGCCACGACGATGACGAGGAGCGACGCCGTCGTGAGGATATAGTTTCTGTTCCTTCTTCTGTTCGGTGCCATACAACTGCATATGGGCGGGAATGAGTGATAAATGAATGGTAGGCTACGAAAAAAATCGAACCTATGCATCGCCGGTTTGCCGAATCTGGCGATTATACGATTTATCCTGGTTGTCTTATTTTGTGCCGCAGGAAGGCGGGGGACGGGCTGTCCATCCGTATCCGGGCGTTTTGGCATCTCTCGCCGGGCGCTTTCTTGCATGTACTGGGGTTTTATCCCGAGGGGAGTCCCATACCGGGTGCGGAGAAGAGTGCTATGAGAACGTTGATCCTGCTAAGGCACGGCGAGAGCACCTGGAACAGGGAGAACCGGTTCACGGGCTGGACGGACGTCGACCTCTCGCCACGGGGTATTGATGAGGCTCACCGTGCGGCGGAACTTCTCAGGAACGGGGGGTATACGTTCAGCGTTGCCTACACCTCCGTCCTGAAACGGGCGATCCGGACGCTCTGGGTGGTCATGGACGATCTCGACCTCATGTACGTTCCCGTGCACCGGTCGTGGCGGCTGAACGAGAAGAGTTACGGCGCCCTGCAGGGTTTGAATAAAAAGGAGACCGCGGAGAAGTACGGCGCGGATCAGGTGCACCTCTGGCGCCGGGCATACGATGTGCGGCCGCCGCCGCTCCCGTGGGACGATCGCCGGCACCCGCGGTTCGACCCCCGCTACGCGGACCTGGACCCGGAGGCCCTCCCTGCAACCGAGTCGCTGCACGACACGCTCGAGCGCGTGCTCCCCTGCTGGGAGAGCCACCTCGCCGGGGACCTTGCGGCAGGCAAACCCGTCCTGGTCGCCGCCCACGGGAACAGCCTCCGCGCCCTGGTCAAGCACCTGGACAATGTTCCGGACGACGAGATCGCGGGCCTGAACATCCCCACCGGCTATCCGCTCGTCTACGAACTGGACAGCGACCTGAAGGCCGTGAAGCACTACTACCTCGGCGACCCGGAGGAGATCGCGGCGGCAGCCCGGGGCGTGGCCCGGCAGGCGGGGTCTGGATAGCCGGGGCTATTCTTCCGGCCTTTCGCCGATACTTCCTTTCATTTCCTTTATTGTAACACAAATGTAACGGCATTACTGCCATTGTTACATATCTGCAACATCTTTCGCCTCTCTGTAACAAAACTGTAACAATTAAATTCCCGCCCGGTAAACATCTTTCTATGTCCAGGGTTGTCCGGGTTGACGAGGAGGCGCTGGAGGTCGCCCTGCAGTACGGGAAGAACCTCTCGGCCGGGATCATGAAGATGGAAGAGATGCTCAAAAAACAGGAGAAGGCGAAGCGCGACTATACCAATATCGAGGAGATGATCCGCCGGGCGGTCAGGGAAGAACTCGATATGCTGACGGCCAGGTACTGAGTGGATGGGCTGAGCCCGGGGCAGATGATGCCGGGGGGGGCACTTTTGCCCTGAGTGTGTGGCTCGGAGAAGACCTCCTGAGAGAGTTGTTGTTGCTCTAGGGTCTGGCACCAACTAGAAGAGGATAAGGACAGACACGATCCAGTTTTCCCCGCAATACGGGTGCAGTGGACCGTGGTGGCTATCGCCAAGAGGGGGGTGGGGACAAAGGGGAGTGCGAGCGCAGCGAGCATGAGAAGGCCGAAGGTCTTCGAGGGGGGAGCATCCCCCCTCCCCTGAAACCCCTCGCACCTAACGGTGCTCATGCTCCTGCCCCGCACCTCGCACCTAACGGTGCTCATGCTCCTGCCCCGCACCTCGCACCTAACGGTGCT
>JABNAD010000031.1_pt1 | contig 154055 bp, 118 predicted proteins | sample 7240381 | NCBI WGS metagenome assembly JABNAD01 (sample SAMN11332834, study PRJNA596920) | anaerobic digester metagenome | biome: digested sludge; isolation source: digested sewage sludge-derived enrichment culture grown on H2/CO2 | place: Germany: Goettingen | reverse complement strand
GTATTTATAGTTAAGCTTTTATGATTAATTGAATTTTTTAAAAGGATCTGCGGAACGTGGGTTTAATAATCGACGATCCGAAGGCTCAAAACTGATATATTCTTTCATGAAAGGAAATAATAATCACGGACCGTGGGCTGAAGAAGTATTTTTTTTAGCAGAGATTATCGCGAACACCTCATCCTGAAATTATACGGCATTCCGTATTCTGCCGATGATTATCGTGAAATTGGTTATAGTTATGTTATCCAGAGAGAATATACAAAAGCTCATGATTTTTTTTATAGGCATTGAAAAAATATCATAAAACAGGTAATTTTCAAGATGAATACCTGTGCAAATCACTTTCTCTTCTCATGCACCATTTCAGTTTAAATTTTAAGGCCATACCTTACGTTCCCAAGAGATCTTATCTCAATGGAAATGAATCCGACGATTCATATATCGTACTATTCACATATTGAAGTCCGGAAATCTCTTCTAGGCCGGAAATGTCATACACCCGTGGCCCATATTGGTATCCGGAAATATTATACCACCAGTCCGGGTACCCGGCAAGACCATCTGCCTTTTCTACCGGATCCCAGATCATTCCATTAGAAAACCTGATGATAAGTGAATCTGACAGATTCCACCAGTCTCTCATTACCTGTTCTGCATTTTCCCGTGTATAATCGGTCAGATATGTTCTGGCCGCATCCTTCCCTGAAGAATTCATAATCTCCTGACCCTTTTTCGAGACGTTTAAAACATCCTCAATCTCCCTGGTTTCTATCTCTTTTTGCTTTTCCCGGATACTAGGAATCATCGAATCATACCTGAGCCTGGCCCAGTTGGTGACGGTGGAAAATGGCCAGTATCCATATGTCCGGTCGTATACGGAGCGGTTCCCCAGGTAAAAGACCTGGGAAAGTTCGCTTATTGATGGGAATACCGGGATATAGCAGGTTTCATAAGGCTGGGCAAACCCGAACCAGCAGATACCGGGAACCGGAGCGGTCTGGTTCTTTCCGGATTCACAGATATAACTATATCCACAGGTTATTGCTGATACCGGGTATGGCCAGGCACCCGGAACAATCCTCTCAGCGATTGTGCCCTCCTGTTCATCAACCGGCCCCCGTTCACGATACGGATCTCCAAAGGGTCCTGCAGCAATTCCGGATGTCAGATCCCAATCTGTTCCTTCGTAATGATCACGAAACAGGCTGAATATCTCTGTTTTATTTAATTGATGGTCCGGGATAATGGAAAACGGATAGGAATTTTCCTTCCAGTCCGAGAATACTGCCGAAGTTTTTGCAGAAGGAGCGATTCGGTTATAGATACTCCATATCCTCCCGAATGTATGATAGGGGTGGGTGAATTCTCCGGCAGAATAGGTATTGGCAAAATTGAATAGTCCGTTTTCTTCAACAGTCCATCCGTTTTGTTCTGCAATTTCTTTTGCATTTTCTGAAATCATCTGGTCTGGATTGGTTGGATCTATCGGTCCTATCCGGAAGATGTTTCCCCCGGCAAAGATTTCCCCATCTTTTACCTTTTGTGCAGCCCAGATACCGCCGGTTCCATCCGGATCTCCGCACATTTCCATTATCCATGCTTCGGTGGCATTAGCAAAGACAAGGGTCTCTCCATACCCGTAATATCCATAAGAATCGATAAGTTCAGCAACTGTGGATATTGCTTCACGTGGTGTTTTACACCGTTCAAGTGCAATATTGGAGAGTTCAGAGCTATAGAATATCCTGCCTTTGGGATCATATTCCGGATTGGTTTTTGCATAGTCTGTTGCTTCAGAACACATGAGTCCCTCTTCATTCATTACAGCATATGCAGAAGCAAGATAGCCATGAGTATGCGATATCTCCGGGATAAATCCCGTTGGCGGGAGTATCCCCCCGGTCCATTCTCCGGCAATATCTCCCCCTGATTTTGTATCATAGGAGACGGTTCTCATCGCACCTTTCGGATAGTCCTTTGCGGGAATATAGACCAATTTAGAGAATTCTTCATCCGGGCTTGGACCAACTAGTCCCGGACCATATCCGTCATTGGTGTGACCTACATACATTTTTCCATCTTCACTTGCTCCGGGAGTGACAACAAATATCGTGCATCCGGATGAGATTTGAATAAATCCGGCGATAAGAAGGAGAAGGAGTATAATTTTATCCGGGATCATCATCTGTAATGTACTTTCCAAATACTTATCTATTCAATATTCTTCTTTTTTAGAATCTGATGCAGTCAGGTCCGGTTCGAAAGTCTTGTAAAAACGGAATCCTAAACGAAAGAACTATTAATATGTAAATCTTTGATTCACATAATGAATCGATTTTTCTCTTTAGGGTTAATTTGCTTCCTCATGGCTCTATTGACGACAGGAGTCAGTATTGCAGATGAAACACCTTCATATGTAGCCTACATACAGGGTGGCGAAGCCTCTATCACAGATGGAACAGACGAGATAATAGAGCTAACTGTGAAGGATATCGTCCCGAATTTATATGTATCAGAAAAGGATTATGGCATTCTGGTTCCGATCGATATCCTGAACACATTGACATATCCCGTCAGTGCCGTATTGTTATTTTCCGGTACTGAAGATGAAAGTACATCATTGGTTGAAATCTTAAATCTGTCACTAATCGGCGAAAACAAAGATTTCACGATCAAAGTAAAACCACTTGAGTTTTATGAAGGAGAGCGATTGAAATCATTTCATAGTGAAAGTACAGGTTTGAATACTATTAATCTGACAACTAAGTCATTTACGGGTATATACATAGAATTAAAAGGAAACTCTATAGAAAACGGGAGCGATCCAGAATGTGTCCGCCGATGTCAGGAACGATATCCGGGACGCAATGGCTGTTGGAAACAATGTATTTCTCGGTAAATTTTGTGAAAAAAACATTCAAATTCATCGATGAATATCCAATAAATTTCTAACAATTCTGGATTTCTTCAATTTCTAAAATTTTTGGGTTTTCCCCATCAGATCATCTCTTTTCAGATCAGTGACGTCATCAACAGGTTAAATTTGTCGTCTTTGAAAAACCAACGGTCCAGGACTGGAGGGACGGTATGGTAAGAATCAAACGTTTTTGGTCCGGTAATACCATAATACCTGGATTCATCCAGTCCTTTTTGTATTGAATCGGCAGAAATAGTTCCATTTTCTGAACCAAGCCGGATTGCATATGCGAGAACCATCATGGAATCATATCCATATCCGGCAATGGTTCGTTCAGGGTCCTGACCAAATCTGTCCTTAAATGATTTCACAAACCTGTCAGTCCGTTCTCCCGGAACCAGATAGGAATGAGATGGGATCATAAAAAGTGAAAACTTCGATAAAAATTCTGATTCCTCATTTTCAAGTAAATTGATATACCCTGTCTCTGTCAGTATCACCTGACCACGGTAGCCTGCATCGGAAAGATTTCTGATGATCGGAATCTGTCTGGAATCATATACACTGATTACAATGGAGTCTGGTGCATCATTGAGCATTGTATTGAAAATGCCAGAAAAATCTGTATCTTCATTGGAAATGGGGAATGATCCTGAAATTGGGATCGAATGTGTTTTAAGACCAGATTCAAGGCCGCTCAAAACAGATCTTCCATATTCATCATCAATATAGATTATAGCAACTCGTTCCGCTGTATATGACAGCCAGTTAGACACAAATTGAGTAACAGTGAAGAATGGTGCATTTATCTGGTAAAACCGTGGGGAAATACCATACAGTGGTTCACCATTTGCACGGGGAGAGATGAGAATTATAACCTCTGAATTTTTGGTCTCTTCTGCCATTGGAAGGGTGATACTGGTAGAATATGAACCGATAACAGCAGGAATCCCATCGTTTTTCATCTCATTAAATAGACTTAAAGCTTTCGATGGAGACCCTTCATCATCAGCGATACGAAGAGAAATCTGATGACCAGCTGCTCCTCCGTTATTATTTATCTCATCGGTTGCTATTTCGATACCCTGAAGGAGAGCGGTTCCTGAAGCATTCATCTCTCCACTTAATGGAAGAATAATTCCACAGGTAAATGTTTGGTTTTCAACTGCTGAAGCAGGAGTATGGAGAATGCAGATGAAACACAGGCTAATTATGAACAGAACAAAAGGGATGTTCCGTTGTTGTAGATTTCCCAAATGTGCCTTTGGTTTTTTACCATTATTCGGATAATCATGTAAATGAGCATAAATCAATAAATGATTGTGACTTTCAGGATGCTGCATTGTTATCACCTCCAAAAAACAGATGGACCGGAACGTCCAATGATTCATTCCCTCTGGTTATTGATGGATGAGAAGAACGAACATTGTAATAAAGTTGCTGGTAGAGATGGCGGAGGGTAAACGGGCGATCAGAACTCCGAAGAAGCGAGATTAATTCATTCGTGAATTCGTCTGAAAGCCAGGCTGAAAGCTCAGAATCATATGTTGTAGATTTTGAGGTTTCATCTTCGGCAGAAGCAGCCAGAACCAGAACCCCTGGAGTTTTCACGTTCGATGCGAGAACGCCACTGAAACAGGATTCTAGAACTACAAGCATTCGTCCGAATCTCTTATTTTTCGCCATATTATCTAATACTGTTGAAATCTCTTTAGCAGAAATCTGTTCATCTCCATCACCGAGTACCAGATTTCCTCCTGGAGCTCCATGTGATGAAAGATAAATCAGAACGGTTGAATTTTCATTCGAACGTAAAATTGGTTCATCATTTTCTATCCCGGTCCCTGAGAGAATATCTATGAGCATCTGTTTATTGACGCTCTCTCCAATGTAATCTGGATTCGCCTGTTTACGGACCTCTTCTTCACCTGGAGTATGATAAACTTCACCGGGTTTTTTATTCAGACGGTCCTGAGGAATATCATCAAACACAAGCAAGATGATATGATCATCCGGAACTCCCTTCTCTCTTAGATAGGTATACATGGTCAGGGCATCAGCCTGATGCCGGTAGTTTACCCAATCCTGTGTTAATGCACCGATGACTGCCCAGTAATCACCAGTCGGGAGATCCTTATCAGTTGGTTGGGTAGTATCAGAAAGGGTATCTGACAGATCCATACCTGAACCTGATTTCTCACGGAATTGGTATGGTATCGGATCGGCAATCACCTTTCCTTCCTCGATACGGTAGGTTTCATACCAGGGTACTTGTCTGTCTACTCCTTCTTTCCGATATGTAAGCGGGCCGGTAACACCGGTCATAACGGGAATTTCTCCCACCTGAATTTTATTGAATGCTGATTGAAAACCCTCTTCACTTCGATCACATGTATCTCCCGTTTCATTGGTTAGAATAGATTTTGCTGCATTCCCTGGTGATTTATCTGGGTAGGCTGTAAATCGTGCCATAACTGCTGCTGCAACAAGGACTGCATCATAAACTTCAGGAACAAAATCAGACCGGCTGGTATTCGATATTGTCTGATATTCCTGAGAAAAATCTGTGGACCAGGGTTTTGACATCAGCATTAGAGTATCATCAGGGAGCTGTGTTGATATCATGCTGACAGAACCTGTTTTCCAAAGACCTGTAGCCAGGAGAAATCCAAGTGTTCCGGGATCTAATCGTTCCCATATCTGCCCCTGTTCATCAACATCAGGATAGATGAAATAAAGGTGAGTTGATGTATTCATGGCATTGAGCGTGAGAAAGGCTGTTCCAATCTCAACTACAGAACCTGAATGGACAAAAACCAGATAATCCGGATTTTGTGAAATGAGATGTTCTATCGCATCAGGGATTTCCTCAAGGTCAGAATACTCTTCAACTCCGGTGATAGATATTCCGTTTTCTATCGCCCAATATGGTATCCAGTCATAAAATGTCTTCCCATATGAACTATTGATAGTGAGGACGGCTACTTTTTCACCATTATGTGCTTTAATATGTTGCATAACCGTAGATGTAATGTCACCATCATTTGCTATCGTCCTCCATACATAGCCTGTTCCAGCATAAGCACGATATATCTCATCTGATGATGCAGTCGGAGATATCAAAACTTTCTGGTTTTTGACAAATAGATCTGAGATCAAAAAGAGTTCTTCTGATGTATGTGGTCCAATAACAATCCTAATTCTGGGATCTTTTACTAAATATTTCGCATAGGTTATGAGATCCCCGGTACGGGTATCCCTCAGGATAAATTCAAGTGGTCTTCCACCAATCCCTCCACCAGCGTTGATTTGTTCCTTGGCAAGTTGTAATGCATCATGAAGGTTTTGTCCATCCGAACCACTTAAGGGAAGTAAAACTCCCATATAAACAGGATCCTCTGCTCCTGATGTTACTCCCGGCACGAAAATCAGGAAGAAGAGAATAATAACTGCTATATTAAAAAGTATTTTAACTGGTTTCCTGGGCATGAGGATCCCTTCTCATTAGGATACTATTGTCTGTCATAAAGTATTATATGATAGTTGATTTGATCGTATCGTGAGCATAGGTATTTTCAGTTTTTCACTTTCACCCTGTTTGAATAAATCTTTTAAATGACTCCTCCCCGTTCATATCATGAACAAGGAAATAAAAGAATTCCGTAAATATCTTGGATGTTGTGGGTGTTGGGGACGAGATTATAATATTATGGGTGAATTTGTCTGTCTTTTCGATATGTTTGATGAAAACAGACCTGATTGTGTTTCCCCTTATAAAAGACGATATCAGTTGTCAGGAAAAACAGATCGTGATGTACTGATGGAATGGGCATGTGAATATCGATTAAATGTACATGATATAAACCGTATCAGATCAGGTCAATATTATCCGGAAGATTTGTCCCTTATACAGATAAAAAAAATCGAAAAAGTAATCCAATCTGTTTTGCCAGATGATCCATATTCTTAATAATCGTTTTAATATTTCGTCTTTATTGGAAATTATCAGTCTTTTTTTTTTAAAAATATATATGATTCTCTTCTTCCGGGCGGTATGTTTGTCAATGTAGATCAGGCATCTGGTGAAACTGTGTATTTCACCAACCGATTCACATCATATTGGACCGAATTTATCTTGTCTGGACCGTTTCATGAAAAAGAACATCTGGAAATATTACAACGGAGAAGTGAACTTGACAGGAATGAAAAAATGTCTGATCAATTAAAGTGGCTATGGGACTTAAGGATTTTCTGATGTTGATCTGGTATATAAGAACCGGATGTTTATGGTAATGGTTGCACGGAAATAGAGACGTTATATTTGTGTTTTTGTCCTTAAATGATTTCAATTGAATTGAAACCAAATTTTCCATGAAAAACCGGATCTTCAAAGAGGGTAAAGTCCTCAAATTGGATCAGGATCTGGTTTCTTTATCTCTTTTATCGTGTCAGACAACAGTTTCAAGGCCTCTTCAAGAGTATATGACACAGGTATGCGGACATTATGGTATTTCACTTGTTTTTTTGGCTGAGCATAGACATCGACATACGTTTCATTATTTACAATAAGATGCCAAATTATCGTAATCATCTTCCTTGCAAGAGCCATAATTGCTTTCCCAGTACCAATCACAGTCTTTTTGGCTTCGTAAAAATCGCGAAGGACACTCTTTTTCTTTTTTGTTGCTGCATGAGCCGCTTGAGTCAGGATCCATCTTCCGAGTTTCGAACCCCGTTTCGTTATTGATCTTTTTACTTGATGATCCGCTGACTGATAGACTTTAGGAACAATCCCTAACCAACTAGCGAGTTTATCACTTGAAGAAAAATCCTTGAAGTTACCGATCTCCGCAATGAGTGTTACTGCAGTAATGTCCCCAACTCCAGGAACTGATTTAAGGATCTCAACTTCCCGAGGATAATTTGTATGGGCATAATAGATGACATGATTAGTAAGCACTCCGATTTCCTCATCTAACTTCATCATAACCCGAAGGCAGTGTCCCAATTGAATTAGTGCGTTTTGAGAAAGACTTTGTTCGAGTAAATTCCTGATTTCTGTCTCTTTCTTATCAAGAACTTTCCAGGGGATCTGTTTAACAACTTTATCTGCAGGATCTCCTTGAAGGATTCCATTCATAATCAATCTTCCAGAGACGCCAAAAATATCCGTTAATGTTTCAGACAAGTGAAATAATTCAGTATCAAGAATGCCATGGATCCTATTTTTTATATCAGTACGCTTTTTAACCAAAAAATGTCTCAAACGAACAAGTTTCCTGAAATCACGATGGTGGCGGGAAAAGACGCGAGATGGCGCAATCATTCCCTTTAATGCAAGCAATGCAATTATTTCTGAATCTATTTTGTCAGTCTTTTTATGTGAAAGGACCTTGATATCATGCGCATTGCCAACAATGACTGGGAGATGTTCAATGAGTGAATCATAGATTTGGACCCAGTAATCACTTGTTGATTCACAAGCAACAACCTGACATTTATTCTTAAGAATCCAATTCTTTAGTGCAAGAAGTCCTTGCACAGTTCTATCAAATTTCTCCTGGAGCTTGGAACCATTTGTCCATAGAATTGTGGCAACAATGAATCGTTTATGGACATCAAGCCCAGCTGCTATTTGGTAATCTGTCGTCATGTCTCTAAAAATGGGTAGATGAATTTCCTGGCTGGTCGATTTTCCATTCGTGATCTATGTCACAGTTCAGCCTTCGATGGCAATTCAAAGGTTAGTTTTTTAAACGGGTTTAATACCCAAAATTAAGACAACCTTCACTACCCAAATTATTATTGGGGGCCTGGAGGTTACAGTTTTTCATGAGTTAAGCATGAGGCGGAGCCTCATGGGTGTTTTTTAAGTAATCATGGTTAAATTGCATACCTTTTTTTTTTTTGACAATTTATCTGGTAAACAATTGGTATCATAGGATTCGATAATTTAATATGCTCATCTTTCCATCTTTAAATTTGGAGTGTATCTATGAAAAAATTGAGTATTCTGATTATGCTGATGTGCATGATTATGTTCTCATCAGTGGCTTTTGCTGCTGAGGAAACGAATGAATCCGCTTTGGCAGATGAGACAGAAGTAGTAACAACCCAGGTTGAAGAAGTCCTCAATCAGACTGAACCTCTGTTAACTGGTGAGGCATCTGGTGCATTTGGTGATATTCACAAAAAAGTACTCATGCTCACTGAGGAAGCGTTTGATTATCTTCTTACTGGAGATGAGCAGATGAAGCAGGAATTCCTCGAAGAGTATGCGTCACTTGCAGAAGATTATGCGGCATTTGAAAAGGTTATTGATCTGAATTCTGAAAAAGCGTCTGATCTGAAGGTCGCTTATGACGAGATGGTAGCTGCAACTGATGCTATGGGTGTTGCTGCAGAAAAGATGTTTGCCTCATATGAAGCAAACAATACTGTCGTTCTTGAGGATGTAGTCGCATTTGAAAAAGAAGTTGATATTGCCACTGAGAAGGCGGAGGTCATTTGGGATCTTGATGATGATATCGATGAGGTCATGACTATTCAAACTGCATACAGCTGGCTTTCTTCAATACTTCTTGAGGCTATTGAAGAGTCTTATGCATATCCGGTTTTAGGCGATGTAAAAGAGAAAGAAGATGCAATGGCTAAATTTGCAGAATTTGATGATATCCTTGCTATAGCCGAAACAGACAATCCAGATGTATCATTTGAAGATATTAAGACGGTAAAAGCAGATCTGTTACAAAAAGCAGAAACATTCTTTGCAGCATATGAGGCCAATGGTTCAGTAAGTGCTGAAGATCTTGAACCTTTTGAAGCGGCAGTCGAATCATTTGGTGATCTCTTTGTAAAATCTCCTAAAATGGTTGCTCCTTCTGATGCAGCAACAGTGAACCTTACCGAAGAATCTGATTCAGCAGTAAACACTACTGTTTGAATTAATTTTTTTTTTAATTTCTCTCATGTAAAAAATTAACCAATCCGCTGTTCTTTTTTTATCTCAGGTTGATAGGAGTGAGCATTGACAACACTCCACTTAGACAAACTCAGAATGGTTTGAAAAAGCAATGAATAACTTTCAATTTTATCCACAATCCCAGACACGATATATTGAATTATTATTGGATTAACAAAGATAATTAATAATATAACTATTCCTTGAATATTAATCAGTCTAACTCATAAGTATTATAATTTTTACGACTAAGTATGGTTATATGATTTTTAAATAACCTATTTCCTGCCCAGTCTAATCTTCGATTTCTCAGCCATGTTTGTAATAATGTAAAGATTTAGGCCTTGCTCATGATTAAAAAAAAGTATTGTTGTATAAAGGTACTAATTGAATAAAGTCTTAACCTGTATCAATGCAGTGTGAGAAAAAAACGTGGATGTACAAAAAATTTCCATAGGACTCTTTGTTGCCATTCTTTCTATCTTTCTCATACTGGTAAGTATATTCTTTTCTTCTGTTATACTAACCAGTTATGCTGATCTGGAGAAACAATATCTTGAAAAAGACCTTCTTCAGACGATCAACAAATTAAATGATGAACTGCTTAATATGGCATCTACAGCATCAGACTGGGGGCCATGGGATGATACTGTTCATTATGTACAAGGAAATGATCCACAATATAAAACCTCTAACCTTCAGCCGGTAACATTTGAAAATCTTAATTTAAATCTTATAGTTTTTACTAATAAAACTGGAGACATCGTTTATGCTGGTGAATACGATCTTCAGAGTGATGAGATGGTTTCACCCCCTATATTATTCTCAAAACGAATGGATAATACGAATCCCCTCATGAATATGTCAGATATTTATTCGGTTACGAAGGGGATTGTAATGCTTCCAGAAGGCCCTCTTCTTGTAGTGTCACAACCGATTGTATATTCTGATTATTCTGGAACTGCCCAGGGAGTAGTCATAATGGGTAGATATCTTAATATAGAGGAAATATTCCGATTAAGAAATCTGACAAGGCCAAGCCTTACATTTAAACAGATAGATGATCCCTCCCTCTCAAAAGAACTGGTTTCTACTATTAGAAAGCATCGGAATCAGTCAATAGGGTTTATTCAGGTGCAGAATGAAGATCTGATATCCGGATATTCTCTTTTGTATGATATATATGGGAAAGAAATATTAGTTCTTCAGATAACAGAACCTCGAAATATCTATCATCAGGGTTTGAATACCACAATTCAAGTTCTTATCATAATTTTTGTGGGTAGTCTGTTTCTAGCCCTCAGTTACCTAATTCTTCAAAATCAGATTGTATTAAAAAGAATACGTTCGATTGCATTTCAGGTTTCTGAAATTGGGCAATCGGGAATTACGACTGATCGTGTCTTCATCTCTGGCAATGATGAACTCTCAAAATTAGCAGAGGAAATCAACGGAATGCTTGATACGATTCAAAAGACTCAGAGTAAATTATTGAATAGCGAAAAACAATTTCGTGATCTTGTAGAAAATCTTCCAGACTATATAATTGTATATGGGCTCAATAAGGAAATATTGTATATTAATCCGGCTACAACACATGTTTTGGGACAAAACGCAGAATCTATGATCGGAAAGCCGGTTTTTCAACTCATATCTGAAGAGTCAAGAGATATTATCTACCACCTGTTCTCCGATGAGAATAATTCTGGTGTATTTCCGGTATATGAGATTGATATTCTCACTCAGGATGGAATCCGAAAAACTGTGATCATGAAAGGAAGGAAGATTCAGTTCAATAACCAGTCAGCAACTCTCCTTCTCCTTATTGACATCACTGAGCGGAAAGAATATGAAAAAGAACGGGAACATCATGCTCAGGAGCTCAAACTATATTCATCAAATCTTCACCGGATAAGCCGTCAGCTCAGTCTTCTTACAAGCATTACCCGACATGACATATTAAATAAGATTTCGATTATCTACGGGTATCTAGACCTCATTGAGATTGATAATACCGATCCACTTATGTCAGAATATCTGAGTAAAATGAAATCTACGACAAAAGAAATTCAAAACCAGATTGAATTTACCCGGGTGTATGAAGATTTAGGGACTCAGGAACCTCAATGGATTGAACTAGATTCTGTCATACCATGTGCATCATTCCCTCCGTCTATTTTATGTACGATACATATTCAGGATGTTCTCATCTATGCAGATCCAATGTTTGGAAAAGTCTTTCATAATCTCCTTGATAATTCCATCAGACATGGACACCATGTAACAGAAATAAAAATATCCACCTATGAGACTGAGTCAGGACTTGTTATCGTCTGGGAGGATAATGGAGTGGGTATCTCTCTGGATGAAAAATCACGAATATTTGATAGAGGGTTTGGAAAACATACCGGTTTTGGGATGTTTCTTGTAAAAGAAATTCTTAATCTTACCAGAATAACAATCAGGGAGACTGGTGAACCTGGAAGCGGAGCAAGGTTTGAAATGTTTGTTCCAGGTGGTGTGTACCAGTTTCATTCACGGACGTAATATCAACTGTTTTTTGATTATTTGAAAAGAATGCAAAATAATTAACAATTTGTAATGCGAGGAGCCGGATTTGAACCGGCGAACCCCTACGGGATTAGGCCCTGAACCTAACGCCTTTGACCTGGCTCGGCGATCCTCGCTCAATGAAAACCAACATTACTATAACACAATTATTTGTAATCAGGGACAATCGTGCTTATACAGATTAGTGTTCTTCAATAATAAGGATTTGGAATTGATTGTGAAAAAAATTATGACTCCTGGTATCTCCGGAGTTCACGTTCACGCAATTCTCCACGCTTAATTTTTCCTGAAAGCGTTTTTGGGAGTTCTTCTACGAATTCTATAATCCGGGGATACTTATAGGGAGCGGTAACTTTCTTTACATGTTTTTGAATATCGCGGACAAGTTGATCAGAGGGTTCATATCCGGATTTCAAAACTACAAATGCCTTGATTATCATTCCTCTGATGGGATCTGGAGATCCTACCACCGCGGATTCCTGGACTGAGGGATGTTCCTGGAGAGCGCTTTCGACTTCAAACGGTCCGATACGATACCCGGAACTCTTAATCACATCATCGTCTCTTCCAACAAACCAGAAATACCCATCCTCGTCCATGTAAGCCTTATCACCGGTGTAGTAAAATCCATTCTTAAATACCTCTGCATTGGCTTCTGGATTATCTAGATATTCGACAAAAAGACCGACAGGCCGGGGATTCAGGTTGATACCAATTCGGCCTTCAGTTCCCTGAGGGACCACCTTTCCATCCTCATCATGAAGCTCAATATTCCATCCTGGTGATGGTTTGCCCATTGAACCTGGTTTGTGCTTCATACAGGGGTAGGTAGCTATACAACAACAGGTTTCACTCTGTCCATACCCTTCGTAGATTGGTAGATCTGTCTCTTCCTGCCATATTCTGATTACTTCCGGATTTAATGGTTCACCGGCAGATATGCAATGGCGTAAGGACCTGAGGTCATATTTTGCCAGATCTGCAATAATGAGCATCCGGTAAATGGTGGGTGGACAGCAGAATGTGGATATTTCGTATTTTTCAATGAGTGGCAGGAGTTCGGTTGCTTTAAACTTTCCTCGTGCATCGTAAACAAAAATACATGCTCCAATTATCCACTGACCAAAGATTTTTCCCCATCCACATTTTGCCCAACCAGTATCTGATGAGGTGAAATGCAAATCATTACTGTTGAGATCCTGCCAGAGCCGGGCGGTGACGATATGACCAAGTGGATGAGAGTGATTATGGATAACCATCTTTGGTTCTCCAGTTGTTCCGGAGGTAAAGTAAATCAACATCGGGTCGGTTGCATGAGTCTTTTGCGATACTGGCATACTAATAGCAGAACGCGAGACTGGGGCAGGGTAATAGAGTTCGTATTGATAGCTGATCCAGTTTGGCAAAGATCCATCGATAAGCATCCGATGCTTTAAGGTTGGACAAAACCGGCAGATCTTCTCTACCTTATCTGCATTTTCAGTATCAGTAATAATGAACTCAAATTTACCTGCATTAATTCGGTATTGCAGATCCTTTGGAGTAAGCATCGTTGGTGCCGGGCAGAAGACTGCGCCAAGTTTAATGAGGGCGATAACAAAAATCCACCATTCTGGAACCCGGTGGAGCATGAGCATGACCCGATCTCCCTTTTTCACACCATATTTTATGAGAATGTTAGCGGCTTCAACAGAAAGGTTTCGTAGGTCACGAAAGGTATATTTTTTCTCTTGACCGTCCTGACTAACCCAAATCATAGCCAATTTATTCCGGTCGGTTACGGCCCATTTATCAATGACATCAAAACCAAAATTATAGAATTCAGGCACATCTATCCTGAATGATTCTACAAATTCATCGTAGGATGTCATCTGATGCGGGATCTCATATTTCATTCGTATCCAAGGTTACGCTTTATGCTTTAATATACCATTGAAAGGTGAGAAAGACAATGATGACCCGATGATCTAAAGATTTACTAAATCGTTTCAGGCATTTGGGAATAACCCCCAATTTGCGGGAATTCACCATTAGTATTATGGTATGGAACACCCCATGATATCTGGAATGGAAGATAAACGATACGATAGCCTGAAGATTGAAAATATAGTGGCGTCTGGGGCTATCGCAGAATCAATAGATCTCGAGATAATCTCAAAAAATATCGACGGCTGTGAATTGAATACCAAACGCTTCCCAGGAGCAGTATACAGGATTGAAAACCCAAAAATTGCCTCGCTCATATTCTCATCAGGAAAAGTGGTGTTGACTGGAATCAGAGATACTGATTCGCTTGATAAGGGTCTTCTTCTTATCATTGATAAGATGAAAAACGCAGGAATCAAATGTTTTGATGAACCCCGGGTAGCAGTCACGAATATAGTCTGTTCTTACGATATTGGTAACAAGATAAACCTTAATAAAGTTGTGATGACTTTAAACCTTGAAAATATTGAATATGAACCTGAACAGTTCCCTGGGCTTGTTTATAGGATAAGTGATCCGAAAATTGTCGCCCTTCTTTTCTCATCCGGAAAGATTATTCTTACCGGTGGAAAGAATATGGAAGATATTAAGAAAGGACTTAATTTTCTTGAGCAGAAGCTTGGGAATATTATGTAATTTTTATTGCCAGAATCTGTGGGTTTTAACAAAATTTCGTTCAGCTTTTAGAATTTCCCGCATGAGTGCATCTCCAGTGGTATAGGTTGCCAGGATACGGGATGCTGTCTCCGGTCCCACCCCTTTCGCAGATAGGATGAGTATCGCTTTTTTTCCGCTGGAAAGGACCATATTGGCATTTCTTAGAAGTTTCTGTTCAATTGCTTTCTCTTCAGCATTCTTTGTCTTTTTATTTGCTATTGAATAGAGTTCTGTCTCATAGGGTTTGAGTGATGCAATAAGTCGAGCTCCACAGTTCCCACAAATCGGTTGATCAGGGACCCTGACAACAGTTGTCCTGCTTTTCCATTTTCTGCAATTCATGCAGACAAGTACTATCTCCTGTTGATCCAACCGGTGTTTTAATGCTGAAATGACCGCCTGATCTGCTGTAGGCGGAGGAATCTGGTCTCGTGATGAGGTAAAAAGAGCAGCACTGCCTATTATGCTTGGAGGACCAGTAGCAATTTCAATCTTTCCTGATTGAATGGATTGTATAATCTCAGTTGCATGGTTTACGTCCATGTACCTGGTAAAAAGTTCCCGATAGGTCTCTTCCTGAATTTGTGGCTGGGCAAGAAGGTCAGCCAGCCGGTGTAGACTTAATCGTTCATAATCAGCATCAGGATCGATTGCTCCGAATTTTTTTGAAATCTGAACTAGTTTCCATTTAAAGAGTGAGGTTCGTTTCATCGCTAGTTCAAGGATACCCCGTATATGTTCTGGTTGCAGACTGAGAAGAGTATCTTTTACATCTGCTACAGAAATTTCCCGGGGAACCCGTAATAATACCCGGTATGCATCCAATTCCAGGCCAATTGTCGTTCCAAATCTGGCAGAAAGGAGTATAGATAGAACACGTCCGATTGCTTCGTTTGTTTGATGTCCGACACAATTATTGATTACAACCCCATCTTCAGAATATTCCAGTGTCAGAAGATGATCGGTAGGTATTATGCCATGGTTTTTCAGGACCAGATCTAAAAATCCATTTGCAAATGTAATTGAAGCTTTATCATGCGTATACTCTTCAAATCCCCTTAAACGGCGAAGCTTTCCTACCTCCTGTGCTATCTCAAAGGGAACTGGTATCTGTTCACCTTCCCATGATGGAAGTTCTCCTTCAGTATTTCGAGCAGGTTCTACGGTAACTTTGCCTTCTTCCAGGTCAAGCACCCGCCAGAGTTGACCCCGGGCGATAAAAACTGCACCAGGATGAAGTGAAGTAATAATAAATGATTCATCAAGAGTTCCAACAGTCCGTCTGGTGACGATATCATAGACTGGGAATTTTCGTTCATCCGGGATCATGGAAAGGTTGCCGGAAAGATACCGTCGTGCCCTGCTGGTTGTGATAATCCGGTTCCCATCCCGTCTGATAAGATAATGTTCTGTCAGTTGACCGATTATTCCTTCCAGGGTTTCTCTCTCTTGTACTCCGACTGAGGATTTTGAAATGATGGAAAAAATCTCATCTATAGAAATTTCTCCATATTCCACAGCAATCGCTGCAATCTGATTTCCAATAACATCACCTGCCCGATAGGAAGGTATAATGTTTTCAACCGAACCCTGTCTTGCACGTGATGCTATAACCAGTGATTCACACAGGTCATCAAATCCACTGGTAATGATTGTTCCTTTGGAGGTTTTCCCAATTTGATGTCCGGCTCGTCCAACCCGCTGGACAAGTCTGCTCACTTCACGTGGAGATCCAAACTGAATAACATGTTCTACATGGCCGATATCAATTCCAAGTTCCATTGATGAAGTACAGATGAGGGTTTTTATTTTTCCCTGCTTAAAACGGTCTTCTGCCTCAATTCTTACATCTCGGGAGAGTGAACCATGATGAACATCAACATTCCCATCTTTGAGTAATGCATGTCCGAGTGATTCTGCTGTGGACCGGGTATTAACAAATATGAGTGTTGACGGTCCTTTTCTGGTATGACGTCTGACTGCCTGTACCTGGCTTTCAAATTTTTCTCCGGTAATCTCAACCTGAATATCCAGGGTTTTTGCTACCGGAACTTCAACAATAGAGCAGGGTCTGTCACCTGATAAAAATCCAGCGATTTCTTTTGGATTTCCTACTGTTGCTGAAAGTCCGATTCTCTGAAATTCTCCGGCATACCTGCATAATCGCTCAAGAGCAATAACGAGTTGTGCCCCCCGTTTCGTTCCTGCAAGATCATGAATTTCATCAACAATCACATACCTGATAGTCCTAAGATGTTCCCTGAGCCGTTTTCCCATAAAGAGGGCCTGAACAGTCTCAGGGGTTGTGACCAGAAGATCAGGAGGATGCAGAACCTGTTTTCTTCGTTCAGCCTGGGAGGTATCACCATGTCTGACACTACTGGTAAGTCCCAGATTCTGACACCACCATTCCATTCTTCGTAAAATGTCCCTGTTTAATGCACGAAGTGGAGTAATATACAGCGTGGTAAATCCGGTTCCTTTTGATTGCAGCATACCGCTCAGAACCGGAATCATGGCACTTTCTGTTTTTCCCGTTCCGGTCGGGGCAATTAATAGAAGATGGTCTCCACTCAGAATTTTAGGAATTGCCTGTTCCTGAACTTCTGAAAGTTCGGAAAATCCACGGTCACGGATAACATCTATGACCCGGCTGTCAAGATGATGCTTTTGTGTCATTCTGGAGGTGAGAGAGAAGGTCTCCTGCATATGTCCCGTCCGGAAGGAGTATTTCTGCTGATTCAATCACCAAAGAACGGGAGAGAGGAGAGAATGGAGATCGGAAGGTCTTTTCTATACCATATCCGGTGAGCTCATTACATGATGGAACCATCAGGATTCTGGATATTTCGTCTTCATTATTTTCCTCTGAGAAGATATGAGGATCAAGTTCTCCCAGAATAAAACATGGTGTTCGAAGAGCCATTCCTACCTGGTCAGATAGAGAGACTATCGGGTGATGGTGTCCGCAGAGAATTAACCTTCCCTGGATTGCAGGATCCGGAATCATGTGTCCATGCAAAGCTCCAACCTGGTCTATGAGTGATCCCTCTTTGTTTCTGATCTCCTCAGGTTTTAAAAATTCTTCAATACCTGGATCATGATTTCCAGGAGTTACACAAAACGGAGAGATCTTCCGGATAGCCAGAAAAAGATCCTGTAATTCATAAAACTCCTGAAAAGAGGTTCCTGGAATACGATGTTTAACATCTCCCAGGATTACCACAAGATCCGGTTCTGCTACTTTTATAAGATTACATATTCTTTTAATTCGTTCTTTTCCTTTCGTCCTGAAATGAAATCCGTGTTTCTGCAATTCATGCTCTATCCCCATGTGAATGTCTGCAAAAAAAAGAATTCTGCTTTCTTCCTCTATCTGGATTGCCGGGCCATCAGGAAAAAAATCAATATTCATCTGGTATCATCAAAGCAATTTTATAAAACCTGCAGCTGGCTGGTATACTTCATCTTCCTCAATCAATTGTTTTATCGTGCTTTTTACGATTTCTTCAGAAAAAGCTGATCTTTTCGCATATTTGAAAATATCTTCTATTTGTATCCCTTTTGGTCCAGAGTATTCGGTAACAATTGATAGGATAAGTTCTGCCGGATTGATATCTGGTCCTGGCCCTTTCACGACGTCCAATGCTTTTCCAGATTGTTCTGCTAGATTTTTGAGATTCTTTATTTGGTAATTATAATGTTTTCTGGTATTATTGAGACTGTTATGTCCTTCGCCTGTTTTGATAAACGTATTCAGGGTATGTAATCTGTTTAGGAGTTGATGTGTTGTTTCAAGTATCCATCCATCCCGATCCTGTCTAGATGCTATGGTACATGATTCAATAACCCATCTGATTTTTTCCTCTCCCTGGTTTCCTTTTTCAGCATGTGCAGTAATAGATAGAAATAAAGGTGGTACCAGATCAGAAGGTTCGAGTGAAGGGTCCAGAGCCTGTGGTTTTAATGAAAAACTCATCGCACCAGTAGGATCAGCAATTCTCAAAATTCCTTCATGTCGCATCATCTCATATGATGTGAGGGCTCCGGTAAGCCAAACCTTTTGAAGGTGCAGGCCGGTCGGAGTGATCAGCGAACATTCTTTTCCTGATGTCCGAATAATATAGTCTGTCTGGTTGAGTTCATAGAGTAATACTGGTGAATAAAGCGGCAGGGAGAATGCCGATTCTTCATGTATATGATGATTAACTGGCTCTGTCACGTATACTGATGTTGTTGGCCCTGCTGATTGATAGATGCATTGGTCTGGTCCTGCGCTTTGGGTCATTTATTGCGCTAAATTCAGATATGAAAATGATTGTTTAAGAAAAAAATTCGAACTGACATCAGTCAATAAAATGGGTATTCAAGAATATTTTTAAGATTCAATTAATATTTTTCAACGAATTCTTTTTATAATTTTTATAATATTTGATTATTCTTTTCTATAATTTACAGCGTGATCCTCAATGAGAGCTGAATAATATTACTCCGAATGACCAGATCTTTCGATATGTTTTTAATCGTTTGTGAATTATAGATCCGTATACATAACGTTCGACCGCGGGTAATTTGTATGATGGGGAATGCGAAGACTGTGTGGTGCCTTATTCTGGCCATATTCTTATTATCAGGTACTTTCGTATCTGCAGATGAGAATATCATCGAAGAATCAAAGGCTCTGCAGGCAAATGTAGCTTCTATGCCCCTGGTTTTTATCCAGAACAATGGGCAGTTTGAAGACAATGTATCGTACCAGACCCGTTCAACAGACCAGGTAATTACGGTCTTTGAAGATGGGATGGAGTTTAGTCACAGTCCTGGTAACAGTTCGGTATTTATGATGCTGAACGGTTCGAATCCTGAAAAGAAGATTATCGGACTGAATCCGCTAAACGGGACCGCAAACTTCTATTATGGCACAGATCCGTCAGCATGGGTTACCGGAGCAACCCTGACTTCTGGTGTCAAATACGAGGATGTGTACCCTGGTATTGATTATACGGTATCAGGAACTGAAGGTCTTTTAAAGAGTGAATTTATTCTCGAGGCAGGTGCAGATCCAAGCCAGATTATGCTGGTATACCAGGGTCACACGGGAATGAGTCTGAATGCGACCACCGGTGATTTGGTTATTCAGACACCAGCACGAGAGATTGTTGATGAAGCGCCGACAGCATACCAGGAGATCAATGGAACCAAAACTGAGGTTGTATGTTCATACGTTGTTGGTGACAACTCCACGGTTACCTTTGATGTAGGAGAATATGATAAAACTCTTCCACTGGTAATTGATCCCATCCTGAGATATTCACTATATTTCGGAGGTGAAGGTCGTGACCAGGGAAATTCTATCAAAGTTGATGAAGGTGGTTATGCCTACTTTATTGGAACATCCTGGTCTGATCATCTGAAATATTTCAAAAATAATGAAAAAGATCCCTTAGCAAATCATAATCCGCCAGCAAATCAGTCTGTTTTGAGTGCTGGAGAAATTTCAGCGGAAGGACTGGCTCCAGGGAGCATTCAGCCATACTTTGGTGGTGGAGAAAAGGATGCTTTTGTTGTAAAAGTGAATCCTGATGGAACTGACCTTGTATATATTACATACATCGGAGGTACTGGTACTGACGAAGGTACCGGACTTGTAATCGATGAACAAGGAAATGCGTACATAACAGGTGGAACGAACTCGCCAAACTTCCCCGTAAAGAACGCATACCGAAACGCTCTTGCAGGCGGGTATGATGCATGGATGGCAAAGCTTGATCCAACTGGAAATGAACTTGTCTTTTCAACATACTTCGGTGGGGAACACGATGACTTTGGATATGACATAGATATTGATTCTCAGCACAATGTCTTTGTCACTGGTCAGACTGCATCTTGGAACTTCCCGGTTGTAAATCGGTACCAGTTATCACCATATGGCGGTCTTCCGGATGCATTTATAACGAAATTTAACTCCGATGGAAATTCAATTGTTTATTCCAACTTTATCGGAGGTACTGCATTTGATGCAGGAAGTGCTGTTTCTGTTGATGCAAATGGATATGCATGTATTGTCGGACAGACTGAGTCTCCAAATTTCCTGATCATTAAGCCATATCAGGATAAGCTTCGTGGCAGCTTTGATGCATTTGTTACAAAATTCGATCCAGAAGGTAAATACCCTGCAATGTATTCAACCTACCTTGGAGGGTCAGGATCTGATGATGCCCGTGATATCATTGCATTGCCTGATGGCAGCCTGGTTGTAGTTGGTGTTACAAAATCCAAAGATTTCCCAACGGTGAATGCACTTCAGGGCGAATTGAAGGGTCTTCAGGATGGGTTTATCACGACTCTGAATCCTGATGGTTCAGCACTTACCCAGTCAACATATTTTGGCGGTTCTCTTATTGACTCAATATCCGGTGCTGCACGTGATGCTGAAGGCAGCATTTATGTGGTCGGTACCACAAATTCAGTAGACCTTCCGGTCACCTTAGCCTATCAATCCAAGCCAGGGGGAAGCTCGGATGTGTTAGTAGCCAAATTCCTTGCTGGAATTACCCAGATTGGATATGTTACCTATCTTGGTGGAGGTGGCATTGATGAAGGTCGTGCTATAGATGTGATGAATGAAGGAGAAGCATACTTTACGGGATACACTGAATCAAAGAATTTCCCGAAGGTATGGCCGTACCAGCAGAACTTTGGTGATGGTGACCGTGATGCGTTTATTGTCTCCTTATCCGAACATGATGTGATTCCGGTAACTGACTTTGAAGGAGTTCCAACCGAAGGAGATGCTCCGCTCAGTGTGCAGTTTACGGATAAGTCTCATGGTGTTCCGACCTCCTGGGCATGGGAGTTTGGTGATGGAGCAACCTCGACTGAAAAGAATCCACTTCATGTTTATGAGAAACCAGGAAACTACACTGTTTCTTTGACTGCAAAGAACATTGTTTCAAGTCAGAAGAAGACAAAACCGGATTACATCCATGTGTTTGAACCGGTAAAACCACCGGTTGCAGACTTCTCAGCAGATCCGACCAGTGGTATGGTTCCGTTGACGGTCACGTTTACTGACCTTTCAACAAACGAACCAGAAACCTGGTCCTGGGTCTTTGGAGATGGTGGCACTTCTTCAGAAAAGAACCCGGTATATACCTACAATAACCCAGGTGTCTATACGGTGAACCTGACGGTCAGCAATCGTGCAGGAGTCTCATCAAAAGAAAAGCCTGAATTTATTCATGCCCAGCCAGCTGTGATCCCACCAAAGGCAGACTTTAATGCCAACCCGACCAGCGGTATGGTTCCGCTCAAGGTTGTCTTTACTGATGCTTCTCTCAATGGCCCAACCGCCTGGAAATGGACCTTTGGTGATGGTGGAACCTCTATCGAGCAGAACCCGGTCTACACGTACAACAATGTCGGAACCTTTGATGTTACCTTAAATTGTAGCAATAGTGCTGGTTCTGACAATATTACAAAGCCTGAATTTATACATGCCCTGCCAGCAGTGATTCCCCCGAAGGCAGACTTTAACGCGAACCCGACCAGTGGTATGGTTCCGCTCAAGGTTGCCTTTACTGACGCCTCACTTAACAGCCCGACTGCATGGAAATGGACCTTTGGTGATGGTGGAACTTCTATCGAACAGAATCCGGTTTACACCTACAACAATGTAGGAACCTTTGATGTTACCTTAAATTGTAGTAACAGTGCCGGATCAGATCAGATAACCAAACCAGAATTTATTCATGCACAGCCGTGTGTTATCACTCCGGTAGCAAAATTCATTGGAGAACCAAGAACAGGTACGGCACCTTTGAAGGTTACCTTTACCGACCTCTCTGAAAACAATCCGGATTCCTGGGAATGGAATTTTGGAGACAATCAGATTTCATCCGAGAAAAACCCGGTTCATGTATATGAGAAGGCTGGTAAATACACCGTTTCACTGACCGTAAAGAACTCTGCCGGATCAGATACCCTTGTTGAACAGAACTATATCATTGTCAACGAGCCAGTTCTGCCCCCAACAGCAGACTTCTCTGGTGCTCCACGTGAAGGGAAGGCTCCATTGACGGTTACCTTCCTTGACCTCTCTAAGAATAATCCAAAACAGTGGTACTGGAAATTTGGGGATAATTCAACCTCTGAAGAGAGAAACCCGGTCCACACCTATACCGCTGAAGGAACGTATACGGTTGAACTGACAGTCAGTAATGAAGGTGGAGCAGACACAAAGATTGCTCCTGAATATATTACCGTTACTGCTCCTGGATTCCCGCCGGATGCACAATTCCGTGGATTCCCGACATCAGGAACCGTTCCGCTTTCAGTCAGCTTCACTGATCTCTCTACCGGAGATCCAAACAAGTGGGAGTGGGAGTTTGGCGATGGTTCTGTCTCGAATGAAAAGCATCCTGAACATACCTACAATGCACCAGGTGAATACACGGTAACCCTGACTGTTGAAAATCCCTTTGGAATGTCAACAGAACTTCGAGAGAAATACATCAGGGTCTTTGAAAAACCGGTTCCACTCAAGGCATCCTTCATGGGTGAACCGACCTCTGGAAAAGAACCCTTGACTGTTCAGTTTACTGATCTCTCAACCGGTAATCCAGAGACCTGGATGTGGAACTTTGGTGACGAAGGAACTTCCACAGAGAAGAACCCATCCCATGTGTACACAAAAGCTGGAACATATACGGTATTCCTTACCGTCACCCGTGGTGAGGATCGGTCCAGTGAGATAAGATACCAGTATATCACGGTTCTTCCAGCAGGAAAGCCACCAGTACCTGACTTTGTAGCTTCCCCGACAACCGGATATGTTCCATTGGATGTTCAGTTTACTGACCTTTCCACTGACAAGCCGACTGCGTGGAGATGGGACTTTGGAGACGGACAATCCTCTTCAGAGCAGAATCCGGTACACCGGTATCTGACCCCTGGATCATACACGGTCTGTCTTGAAGCCTCGAATGAGTTTGGATCAGCAGCAACCTGCAAGGAAAATCTCATTAAAGCAACCGAAGCACCTCTTGCACCGGCAGAATTCTTCGGTCATGTGACGGTGGATGGCAGTCCTGGATGTATTGGAACTATCATCGAGGCACGTGGAAATGGCATTGATACCGGAATCTTTGGAAACCCGGTTACAACAACCATTGAAGGTGCATATGGAACACCAGACCCGCTTACCGTTAAGGGTTCCATTAAGAATGGCGATACCATTACATTCTGGATAAAAGCACCAGGAGCAAAGGACTTTGTCCAGGCTGAATGCTATGATGTGTATGCTGGCAAAGAATGGGAGAAGTCGTATCCGTTCAAGGGAGGATCCAAGACTCGTCTGGATCTTCGCGTCGGAGAAGCACCAATTCCACCAATGCCAGTCCTTCCACATGAGTTCTATGGAGAAGTAACCTCAAATGGAATGCCGATGCCTGTAGGATCCATGATCCTGGTGAAAGGCGAGAATGTTGTTGAAGGACACCGGGGCAACCCACTTGCGGTGACTTCACCCGGAGTCTACGGATTTAACGAACTCAACAAACTTGTTGCACAAGGAGACCTCAAAGCAGGGCAACCACTGACCTTCTGGGTTATTCCATCAGGTTCCGGGGAAGCTATAATGGCAGAAGTCCGGGATGTAGATGCAAGTGGTGAATGGGCAAGTTCATACCCATACATCGAAGGAGGTCTGACAAGACTTGACATCCGGATTGAAGGAGGAACCCCTCCGGTTCCGGTTGTTCCCATGACAATATCAGGGGTAGCTACTGTGGATGGAAAACCACTTACTCTTGGTTCGATGATAACTGCTGAAGGGAAAAATGTCAGAATCGGTATTAATGGCAATCCGGTATCAGTAGGAACTGAAGGCCGGTTTGGTGATGATATAAAATTAACCATCCAGGGTGATATTCAGACCGGAAGTCCGATTACCTTCCTCATGTATGATGCAGCCTGTGGAAATCAGTATGTAGCAGAAGTAAAGGATTCACAGACTGGTGTCTGGGTACCATCTATACCATTCAAACCAGGTGCAACCATGGAACTGGAGATAAGGTCTAGTTCTATAATCCCGGCAGATAAAAAAGTCGGATCGGAAAATCCGGTACCAGTAGAAAACGACACTCCGATAGTTACTGCATCTGTTCCGGTCGATGATATGGTTCAGACTCAGTAATATCACTTTTCTTTTCAAATCTTCTTTTTTCTCAAATGAAAGTTCTTGTGTTATTCTTTAAAAATTCCATTTCATATTCATTGAAATAGGACCATAACAAACAACTTTTATGGATCGTACATCCGTGAACGTGCAAAAAAGATATTTACCTCTTATTATTGCAATTTCACTGGCAACTTTTATGGCTTCCCTTGATGGGACCATCGTTAATATTGCTCTTCCAACCATATCAGAATCATTTTCTCTCTCATCCAGTTCTGTCTCCTGGGTGGCAACTATCTACCTGTTGGTAATGGCTGGATGTGTCCTTATCTTTGGAAAAATTTCTGATATTATTGGGTTTAAACGAATTTTTCTTACTGGCTTTATCATTTTTATCCTAGGATCATTCAGCTGTGGCTTTCTTCCAGATTTGACAGGATCCTTTCTGACTCTTATTGGATCACGGGCATTTCAGGGAATTGGGGGTGCTATGATTGCAGCAATTGCTCCAGCTATGGTATCTGCCTTTATTCCGATGAGTATGAAAGGAAAAGCTATGGGCGTTATTATGACCATGGCCGGACTTGGAACTGCAATTGGTCCGACAATGGGAGGTTTTTTAACACAATATCTCTCATGGCACTGGATTTTCTTCATTAATGTTCCCATTGGTATCTTTGCACTTCTTCTTGGAACCCGTGTGATTCCAAACAAAGAGCCTCATGGGAGTACTGAAAAATTAGACAAAACCGGTGCTGCATTGATTTTTATCGGGCTAGCATTTTTGTTGTATGGATTTTCTGAAGGTACAACGATGGGATGGACATCTCCGGTCATTCTCGGTTCTCTCATGCTTTCAGTCATTCTTCTTGGAATATTTGTATGGAAAGAACTTCATATACAAAACCCAATTCTTGAAATCCGGTTATTTATGGATAAAACATTTTTACTCATTAATATGGTAATATTTCTGGTCTTTTTCAGTTTGTCTGGTGTCAATTATCTACTCCCCTTTTACCTGGAATATATTGGTGGATACTCTACATCTGATGCAGGTCTTATCCTGACTGCACTCTCCTTTTCAATGATGATTGCAGGGATGGTCGCCGGTATGCTATATAATCGCATAGGTGGGAGAATACTATCTATCGTTGCAGGTATTTTTCTGACGATTGGATATTATTTAATCACCCATCTGCGAATAGACACCCCAACCCTGTTTATCACGGTATGCCTGATCTGTATCGGATTAGGACTTGGGCTCATTATCACCCCGGTATCAAATATGATCATGACCAGTGCATCAAAAAAGTACCAGGGGATGGTTTCTTCGCTCACAAGTCTGGAGCGTTTCGTTCCGATGACTATCGGGATTGCCATATATAATGTAATATTTATTCAGGGAATGACGACCATTGCAGAGCATTATGATATTACAAAGAGTGCTCCGGTTGACATCCAGCTGAAAGTACTCACTGCAGGATTTGATTTAGCTTTTCTTTTATCGTTCCTTATCGGAATAGTCATCCTGGTTTTCACTATCATAACGCGATACAAGATTCATCCTGATTATCTTGAATCAGAATTAGAATTAGATGAGATGTCTACTGGGATAATATAAAGGAGAGGGAGACATTTTGGGCATTATGTCTCATCTCACTTTTATCTATTTTATCCATATGTACTACATATTTATCCTTTTGTAAGGCGAACTTTACTTTGCATCCGAAACTCTCCTGACAATCACAGACAATGAGTCCGGATTATCATTCAGGAGTCAAATTCCATGAATACAGAAATTCAGTCACTTACAAAACAGGCAAAGGAATGTGTAGATCTCTTAATTCCTCTTGAACAGGAAATTCACCAGGTTATCGCTGGTCAAAAGCATATTCTTGAACGACTCATCATTGCATTGATTGCAGATGGTCATGTGCTTTTGGAAGGTGTTCCCGGAATTGCCAAGACATTAATGATCAAAACTGTCGCGCAATGTATTGATTCAGGTTTTTGCAGAATACAGTTTACTCCTGACCTGCTTCCTGCAGATATTACCGGGACAAAAATCTATAATCAGCAGGACTGTTCCTTTAAGACAGTAAAAGGTCCGGTTTTTACCCAGTTTCTTTTAGCAGATGAGATTAACCGGGCTCCCCCAAAGGTTCAGTCAGCACTACTTGAAGCCATGCAGGAACGCCAGGTCACGATCCAGGGAGAAACATATTCTCTACCAGATCCCTTTTTTGTTCTGGCTACTGAAAATCCGATTGAACACGAGGGAACCTATCCGCTTCCGGAAGCCCAGATGGATCGGTTCATGTTTAAAATTCTGATGAGTTATCCATCCAAAACGGAAGAACTTCTTATTCTTGACCGGTTTACTGAAGGAATAAGTTATCAACCAAAGCCGGTTATTACTGCATCAGATATCAAGAAAATCCAGAAGATTGTCCCTTCCATGTATGCTGACCTTGAGGTAAAAAAATATGTTACTTCTTTGGTTGATGCTACACGGAATCCAGGAGATTATCAGATACCTCTTGCCTCATACATCAGATATGGTGCATCACCTCGTGCATCGATTTATCTGATGCTTGGTGCAAAGGCACATGCACTTCTTCGGGGAAGAGGGTTTGTCATTCCTGATGATGTAAAAGCCGTTGCCCATGATGTTCTTCGTCACCGGATATTATTGTCATATCTTGCTGAAGCAGAAGAAGTACTGGTAGATGCAATTATTGATCAGATATTGAAAGCTGTTCCTGTTCCCTGATACTGGTGGTCTATGCCGGATAATGATACCTATTCGGATTTGGTCCAAAAGGTAAAAACTATAGATATTCTGACCAATGCTCGTGTTTCCGGTCAGCAGGCTGGAGTTCATATCTCCTTGTTTAAAGGACAGGGAGTGGAATTCTCAGACATCAGAGAGTATATACCGGGCGATGATATCAGGGCGATTGACTGGAAGATCACTGCACGATATGGAATTCCATATATCAAAGAGTTTGTAGAAGAACGTGATCATACGCTGTACCTGATTGCAGATATTTCAGGATCTGGATCATTTGGTCATACAGTTTCTAAATTCAGTACATTACTATCAATTCTTGCAACACTGGCATTTTCTGCTGTACATTATCATGACAGAGTGGGTTTAATTCTTGTATCAGATTGCGTGGAAAAATTCATTCCTGCAAGAAGTGGAAGAAATCATGTTATTAACCTCATTCAGACAGTTATTACCCACGAACCCAAATCAAAACAATCAGATCTCCGCCCAGCTCTTTCGATGATAATGCAGCGGATAAGAAGAATGTCAACGGTTATTCTCCTGTCAGATTTTTTCACTCCTGACTGTTCCAAAGAACTCTCTTTGGTAAAGAAGCACCATGATATCTTATCAATCAGGGTCTCTGATCCCCGTGAAGGGGAACTTCCTGATGTAGGTCTGATAGAACTTGAAGATGCAGAAACCGGTGAGCAACTTCTAGTTGATACATCTGATCCAGTGATTCGTGATTCATACAAAGAGGCTGCTGAGATGCATAGTCAGTCAGTGTCTCATATGATGAGAAAGCACCGGATTCCGTTTGTTCATGTACGATCAGGGGATGATTTTGTTCCGGTTTTGGAACATCTGATGAGAACACGGCCTGGAGGTGAGTTATGACCGGTTTTTATCATCCGGAATGGTTACTTGCATTGATAGTTCTTCCGATTCTGTACTATTATTATTATCATGAAACAAATCGGAAAAAACAGGAAGCAATAGTCTTTTCCCATATTGGTTTTTTAAAAAGTGCTTTACATGGAAGCAGGCAGTCATCACGTCCACAAACCCTTCTGCTTCTTGTTCTTGCTGCTATTGGCTGCATCATAATCGGACTTGCAGATCCTCATATTCCTCTGGAACAGACAAAAGAAGGTGTAAATGTTATCCTCGTACTGGATGTTTCCGGGAGTATGCAGGCGACTGATTACCAGCCTACCAGACTTGAATCTTCAAAACGTTCTGCAGAAATCCTGCTCCGATCACTTGATGCAAAAGATTATGCCGGTATTATCACGTTTGAATCTGGTGCAACAAGTGCTGCGTATCTCTCTCCTGATAAGGATCGGGTGATTAGAAAATTGCAGGCTATAGAACCGAAAGAAGGTGCAACTGCAATTGGCGATGGTCTTGCACTTGGTATTGATATGGCTGAATCAATTCCGAACAGGAAAAAAGTGGTTATTCTTCTGTCTGACGGAGTCAATAATGCCGGGGTCATTCATCCGGATGAGGCTGCAAACTTCGCCCGTGAGAAAGGCATTCAGGTCTTTACTATTGGAATGGGATCAGATAGTCCGGTTGTTCTTGGTTATGACTGGTTTGGGAATCCTCAATATGCAACACTGGATGAAGAGATGCTCCAAAGAATTGCAAGTACCACTGAAGGCCGGTATTATAAATCAGTTAATGATAGGACGCTTTCAGAGATTTATTCAAACCTGAATAAGGAGATAAAGCGTGAGAGAGAAGAAACGAGCATTAGAGACTGGTTCTTTATTGGTGCTATAATCCTCATAGGAGCAGAAATTTTCTTACGATATGGGCGGAGGCGGATTATTCAATGAAGATGAAGGTAATATTATTTTTGCTAACCGGATGTCTTTTCATCTCCGGAATGCATGTTTTTGCAGATGACATAACTATGTCATCAGAGCAGTCTGATTACTATTATCTGGTAGGAACTGATGCACAGGTTCCTTTTACAATTGATAGTTCTTTTACAAATACCCTTATCGGAACCCTGCAATACAGTCTGACAAGAAAACAGGATGATGGTGGATTTTCCATATCTCAGACCAATACTCAATCCCAGTCTTTTCCGATTGCTCCCGGGAGATCAGATCATGCATTAACGCTCACATCCGAATCTGAAACAAATTATGATCTCTCGTTGTTGCTCATCTATGAAGATAAAGGGAAGGATTTTGCAGTGGTTCTGCCCCCAATCTCCGTTCATTTTGTGTCTGAACAAAAAGATGTAAAACATGTGAAAGAAACTCTTCGGTCTACAACATCTGAAGCAACAAAAACTCCTTCATCTCTATCAGGACAGGATCCTTTTAGTCAGATGGAACAGGAGATGGAACAGATGAGGCAGGAACAACAACAACTGATGCAAAATATCCTGTCACAAAGCGGGTCTGGCTATAGTACCCGTCAATCTTCACCACAAAACTCACAACAAGCTCTTCAAAATAACCAGATGTCCTCTTCTTCCTCAGCTCTAAAACAGCAGATGATGCAGGAGAGTCAACAAACTGAAGATAATAAACGAAAACTTGCAGACTCTCTCGAAAAAGATCCAATTGTTCAAAAACAGGCATCAGACCTTCGAAACGCCGGATACAATCAGACATCAGGAAAAATTGTTCCAACCGGCCCAGATCGAGGAGAAGTATCGGTTCAATTTGAAAATAAAGACGGAGAAAAAATTGCGGTGACCGGGAAGGCTGAAAACAGTAAAATTTCATCTCTTACCGCAGAAAAAAGCGGAGAAATACCTGTTCCTCCAGAACTAGCATCAAATTCCACCTGGAATGAACGAAAAGAACAGGCACGCAATAATTCTATGGTTCCTTCATCCGGTTCTGTAACCAGAACTCCAAATGAAACGATGGTATCCCAGGAATATATTCATCCGGATGGAAGAAATGCAACACTTACTGCCTGGATTGTGAATAATACCGTCCAGAAGATAGAGCTAAAGCAGGATGAAGCATTTCCGTTATTCTGGTTCATTGGTATCTTTCTGGTAATAATCCTGGTTGTCTTATGTGCCGGAGTTGCATGGTGGTATTATTCGACTCGGCCAGAAGAGGTCCAGTCTGCTCCTCAGGAGATGGTTCCTGAGCGTGATTATTCCGAGGTTGTTCAGGAGATGATTGATAAGGCTGAAAAAACGTATGCTGGCGGAGATAAAAAAGAGGGATATATCATTCTTGGTCAGGCTGTCAGGATGTTTATTTCTCATACGCATGGGCATGGAGAAGCGATAACAAATGATGAGATTATCTCTGGTGTTGTCCGTTATATACCTCCGATACAACAGTCCATTCTCGATCTCCTGAATTCTTGTTCACAGGTAGAGTATGCAAAAGGAGAACCTGATGATGAGAACTTTGGCCGGTTTGTACAGGAAGTGAGACAGATGGCCGGTCTTTCATAAAAATTCTAAATTAGATGTTGGAATCCAAATATTTTCATATTTTTAAATATCAGGAATACTATGAATATCTCTCCCGGAGATGAAACTTCATGTCAGGTTTGTGGAAAACCTGCGATAGGTCTTGAGATATTAGGGTGCTGTAAAGCAGTGGTTTGTGAAGATCATGCAAGTCAGTTTTTACGAAATCTCTCTCCGGGAGAACGCCTTGAATCCGGAGCCTGTTATTATGTCAGATATTGATTTTAATTGTATTCCTGTTTATTGCTTGGAATATGAACACATTGAGGTACAATATGCAGAGTGAAAAAAAGGATCTTCTCCTTTTATTTTTAGTTACTGCCGGGATTGCAGTTTGCGGTTTTTTTTTGTTCTCTTTTGCTCAGTCCCTCTTTGTTCCTGATCTTTCAGTTTCATCATATGAAGCATCCTTTTCCTGGGATGGAACGCTCAAAGAGTCATATGTCTACTCGGTTCACACAGATAGTCAATACAGGAGTCTGAACCGGCGTTTGGATGCACCAGTGTATACCGAGGACCATTCTGGTTCATATTATAAATATATCTCTCTGACGCCACCTTCCGGCTCAATAGGGTATGTAAAAGATGCGAATGGAAAAGTAACGCTTACCGGTGAGAATAATCAGGCATTTTCGATAATTACCGATAGAGCAGGTATAAATGAGGCTGGAGCATTTAATCCTGGATATTATTCTTCCGGATCATTTCCCGTTTCATATACCTGGGATATAATCCCGCCTGTTGAACGGGGAGAAGATGGCGATCATCTCAATATCAATCTAGCCTCAATTCACATTCCCTATGAGTCTGTTCGGATTGAGATTCCATCGCAGGGAGTGAAAGCCCTGTATCCTCATCCGGCAGATCTTGCAGTAACAAAAACCGCTGATTCCTATGTCATGAGCGGAAAAATTCAGGAAGATATCCCTCTTGGATTTGAAGTGCTCATCGACAGCTCAGTTACTGAGCATCTGGATGGTCAGGTTACTCAGATATCAGGTTCGGTCAGAGAAAAGACAGAGGCTGCAAACCCAGGATATCTGAGTTATATCAATAGTATCTATCGGATAATCTCTACATTATCTGGAATCTTCCTGTTTCTTATCCCGGTTATTCTTTTTATTTTGTGGTATCGATATGGGCGGGAAAAGACCTATACGGTCCCTGATCATCTGAGTTTTGTTCCTGACCCATCAATAAAGCCCTGGCTCGTGGCACTTGTGTTTTCAGGCGATCCGGAAAAGTTTGATGAAGAGGGACTTCATGCAACCCTCTTGGATCTACACAGGAGGAAAATAATCGAGATAAATCCTGCCTCTGATACAGGATTTTCTATACGAATATTAAAAAAAGAGACTGGAGATCAATATGAAGAACAGGTAATCCGGACCCTTTCAGTACTGGAGCAGGACGGGGTTGTAACAGATGCGACATTTTCTCAGATGGCAACCGATGCAAATACAAATGACTCAATGCGAGTTCAGTTAATGGAGTATCAAAAGTCCTTTATGGAACTTCCTTCCGGACTATCAGATCAGATGGTGTCAACGTATATAAGAAACGGTCAAAAGCACCTCATTCCACTTCTCGGATTTGTTATCGGTTTATTTTTTGTCTCTCTCGTTCTGATCATTATCGGTCCGGGTGATCGTCTTATCCTGGGTCAGGCGGTATATAATTCCTGTCTTGGCATCTTACAGATGGTTGTTGCCTTTGTCTTTCCAATTTCGCTGTTTGGAACCTGGAAGGATGATTATTATCAGAATCGATTACAGTGGGAATCGTTTCAGAAATTTTTGTCAGATTCTGTTATGATGCAACGATATAAACCTGAAGATATTGCTATCTGGGGAGACTGGATGGTCTATGGAACAGCCCTTGGCGTTGGCAATCAGGTATCTAAAACACTAAGGTCGCTCGATATTCATGTTCCAGATCTTCCTTCCGGAGGATGGTTTGCGCCAGCAATTATTCATACTGGCTTTTCCCCGATGCTTGCCTACCATCCTCCATCCTCTGGGTCTGGTGGATCATATGGTGGAGGAGGCTTTGGCGGTGGTGGTGGATTTGGAGGAGGTGGTGCCGGAGGGTGGTAAAGGTAAGAAACACCTATCTGCCCGTGCGGTAATTAATATAAGGAATTTTTGAGGAAATAACGTGCGAGAGGTTACCAGCAGTTTTACACCCAAGGATATTGAAGCCTCAGTCCAGAAATTCTGGACTCAGGAGGAGATATATGCCAGGGTAAAAGAACAGAACCGAAATGGGAAAACCTGGTTTTTTGTAGACGGCCCTCCGTATACAACCGGTCATATACACCTTGGAACAGCCTGGAATAAGATCCTCAAAGACAGTATTCTCCGGTTTAAAAGGATGAACGGATTTCATGTCATCGACCGGGCAGGATATGACATGCATGGACTTCCTATTGAGGTCAGGGTCGAGCATGAATTAGGATTTGAAAATAAGAAAGATATTGAGGCATATGGAATCGGGACGTTCATCGAGCGGTGTAAACAGTTTGCCATAAGTCATAAAGACATCATGTCAGAGCAGTTTAAGGCTCTTGGCATCTGGATGAACTTTGATAACCCATATCAGACTATCATGCCCGAATACATTGAAGCGGCATGGTGGACCCTGAAACAGGCTCATGAAAAAGGTCTGTTAGAACGCGGTCATCGGGTAGTTAACTGGTGTCCACGGTGTGAGACTGCCATTGCAGATTCTGAAGTGGAATACTGGGATGAGCAGGATCCTTCAATATTTGTTAAATTTCCAATCCTGGGAGTGGATAATGAATATCTGGTTATCTGGACAACAACTCCATGGACACTTCCGGCAAACGTTGCCGTTGCAGTAGACAAGGATTTCATTTACGCACAGGTAGAGGCAGTAAAAGACGGCAGGAAAGAGATTCTCTGGATTGCAAAAGATCTTGTCGAACCAGTATTAAAACGGGGAAAATATCAGGACTTTTCCATTCTCTCTGAAAAAACCGGGTCTTCCCTTGCCGGAACAAAATACACGTCTCCACTTGCAGAACTTATCCCACGACAAAAAACCATAGACCATCAGGTTGTGATTGCCGGATTTGTTGAGATGGACAACACCGGTATGGTTCATATTGCTCCAGGTCACGGTTGGGATGATTATCTCCTCGGTGTAGAAAAAGGACTTGATGTATTTTGTCCGGTAGATGGAGCCGGATACTATACCGAAGAAGGTGGTGTGTATGTTGGTCAGTTTGTCAGGGATGCCAATGAGAAGATTCTGGAGGACCTTGGCTCTCACCTACTTGCACGACAGAAGATAACACACCGGTATGGTCATTGCTGGAGATGTAAGACTCCAATTATCTATCGGGCTACTGAGCAGTGGTTCATCTCGGTTCCGAAGATGAAAGAGAAGATGCTTTCTGAGATAAAAGCAACGTCCTGGTATCCGGAATGGGCTGGCAGTGCCCGGTTTTATGATTTTGTCTCAGATGCCCGTGACTGGTGTATCTCCCGGCAGCGGTATTGGGGTATTCCGATTCCGGTCTGGCAGTGTCCTGTATGTTCAAAAAGCCGCGTCTTTGGGACGGTTGCTGAATTGAATGAAGCTGCAGGAACATCTCTTACTGATCCTCACCGGCCATATGTCGATGATATCGTTGTGCCGTGTTCTTGTGGCGGTTCTATGAAGCGTGTTGAGGATATCTTTGATGTCTGGTTTGATTCAGCCATGGCGTCATGGGCAACTCTCGGATTTCCCAGAAGTGATGCACTATTCCATGAAATGTGGCCTGCAGATTTCATCACTGAAGGTCAGGATCAGACAAGAGGGTGGTTTTACTCACAACTTGGTGCTTCAACCATTGCGTTTAACCGGTCACCTTATAAAAGCGTCCTGATGCATGGATTTGCACTTGATGCTGATGGCCGCAAGATGAGTAAAAGTCTTGGAAACGTTGTAACACCGGAAGAGGTTGTCCAGAAGTTTGGTGTTGATGTTCTCCGGTTGTATGTTCTTTCAGCAAATGCTCCCTGGGATGATCTGAAATTTAACTGGGACGGAGTATCCACGGTAAACAGGACGATGAACATCCTCTGGAATGTATACCGGTTCCCGCTTCCATATATGATCCTTGATGGTTTCACTCCTGTAGCAGCAGCAGATGGTACATCAGATGATGATTATATATCACGATCCATCAGGGAAATGCCTGAGATTGACCGGTGGATTATCTCACGGATCAATTCCATCGCAAAACAGATATCAGCAGATATGGGTGAGTACCAACTTCACCGGATTACAAGACAGTTAATGAATTTTATTCTGGAAGATCTTTCACGATGGTATGTTCAGATAGTCCGGCCTCGTATGTGGCTTGAAGAGGATTCACCAGATAAAAAATTTGCCTACGAAACAATTGCATATTGTCTTCGGACCCTGTGTAGATTACTCGCTCCGTTTGCACCCCATATTACTGAGGCAATGTATGAAAACCTCCGGCTCCCGTCTGATCCGGTGTCTATTCATATGCTTTCCTGGCCTTCTGGGGATATCCGATTCATAGATGAAGATCTGGAACGCCGGATGGATGTTGTCAGGTCCTTTGATGAAGCAGTGGCAAATGCTCGTCAGGCAGGAAAGAGAAAACTCCGCTGGCCAGTTCAGAATGTCATTGTTGTTACCTCAAGTGAATCTGTGGCAGATTCATTTAGGAAAATGGAAGAACTGGCGAAAGATAGGGCAAATACACGAAACATTCAGGTAATTGTCGGTACCTGGGATCAGATGCGGTATAATGCTGAACCGGTAATGAAAAAGATCGGGCCTTCATTTGGAAAAACCGGTCCGGTTGTTAAAGGTCTAATAGAATCTGCAGATGGTACCCTGCTTCGGAAACAACTGGAAGAGTCTGGATCAGTTACCTTATCTGATGGAAAAGAGGAATTTGTCCTTACCGCAGAACATATGACCTTTACCAAGTCACTTCCTGATCAGGTGTTTGGTGCGGAGATGCCAGATGCTTCTGTCTATGTGGATGTAACTCTTACAGAAGATATTGAAGCTGAAGGATATTGTCGAGAAATCATCCGAAGACTTCAGGATATGAGAAAACAACTTGATTTGAATGTTGATGATAATATTATTATTGATGCAATCATCAGTGATGATCATGTGAGAAATCTCCTGACTAAAACATGGCAGGATCTCATGAAACAGGAAGTCAGAGGGAAGATATTGAAGATTCATTCAACTGTCAGTAGCAGAGATGCATCGTCTTTATTCCAGCTAGACCGGGAATGGGATATTGAAGGAGTGAATGTTACTCTGGGGATATCTCTGGCCGGTTAAACCACATATTTTTTAATAAAATATCGCCTCAATTCCTTCACAGTTAGGATTTAACCAGGACTCATACTTACTATCCGTACACCGTTTCATGGGTGCCTGGGTATATAATGATATAATAAATAATTAATAACGAAGGATTAAAAAATATTAATGTATCCACGTAATATTTTACATAATAATTCTCGACCATCCGGTTTCCCAAATAAAGGAATATCCTTGTCAATCATCACAATCCTTCTTGTAGTTATCGTCTTTTCATCTGTCTTCGGATTATACCCTTCTTTCTCGATAACATTCCGATAAACTAGAATACCCCGACGTTGCCAGGCAGAAGTCATGGCAAGATTTACACCCCGCTGAAAACAGAATTCATGAAGTTCTGCTGCTTTCATTGCATGGAGCATGGAGGCTGCTTCCTGAGATGTATACCCTTCATCTTTCAGTAATTTCTGACTCCAGCCGTTCATATGGTTTCGCCATGCTTCTTGTTGTCGCCAGGATAGATAGGATAGGACATGATCTGGAGTAACTGGGATAATTCGTGCATCAAATGAGACCGGCTCTTTGAGTTGTAGGGCTATCGTGAGGGCACTTGCTGCAAATGATGCGAGAACTGAGTCAATCTTTTCAACTCGTCCAAGATAGGGGCATTCAGTAAAGTACAGACTAATTTCGTCAGAAAAAGTATACCCAAATACTGGGGCGAACCCGGCATCTCCCAAGAGCCTGGATGTCACCTGTGTCATTGCGGCTGCGAACCGCTCGTCAAATGGTTCAATAAATGATAAATTCCGGGTTACCTGATGAAATGCCCGGCCATCAAGACGGACAATAATGGGAGATAGTGTCCGAAGGTCAGCATAGATCTCCCTCTCTTTCATAACCGAAATATTCAGAGATCCCCGTCACTTCTGAATAATTGGGGTACGTGGCGTATTACAATGACATCAGATATGCTTTTTACCAACCTGTATGGAACTTTGACACCTTTATGAGTCTTTACTTCTATTACTTCCGGATTCAGCTTACCCACCGCCAGAGCATCTATTCTTTTAGAATCAATATCCAGGATAATATCATCCACTTCTCCGATAAACATCCCGTTTTCAGAATAAATTTTAAGTCCGATCAGGTCAGTTATCTGATTCTTCATACTGCATTGACATTACAACCGGATAGATAAAAAATGTTATCTTATTTTTTTTGAAGAAAATCATCTGATTACGAGATGATATGAAGATATGATTTTGAAAAGTTTGCAGAAAATATATATAATTTCATCCGGATTATTGACGTATGGCAGTAATGAGAGGTCTTACAATAATAGTCTTTTTGACGATTTGCTTTATTTTTATTAGTAATTCTGTATCAGCAGAGAGTAATCTCTCCGGAGCTTATGTGGTTACGGAACTTCGGGATGAAGAGAGTGCACTCCTGTTCCCTTCTGATTTGTCTCGTATTACTGCAACATTTAATGAAATGAATGTATCAGGAAGCGCAGGCTGTAACGTTTATAGTGCTACTTATAACGAGACCGGAGATAAACTTACAATCTCTGCTCCAATCTCAACATTGATGTATTGTGATCCTGGAGTTATGGAATCAGAAGCACAATATCTCAAGAACCTTGAAAAAGTAACTCATTACAAAATTATTGGTAACAATCTTTTGTAAGAAATAACCGGTGATACTCTGTTCTTTAAAGATGCTGTCGGTGAACCTTTGGCAGAATGGAAAGTCTATCAATAAGACTAATCCATACAATTTTATGTTTTTTTCAATTCATCTCTTGGTTTTATGGATTTTGGTGAAGTGAAAGTTATACAGGTTATAATAGACTAATATTACAGGATATTATGGATGGCTCATTTAAAATCGGGCGGTTGTTTGGTATACCTGTCCTGATTCATTTTACTTTTTTACTTATTATTCCATTATTTGCCTGGATAATAGGGTCTGATATAGACTTTACAATACAAATGGTCAGCAATACTTTTCAAGTCGATATTGATGATTCTCTCATTATCTCCGGGTATATACCATATCTGCTGGGAGCTATTATTGCACTTGGGCTATTTGTCGGAGTTTTTATTCATGAGCTCTCCCATTCACTCATTGCACTTCGTGCTGGTATTCGGATTGATAGTATAACCCTTCTCTTTTTTGGAGGTGTTGCTGCTATTGAAGAACAGGAACCAGAACCGAGAACAGAATTTATTATGGCTCTGGCCGGGCCTCTTACAAGTCTTTGTATTGGTTTAACTTCTGCGGTTATTGTATATCTGATTCATTTCTCCATTACTTCAACGGCAGAAGCAGGGATTCTTATCTATATCTTCGGATATCTTGCGATACTGAATGTTCTATTATTTGCATTTAACCTGCTTCCTGCATTTCCTATGGATGGAGGAAGAGTTCTACGTGCATATCTGGCCGGACGAATGCCTCTGCATAAAGCAACATCGATAGCTTCCACAATTGGGAAGGGATTTGCCATTATGTTCGGATTGGTTGGACTACTCTTGTTTTCGCCAATTTTAATTTTAATTGCTTTTTTTATATATATTGGAGCAGGACAGGAATCAGCAGTTACCCGCTATAATTTCCTTCTGAAGGACGTTACTGTGGGAGATATAATGGCTCGACCGATTGTGGATGTCCAGCCTCAGATGCCGTTATCCGATGTGTTAGCACTCATGTACCAGACAAAACATCTGGGTTTTCCGGTAATTGACCGGGGTGTTTTAATGGGGATTATTACACTCACCGATCTTGCCCGCACTCCTGTTCTTGACCGTGATGCCATGCAGGTTCGTGATGTTATGACAAGAGAAGTGATTACCCTTCCACCTCATGCTCCGGTAATGGATGCACTTCGTATTATGACCAGACAGGATATTGGGAGAATCCCTGTTATGTCTGATGATAATATTCTTGGAATCGTAACAAAGTCTGATATATTTACAGTTATTGAACTTCGGGAAGTGTAAATTCCAGGATATTATCCGGAAGATGAACTCCTGCTACTTTTTCAAATGTAGTAAGGTTTTGGAATGGCCGTTTTGCCATAACCTGAACAATCCCTTTTTTTGATATACCTGGCAGCCATTTCAGAGCAGTATGAGAAAGGCTGTTTATTGGAATCGGGTACGGAAGTGCAGTCAGGGAACGCATCCCATGTCCAACAACAATCGTATTGATAACGGTGTGTTTTGGAAGAGAAAGTGGTATACCCACCAGGATAGGATATGTCCCCATCTGCCTTCCAAATGAAATATCTCCTTCCTCTTCAATGATGACTGACCGGAGAATAGTATGGAGAGGAAAGACTTTTTTCAGCATAGGGAGATCAAATTGTTTCCGTGTCCAATCTTTGAACGCATGAAATATTTTCTCAGGAACCGGAAGTGCATTTTTTTCGTATGCTTTTGTTCCTTCAAAAGGCATTAACTGACGTATATTTACTCTTCGAATGAGGTATCCGGCTTTTTGGACATTTTCTAAAAACATTCGGTTTAATTCATATGTACGGGCTGTTTCTCCGGCTAGGCCTGCGATAAAATTTAATCCTGGAAGAATTTCAGGTATTCCGTTTCGCCTGACACTTCCGATCTCATGAACGATCCGGATAGCATCCATAACCATTTCAGGTGTGGCTTTGAGATTATTTGCTTCGATAACCTCAGGATCAGCGGTTTCCATACCAAAAGCAGCAATATCGCCAGGTGTATGATGTCTGATGATAACTGACAAGGCTTCCTTAGCTTTTTCCGGATGTCGAGCAATGGTTCCAGGATTAACATTGTCAATATGAAGGGTCTTCAGGTTTGGTGCAGCCACTCTGATGGACGAGAATAATTGTTCAAGAAGATCTGGTCTTGGAGTTGGGAATTCTCCTGATCCCGCATGCCAGGTCAGAATATCCGGTTGTCTTCCTATTCTGAAATGAACTGCTCCATTTTTTGATAAAGCTGCAATTTCGGATTTAATTCCTTCTTTTGATCTGTACTGAGGGGGACCATACAAGGGTTCAGTGCAAAAGGCACATCCTCCTGTAACCTCCCTGCTGCATCCCCGAGCTGTTTCTATCTCACACATGACATGGGGATAGCAGGGATGCTGTTTGATAATTTCAGATCCCAGAACTGACCAGGGATCTTCAGTCTGATAATCAAAAGAAGATGAAGGAATATTTCCTGAAAGCCACCGGTTTAAAGATCCGGCTGGAGAACCGATAAGCTGTGTATCCACATTGAATTCTCCTCTCTTATGGGCTATCTGGCCTCCACTTGATCCTGAACCAAATAAAATCGGCCCCCCAAGAAAAGTATGTGGCCTGGTGAGAGCTGATCCTATCTGTTGTATCTCCTGCCATGTTACCGGGATTCCGCCTAAATATTTACCTGGGACAGTCATACCGGCAATTATGACCACATAATCTGCATTACCGGCATCTGTTAAAAGACCTGGTTGTATCCTGATCTCATCTATTGTATGGTACGTTACAGAGATATCATGAGAGAGTAACACACCGGCAACGGTTCTGATATACGGAGAAATATATGGTGGAACACCAAGGCAGGCTGGTTCATCCACATATCCATCAATTATCCATGCCGAAGGATTCATACCCAAGTAATGAAAGCAGTTTTCCTGCCCAGAAAAGTTTTCCTTTTTTCATCGGTGTTACATCCGGATCATTGAGATCAAATCCGATGAGGTGAATTTCACGTGCCTGCAATTCATGTGCCATGTAAACTGCCCGGTCACCATCAGTAAAACCTCCGAAATTATATACATGAGAGAATGGTTTTCCCTGAGTTGTCAGGATCAAAGGTCCTTCAAATTTTGGTACCCATGAGTACAGCCTCGGAATATTATCACCATGTGCATGAACTACCAGAATTGTTCCATTTTTGTTGAGATTTATTGCATAATCATCAATCCCGTCAAGATCAGTAACAATCACATCCGGAGTAATGTTATTTTGAATTAATACTCCAGCAGCGGCATCAGCTGCTATGATAACTCCAGAGATTTGAGATAATTCGTTTCGAAGGGAAGGAGCATTCCCACAGACTGTGACGATGGAATCTTTTATGCGATGAGATATGAGCTGGTATGCATTCCCGGTTGTCAGACTTGCCAGGATTTGTGCAGCTCGTTCATCATCAGACGGATCAAAGGAGAAATAATCACAAATTTCCTGGTATATTGGCTCCCATTCCTCATACTTCACTCTCCTCATCCTCCAGGAGACCAACCAGCCGGTAAAAATTTTGTAATACTGGATCTATGACAAGATGGAGAAGTTCTTCCTTTTCCTTCACATGAGAGAAGACATAAAGGGGGATGCTTGCTGCAGCCATGGTTGCATGTCCACCGGCATCACCAACATCTGAGAAAGCTTCGCTCATCACATTGCCAAGGTTGAGCCGTAGGTCACGGTTTCTTCCTGACATAATGATTGCATCTTCGGTGATTCCATAAACCAGCGCGGTGCTGATGCCTTCAAGATTAATCAGAAGATCTGCTGCCTGGGGAAGGGCATCGCGATTTCTGACAAAACCCACATTTGAAAAAAGGTACCCGTTTCTGGTTTTTCTGTTTTTTATCGCCGCCCCGATAATATCAATAGTTTCATGAGAATACTGGGGTGACATGATCTTTTCAAGAAGATCCGCATCACTGAATTCCAGAAGATAAGCAGCATATTCGAGATCATTTGGGGATACATTTCTTCTGAATTGTTTTGTATCTGCCCTGATACCATAGAGAAGAGCAGTTGCTACCTTCTCATCCGGTTCTATATTGAGTTCTTTGAGATATTCGGTCAGAATTGTTGCACAAGCACCAACATTCTGTCTGATATCAATAAAATGTGCTTTGTCGAGGTTTGTGATATCTTCCTGATGATGATCAATGATGATATCCACCGGCATGGAATGGATAAGCCCGTTATTTGCACCTGGACCTTTACTATCAACAAGTGCGATGTGCGTACATTCATTCAGCACTTCTTGCCGGAGTTTTTCCATTCTGATATCAAGAAGGTTTACGAGTGTCCGGTTTTCCTGGTGTCCGATGATTCCATCATAAATTATTCTGGTCTCAAGATTTGGATTTGCCCGTTTTGCGATTGCCGAGAGGGCCATTGCGCTTGCTATTGCATCAGGGTCCGGGTTTGTATGTGTTACTATTCCGAATACTCCGGACCAGGAGGCGAGCAGTGCAAACAGATCACGTGATAAATGGTGTTTTTCCAGTCGATGCAAATGTTCTATTGCTGCTTTGGCAACGACATGCTGCGGGTAGAGCACAAGGTCCGCGCCCTCTTCCATCAGAAGTTTTTCATTGATCGGATCCTGGGCACGGGCTACAATGTGGACTTTTGGATACTTTTTTCTGATTGTTTTCAAACCAGCGATATTTGCCTCATGATTGTCACTGACTACAAAGGCTATATCAAAATTATCAATTCCCTGCAACATTTCCGAATCAGTCAGATCGCGGAGGAATGCTTCTATTTTCTGCTCTCGTAACTCCTGAACCCGTTCAGGGTTGCTATCCATGCAGAGCAGTCTGCCACCTTCTTTCTTGAGTTCTTCAAGTATCAGGTATCCGACACTTCCACAACCGCAGATGAGGTAGGTTCTGATCCCAGGTGACGGTGCAGGGCTGAATCCAGGCATATTCAGGTATAGGTTGGATTATAGAGGTATAAAGGGGCGTAAGAAATGTATATATACTAGCTAAACCAACATGTTATGGCACAACGGGTCTGTAGCTTAGTCGGTAGAGCGGCGGACTCTTAATCCGCAGGCCAGGGGTTCGAGTCCCTTCAGGCCCGCTCGTTGTTCTTTTTTTCAAAATCATTAGATCGATTATTTAACTTTCTCTCTCTATAAATTCTCTGATGACTGGTGAAGAACCAGAATATGTTGAGGTAACCTGCCAGCATTGTAGCGGGGAAGGTTGTTGTTTTTGCGATAAGAAAGGCACCGTTTCTGTGAAATGGCCTGAAAAGATGTGCCGCCATTGTAATGGAGTCGGGTGTATTTATTGTGGATATACCGGGTGGGGTGGCCTGAAAGGAAAATACGATTAACCTGGCAAAAAATTGAGTGCGACAACGGATGTCTATGGGATTAGGGGGGATATGAAGTCAATTTTCAGACCAAATCCGGAAAAGATGAGACTTAAAGGGGATCTGAGTGGTCTTCTCCGGTTATTGGATCCGAAGTATGATACAGATTTACGGATCGAAGCAATACTTGCGCTTGGACGAATGAAAACTCCTGTCGCAGTAGATGAACTGATTCAACTCTTTCATGATCCGGATGATGATATCAGAACTGCTGCTTCGAATGCGCTTGTCCTAATAGGAACTGAAGCACTGGGCCCCCTCGTGGCTTCTCTCTCAACCAGTGATGATATCACTGCCGGGATGGTACACGTTGCTCTGACCACTATGGGAGAAGAAGCAGCTCAGGAAATTATTTCCCATATTCCTAATCTTCAGGGTATTGGATTTGAACGAGCAGGTTTTATTCTGAATTCAATGGGACCGAAAGTAATTCCGATTCTCATTGATTCATTTGGAACGCAGGATCCAACCACGATACGGTTTATTGAGGGATTGTTTGAAACATTTGGCAGAGTAGCAATTCAACCTTTGATTCGGGGACTCTCTCATGATCAGGAAGAAGTCAGGGCACGTATCTCTGCATACCTTATCATTCTCGGAGATCAGGTCGTTCTTGATCTACTTAGTTCCTGTGCCCAGGATGAAGACTGGCTTCGTGAATTAAAATTTTACATAATCAGCGAAATTGGAAAACCTGCTTTAGATCCATTGTATCTGGGTTTAAAAGATCCAAATCCGGTAACTTCCTCAATGGCCCAGAAGGCATTTTTGGAGTACGGCGAGTCAGCTATCGTCCCTTTGATATCTGGTTTGTATGACTCTGATATTGAGGTTCGGAAAGTATCTGAAAATGCCCTGATTCGTATAGGTGAGCCTATTGTTCCGCACCTCATTGAAGAGTTATCATTCAGGCGGGATACAGAAAGAGAACCAATTGTATCTGCGATTCAGCATATAGGGGAGCCAGCTATTCCCTACCTCATACAAAACCTCAATCAGGCAAAAGGTGAGAGGTTAAAGACTCTGATTCAGATCCTTTCCCGGATGGGGGCCATTACACTTCCCTATCTTATTGGGTCGGTAAAAGAGCAGTCTGAAACTAGTTCTCTGAGGGAGGCATTTCTTTCAATGGGGCGGCTGGCATTTCCATTTCTGGAGGAAGCATCTGAACGGGAACGAGGAAAAACCGCAATTTTTGCCGTAGATCTTCTACGAAGAATTGATCCGGTCCGTTCAGTTGAACCTATGGTAACTGCACTCTATCATCCGGATAAGGAGGTCAGGGAGACCGCTTTAGAAAATCTTGTAGAGTCTGGGGAAATTGCGATTCCACGACTCGTTCAGGTACTGGGTTCTGGAAATGAGGACGCGGTTGAGCTTGCCAGGATAGCCCTTGTCAATAATGGTGAACCGGCAGTCCCTCATCTTATCGATGCTCTATCTGATCCAATGGGGTCAAATGTCTCATTAATAAAGGAAATTATTCGTGAAAATGGAGTAAACGCTCTTCCGTATCTAATTCCTCTTATGGTTCCTGGAAAAGATGGAAGTAGGGATGTGACTGAGCTTATCGAAGAAACGGGGTTAGATGCCACACCCTATCTTCTCGATGCGTTACATAACGCTGGTCCTGATCTTGCTGAACCAGTTAAATCTCACCTGACTGTTTTATTTCAGAAGGATCCGGAGACATTTGTAAAACGACTTTTCACTGGGAGCTCACTGGATACTGACCTTATGTATAGTTTGGTTTATCCTTCTCCACATGTTATCATCCCATTCCTGATTGATATTTTCCAGGGTGATGATAGTTCAAAGGCATTGGTAGCCGGAGATCTTCTTTCACGGTTTGGAAAAGATGCTTTAGATCCTTTCATTACTGCATTACGAAATGAATCTGATGATGATAGAAAACTCGAAATTACCAGTTTCTTAATTCGCATTGGGCCGGATGCTATTCCGACGCTGGTTTCCCTGCTTGGGGATGAAAACCTGGCACCATATGCCATGGCTGCATTAAGTGCCATTGGAGAACCTGCAGTTCCTGCCCTTCTTCCTCTCCTGAAAAGTTCAGATCCTGGAGTCCAGCAGTATACTATTCTTGCATTAACTCGTATTGGACCACCAGCTGCTACTGCTCTTATGGCTCTGATGCAAGAAGATGAGGGTCTTGTTCCGCTTATCAGTCGGATTTTAGCAGAAATGGGTGGAGCTGCCCTACCAGAATTAATACAGGAACTTCAGGCATTACAAGCTGATGGCCAGGAAGGAAGCAGTCGTGGAATTGCGGTAATGTCTCTCATCACAGAGATCGCACTTTCAAAACCATCAGATATCAAACACCTTTTTGCTATTGAGGATCCGCTACTCATCGGTATGTTTGAACGGATTTTCATAAGCAAAGGAGAGCAGATCCTCCCATCTGTTCTGGAAGCGGTGATGAATGAACCTGATATTCCACACCTTGCATCTTCAATCTTTATCTCGATGCGCTCTCCATCACAAACTACCGTTACCAGACTACTAAAATCTATAGAACCAGGGGATCGGCGGAAGATTGCTCTCCTTAAAATTCTGGGAATTCTTAAAGATCCATCATCTCCATCACTCATGTATGATACACTGCAGGATCCTAATCAAGACATCAGGATGACTGCTATTCGTGAACTTGGAAAATTTGGACGTGAGGCATTAGAACCACTTACCGATGCTATGCATGATCCTGATCCAAAAGTCCGTGCAGCTGCTGTAGAGTCTCTTGGTGACATCGGACTTCCTGTGTTAGACCAGCTTATCACTGCATTAAAAGATCAGGATGGTAATATCCGGGCTGCTGCTATTACTGGGATTGCTAAAATTGGAGAACCCGGTCAGTTTATGCTTGTTCAGTCGCTTGATGACAAAGACAGGAATGTCCGAATGGCGGTTGCACGATTGCTTGAAAAGAGTGGATGGAAACCAAAATATACGACTGACAGGCTCAGTTATCTCTTTGCGAAAGAGATGTTTGATGAACTCATTCGTATTGGTCCACCAAGCGTGGATACATTAGCACGAGGACTTCACGATGATGATGCAGAAATCCGGGAAAAATCTCGGGATGCTCTCACCATTATCAGGGACTCAATAAAGGTTTAACAACAAAACATACTAGCAGAATAGAATCGTATGGGTACTGTCGGAGGAGAACCATACGTCCATGAATCATATCATCTCTATCCATGATCTGGACAGGGGCCAGATAGACAGGCTCCTTTTCAGGGCTGGAGAAGTAACCAATGAATATGCAGGAAAGGAACCGCTCAAAGGAAAAATTCTCGGTCTCCTCTTTTTTGAACCAAGCACCCGGACACGAATGTCATTTGAATCGGCCATGCTTCGTCTGGGCGGCTCATGTATGAACCTTGGCGGTGTGGAAGTTAGTTCAATGGCAAAAGGAGAGACACTTGCTGATACTATCAGAGTTGTCAGCGGGTATGCTGATGCGATTGTGCTTCGCCATCCAAAAGTCGGTGCTGCACGTCTTGCAAGTGAATTTTCAGATATTCCAATTCTGAATGGAGGAGATGGAGCTGGTCAGCATCCATCACAAACTCTTATTGATCTGTATACCATCCGGCAGTCAATGTCTCTTGATAATATTAACATCGGATTAATTGGCGATCTGATGTATGGGCGGACCACCCATTCACTGGCATATGCACTTACCCATTATAATGCCAGAATCCATACAATCGCCCCGAAAGGGCTTGGACTTCCGGACTCTATACGCGATAACCTTGAGGAGCGTGGCTCGTCTGTTATCGAACATGACTCAATCGAGGAGATTATCGAGGAACTTGATGTCATATATGTAACCCGCCTCCAACGGGAAAGATTTCCAGATCCTGCCAAGTTCTTTGATGTTTCGTCAAGTTATCGTATTACTCCATCACTTTTGTCTGATGTGAAAGAACACCTTGCTATTCTGCATCCGCTTCCACGAGTAGATGAGATAGATCCAGCTGTTGACTGCCTGCCATATGCCCGGTATTTTGAACAGGCAAGAAATGGTGTTCCGGTCAGAATGGCCATGCTCACCGAGGTGATGTCATGACCGATGATGAACCGAAACGAACCCTGGTTATCAGTACTATTGAAAACGGGACGGTAATTGATCACATAAATGCAGGAGAAGCATTGACTGTTCTTCGTATTCTTGGAATTACGGGGAGCACACAGGAATGTGTCAGTGTTGCAACTAATGTTATTAGTAAAACCCATGAAAAAAAGGATGTAGTAAAGATTGAGAACAGGGAATTAAAAGCAAAAGAAGTTGATTGTATCGCTCTTGTCGCTCCCAATGCCACGATTAATATTATCCGGAACTTCAGGGTCATTGAAAAGAAGGGAGTAATAATCCCTCCGGTATTGATTGGTGTGTTACGGTGCCCGAATCCATGTTGCATTACCAATACCAATGAACCGGTTTTAAGTCGGTTTGAGATGAAGAGAAAAAAGGCAGTGTGTTCTTATTGTGATGCTGTCATTTCTTCAGATATTTCAGCACATATCATCTGATTCATCTTCTTTTCGCTCATCTTTCTGGATGAGCCTTCCATGGATATCAATTTCACCACGCCAGATACGAGTGCTTGAAATCCACCGTCCGTCTTCTGCAAGAACACACCGTATCATGTGAATTTCAATACATGGTTTCCCCCGTTCACGCCGTTTCTGATTGATATTTTTACCAACCGGAAATGTTTCTTCACTGACAACCAGGGCATCAAAATCAGCATCCAGAGTCGAACCATATTGATCATGCAGTTCTTCGATTTCCCACCTGGTTATGGTTCTCAAAGAGCCGATAAATTCGACTAAATCCTGGTGGCGTTCTGCATATGGATGAATTGGATGAGTTTTTCGATTAGCAAAAGAATCACTGGTCAGGCCGATTATTACCTTTCCTTCAGGAGTTGCCAGATCAAAGGCGCGTTTGATGAGGAGCCGGTGTCCATCATGCAGAGGATCAAAAGTGCCCCCCACCATTATTTTCATAGAAGTACTGTTTCATGCAATTTTATAAAATCTGGTACCATTTGATCATCGATCTTATGCATCAATCCGGTTTGAACAAATCATTTCACTTGTTGTTCTTATTGATTCAATCAATCAGAATGGAATTTTGAACTAATTACTGAGGCTATTATAGTATGCCAGACCTAAGGTATAAGAAACGCAACTCTCTCCTTCTCAAGGGTCTGTTGCATGTCTCCAAAATTGTGAACGTCTTATGCAGATCCATCAGAATATTCCTAAGGCTGCCTTCATTGCACCAAATGCTACGATAATCGGTGATGTGGAGGCTGGCTCCGATGTTAATGTCTGGTACGGAGCAGTCATCCGTGCAGATAAAGACCAGATTACTATTGGAGAGCGATCTAATATTCAGGATAATTGTGTTGTCCATACCTCAAAAGGACATCCGGTACGGATAGGAGATGATGTATCCGTAGGTCATGGCGCAATCCTTCATGGATGCACAATCGGGAATACGGTTCTTATTGGAATGGGCGCTATTGTTTTAAATGGGGCTGTAATTGGTGATAATACTATTATCGGAGCTGGAGCAGTTGTTACTGAAAGAAAAGTTGTTCCCCCCGGTTCACTGGTTTTAGGTATGCCTGGAAAGGTAATCAGAACAATTTCTGATGAAGAGATCACCGGAATTAAAACAAATGCATCTGAATATGTAAAACTTGCACGGGTACATGCACATGAATGAAGCGGTAGTAATCGGCGGAGGTATCGCAGGTATTACAGCAGCTCTTGATATCGCCGGACATGGGATACACGTTTCCTTAATCGAGCGTGAAGCAAGTATCGGCGGTCATATGGCTATGCTGGACAAGACATTTCCGACCAATGATTGTTCAATGTGTATTTTAAGTCCAAAGATGGTTGAGGTTGAACGGCATCCGAATATTACTTTGTACACCTGCACCGAGGTAACGGCGATTGAAGGAGAAGCCGGGAATTTTTCCGTCCATGTTACCAGCCATCCCCGGTTTATAAAGGAAGAAGACTGCACCGGCTGTGGTGATTGCGTGGAAGTTTGTCCGGTGGAAGTGTATAATCGGTTTGATGCTGGAGTCGGTGTTAGAAAAGCGATCTATAAAGTCCATCCACAGGTAGTTCCGAATCTTGTTATCCGTGACAAAGATCACTGTATTGATTGTGGTCTTTGTTATGATGTCTGTGGGAAGCAGGCAGTACTCCGTGATAATGAAGATACCGAGAAGGATTTTATTCTGAATGCTGGAACCATCGTTATTGCAACCGGTTATGATGTCTTTGATGCCAGGAAGAAAACCCCTTATAAATATCTCTCTATACCTGATGTCATCACTAGTCTAGAATTTGAACGAATTATCAATGCCAGTGGACCGACTGGCGGAAAAATAAAAAGGATCTCTGATGGACGGGTCCCAAAAGAGATTGTGTTTATACAGTGTGTGGGATCACGAGACATTCCCCTGGGTTGTCCTTCTTGTTCAGCAGTGTGTTGTATGTATGCAATAAAAAATGCCATGCTGATAAAAGAGAAATCTCCTGATATAAGAGTGAGTATTCTTTACATGGATATCAGAGCATATGGTAAGGGGTATCAGGAATACTATGACCGTGCTGAAGCACTTGGTGTCCGGTTTATCAGAGGGATGCCAGGGGATATCTATTCAACCAATGGGACAGTTTCTGTGGTTGTCGAAAATACCGAGACAAAGGAAGTAGAGAAGATCAATGCTGATCTTGTTGTTTTATCAGTTGGAATTCGTCCGAATGAAGATGCATCGGCTATTGCTGAGAAATTTGGTATTACCTGTGATGATACCGGGTTTTTTAGCTGCGCAGATGAAAAATGTGGCCCTGTCAAAACATTAAAACCCGGGATTTTTATAGCAGGAACATGTAAAGAACCGATGGATATTCCGGATTCAGTCATGGAAGGCGGGGCTGCTGCTATGCAAGCAGTTATGACCATGATGCGTGGGTAAGCATGGAGCCACTTCGTCCAATTCTCTTCCACCCCCATATTCCATCAATAGAATATATTGAACAGACATTGCTTCCTGATGTATATGAAGTAAGAACGGCGAGTACTGTTCAGGATTTAGCTGATGCAATAAAGCGGCTCGGAATTCGGGGGGCTCCTGCCTTAGGATGTGCAGGGGCATGTGGGGTTGCCTTATCAGCTCTGCTTTCAAGGGATGATTCTCTTCCTGAATTTTTATCTGGTGTCAGGTCTGATGCAGATCTCCTTCGAAGTACTCGCCCTACTGCAGTAAATCTTTTTTATGGTATTGATCAGGTTCTTTCTGCAATAGAATCATCAAAATCCATTGAAGAAGCAAAAAGTCATGCGGTAGATGCAGCACATGAGGTTATTGAAGCGGACCGTCGGACCTGTCATGCAATCGGAAAAACAGGCCTTTCAATTGTTCCTGAAGGTGCCCGAATACTAACTCATTGTAATGCCGGAGCTCTTGCTTGTGCTGAATGGGGTACTGCTCTGGGAGTTATCCGGTCTGCCCATGAATCTGGAAGAAATATCTCTGTTTATTCTTGTGAGACTCGTCCACTTTTGCAGGGAGCACGATTAACTACATGGGAGTTGCTTCGTGACGGTATTGATGTGACCCTCATTACTGATTCCATGGCAGCAGTTCTTATGAGGAAAGGAAAGATCGATCTTGTTGTCGTTGGTGCTGACCGGATCGTATCTGATGCTGTTTTTAATAAAATTGGAACATACATGCATGCGGTCTGTGCAAAAGCACATAATATCCCTTTTTACATTGCTGCTCCCCTCTCTACATTCGATGAAGAGAGCCGGGAGGATTTGGTAATCGTAGAAGAGCGGAATCCGGAAGAAGTGCGACGGGTTCGGAATTGTATTACCGGGCCATCAACTGTTCCGGTCTGGAATCCTGCATTTGATGCTACTCCGACAGATCTTATTACTGGAATTATTACCGAATATGGAATATTTTCCCTTCCCCGTGATCTTGAAACAATTTGTCAATTAAAGATGGGAAATAAAGTCGTGGTGTAATAATATGTTGAGTCTTCTTCAGCCGTATATGCCTGTAATAATTCTCATTGGAGAATTGACAATTTTAATTGCAATATCAATTGTAATTCTTGGATTTATTCTGTTACTGCTTACTGCTTATGCAATAAAATCAGGAAATATTTTATTCCCCCGGTTCATGAGAGCCGGCCTTCTCTTTCTGGAAGGAATGATGCGGGGAATGTTTCGTCTGTTTGGATTTGAAGACAGTGATTTTTTAAGAATTATTGTGACTCTTCAAAATACTCTGAACCGCAAAGCATTCATGGCAATTCCGGTTACAGAGCGGGCTGTATTTATGCCTCAGTGCCTTCGTTCAAATGCGTGTCCTGCCCATCTTCATGATGAAGGGCTCAAATGTCGTGAATGTGGATTATGCCGGGTAGGAGAAGGGAAACGATTCCTTGAACTCCTGGGATACCGGGTATTTATCGTTCCAGGTTCATCTTTTATCAAACGAATGATTAAGCGGTATCGTCCACGAGCGATCATCGGTATCGGCTGTCTTCTTGAAGTAAAAGAAGGAATCGAGATGTCAACACAGATTGACATTATCGCGATGGGTGTTGTAAACTCTTCAGATGGGTGTGTCGAGACATCTGCCGATTGGGATCAGGTATATCGGATCGCATTGCTTGGTGTTGATCCAAAAAAAGTGCCTGATGAAATGAAAAAATATCTTGAATTATAATAAAATTGCAGATCCCAGAAAAACCAGAAGGGATGCAAACATACCTGTTTTTAATATCTTTGAACTTCGTGCCTGAATAATTTCTTCAGAATTTTTCGCAGATAATCCTTTTATTGAACCATATAGGAGAACGATGTCAACAAGGAGAATTGCAGCCAGATAGACTATTCCCCATCTGTATACAAGCAATATGCTGATGATGACGCCAAATATCGTACTTGCAAGAGCTAGGAGAAGTGTGGGCCGAATACCATACACAAGCGGAAAGGTCCGAGCTCCATGCTCTTTGTCACCTGGCATATCTTCTGCATCCTTGATAAGTTCACGTGCCAGCATCACTCCAAAGGTTGCCCCGGCCACTGGCAAGACGGTAATAATTCCTGAAATTTCTTCAATTGCACCACCAAAGAGGAAGATACTTGCAGCAAGGTATGATACAGAAATATTTCCTATGAGGGGCATTCCCTTTAGATATGCAGCATATAACCAAAGAAGTGCAGAATTTCCCAAAGCAATGCAGGTGAGTGGGACTGGTGTGAAGAGAATTGCGATAGCATTTCCTGCAAAAAATAAAAGAACAGCATATATGAGGGCATGTGACGGAGAGATCAATCCTGCAGGGATGGGTCTGTCTGGTTGGTTTATTGCATCAATCTCACGATCATAATAGTCATTAATAACATTCCCTGCACCGGTGATAAACAGGACAATTAAAAAAATAAATAAAAATTCTGCTGGAATTGTTCCGGTAGCTATCACAGTTGCTAATATTCCGGCAAGTCCTGCGACCACAGAATTTACCGGTCGGATAATAGAAAGATATGCTGCGCCGTTCATCTCACACCTTTTTCAAAAAAGAATACGGACGTGGAGGGATTTGAACCCCCGGCATTCAGCTTAGGAGGCTGACGCCATATCCTGACTAGGCCACACGTCCTGCCTTATTACATGTAGCAGGGATAGGTATAAGATTATCGAACACCATTTTTAGCGGAATGGACCTCACCTGGGTCACGGAAGGCAGGACCACCATTGCAGTGCCCTGCCAGAATCCTGACGTTCCTTTTCCGCCTGGTACTGCGCCAGTCTTTTACAACTCCCGAATGGCACTCAACCGGGACACCACTGTATTGATTGTCAGACAGACAAATCCTCATTCCTACCTTGACGCAATGGCTGCTTCAGGGATCCGGGGATGTAGAGTTGGGTATGAATCCGAAGTACCAGTCACTCTCAATGATCGGGATTCGCTTGCCATTGACCTCATCACGCATAATGTGCAGTCTCTCGGGATTGATGCTCATGTAACGTGTCGGGATGCAAATAGTCTGATGTCTGAAGAAAAATTCGGGTTTGTTGATCTGGATCCTTTTGGGACTCCGGCACCGTTTGTTGATGCAGCAATCCGTTCTACCGGAAAATATCTGGGTGTCACCGCGACTGACACAGCTCCGTTATGTGGTGCCCATCTGAAAGCCGGAATACGAAGATACATGGCACGACCACTCAATACTGAATACCATACAGAAGTTGGGCTTCGAATACTTCTTGGAAATGTTGCCAGGCATGCGGCAGTGTATGATAAAGGTGTTACCCCGCTATTTTGTTATGCTCATGAACATTTTGTCAGGCTCCACCTTCAACTAAAAAGTAGTGCCACAGCTGCAGACAAGAGTATTGCGAGACTTGGATATGTGCATCAGTGTCCGAAATGTCCGTACCGGATGGAAGAACAAAGGTTCTTCCCGGGAATATATACATGCCCATTATGCGGAGCTTCTCTTACTCCGACTGGCCCTTTATGGACCGGATCTATTCATGATCCTGATATTCTGGCTGGTATGATCCGGGATAGCGAGACATTTACTGCTGGTGATCCTGCTGGTTTGTCAAAACTTTTAGCAGTATGCAGGGATGAACCTGATATCTCCTTTAGTTATGATTACCACAAACTAGGGAAGTATTATCGGCTCTCACCAGGACCGATTGATGTGTTGCTGAACCGGTTAAGAGATAAGGGGTATTGTGCTGGTCGGGTCCATTATTCCGGGTATGGAATTAAGACCGATGCACCATTGGAAATAATCAGAGATTGTCTCATTCAATGAGTAATTTATCGTTCGATAATTATCTGCAGGATATCCCCATCATCCAGGGAATGTGCAATCCCAACTCGTTGTGCCTCATGCTTCACTGATGTACCCCATACCCTTGCATATCTGAATTTATCGACAAAGTCACGATGAAGTTTCCGGCAGACATCCTCAATTTTTGAACCTATTCGCATGATGAGTGGTTCATCCATATCTGCCGGTCCAGCCTGTGGCTTTAGGTATATCCGAATGAATCCGAGTGCATCGTAGACAGCATCCTTTAATTCTTCCATGTGGTATCCGGTTGCTGCAGATATCATAAGCGGATTTTGTCCAAACCGTTCGGTAAGATCCTCTTCGATTTTTTTTCTATCTTTCTCATCGATCAGGTCAACCTTATTGACCGCGATGATTGCAGGGATATATACTCTGCTCCCCATGATTGCATCGATCAGGTCATCCTGGGTTGCATTGCCTCTGATGAGAATATCAGCACTTGCAATACGGTTCTCAGTCAGGATTGATCTGACTTCTTCGATATCAAGATCCAATGTACCCACTGCATTCAGGCGTACACCTCCTCGTGAGGTTTTCTTGATGGTGATGTCAGGTTTTGGAACGTTTACCCGTATACCTGCATCATAGAGTTCGCGGAAGAGGACATCGACGTGTTTTTCATTGAATACGTCCACAAGAAGGACGATCATATCTGCATTCCTGACAACGGCAATTACTTCTTTGCCCCGACCTTTTCCCATCGCGGCACCTGCGATCAGTCCGGGAATATCCAGGAGCTGAATCTTTGCGCCTTTGTGCTCAAGAGCGCCGGGAACCACAGTCAATGTTGTGAATGCGTATGCTCCAGTCTCACTTTCAGTGCCTGTAAGAACGTTCAGGAGCGTGGATTTACCAGTAGAAGGAAATCCGACGAGAACCACCGTAGCATCGCCGGATTTTTTGACAGCATACCCCTCGCCGCCACCTCCGGCCTTCATTGCACGGTTAACGGCATCCTCTTTCATCTTGGCGAGTTTTGCTTTTAAACGCCCGATATGCTTTGAGGTCGCCTTGTTATAAACGGTATTCTGGATCTCGTCCTCTATTTCCTTGATTTGATCCTCAATACCAGCCATGTATCCTAATAAGTTCCTCTCTGTGATTCTTATATCTGTGGGATCATTGTTAGAAAAATCGGTTTATTTATATATGACAAATGACAACATTTAGAGGCACAGCTGATATAGTGTAGGGGTCAATCATGCAGGACTCTCACTCCTGCGACTGGGGTTCAAATCCCCATATCAGCATTTTTTTTCTAATTTTCTTTTAAATTTTAAATTATTAGCGGAATATTTTTTTTTCAGACCGATACATCATGGCTGACAATAGAAAGATTGTAGTCCTGGAATCATTCACATGGAATTCTGAAGAAGAAAATATCAAAATTCATAAGAAACCTTGATTCGCATCTTATGGATTTGCTCATAAAATAATACTGCACGGATCGGTGTAATCTCGCGAAAAATTTCCATGAAAAAAGCGATATTCAGATTCTTATTACAGAGCTTAGTCCCTTGTTTAGTATGAAAATCAACCTTACTTATCTCGCTGGATTATTGAGAATTCGTAATAATTCAGGAAGGTCATTTTTTACAGACTGCCAGATGATATCGGTATCAATCTTCGCATAAGAATGAATAAGAAAATCGCGTGTCTTTGCATATTCAGACCATGGTATTTCAGGATATCGATCTTTGGTATCTGAAGATACTAATTTTGCAGCCTCACCTATCACTTCTAGACACCGAATCAGGGCATACTGAAGTTGTCTATCCTTCATAAGATCTTCCCTAGATCTGTTTCCTAGAAAGGAGATAGCATCAGAACACATTATTTGAATATCTTTGAGAAGGGAGAGATCACGATCCATATATTCTCACCATGGTTGAGAGAATCTCTTGTTTTAGAAATGGATTCATAAAATCATCAATCGCCTTACGAGTGATGATATCAACCTTTCTTCCAAAGGAATTCTCCAAACTAGTTTGCAGTGCTGCAAGCTTGAGAAGTGTTATCTTTGCATCGGGCTTAAATTCGACAATTAGATCAATATCGCTCTCTTCAGAATAATCCTCACGGATTGCAGAGCCAAATATCCATAATGAGGAGATATGAAACTGAGGGATAATCGTTGTTTTGATATCTGATGGAATTTCTGGAATGTTCATCGTTTATCCAAACCGTCAATTAGTAGTACTATATTCCTTGTACCATAGATATCAGTATTGGCTCATAATACTCTCATAATTCTTCGTAATCTGCTCCAAGAAATCCACGTCAATCTCTTCTCAATCGTTGACACTGATATGTATATATCAAGATTCAGGAGATATCATTTTCCCTCGATCTCTGGTTGTTTAACTCTTTTTCTGACCGTTCACATATCTCTCGCTGGTTGGCTTTTTCTTTTTACGGCTAAAATAACCGATACTTAATATGAATATACCCTCTATCTATTGAGCCGGTTGAAAAAATCTTTCATCGATCAAATAAACCGAGAGGGTTTGCCTGATATGAGATCGATGATGGGGATGCGATCGCCTGGAAGGATCCGGGTGATAATTTCAGGATGTGTGAGACATGTTATTCTTATCTCTACAATTCAGAGGTGAGAACGTTATTACTCCTTTGGCTGTGGACCGGTCACCCGTCTTCCGGAGTCTCTATTGCCCCATTCTCTCGGGCTAAGCTCGCTTCACCAATGGCAGATGAACTACCCTGGCTTGAGTCGAATACTCCCGGATATGAAGACTTGCATACTGAGTCACGATGCTATGAGATCTTCTAAATAAGGAATTAGTTCAGATATTCTTTGAATTCTTCCAGGGTGATAGTGTTCGGTTTTACAAATCCTGCATCTTCCAGATTTTTGGGAACCCGATATTTTATCAGATTCTTATCTGAAGTGATAAACAAATCGCATCCATATGCAAGAGCGTATCCCAGATGAACCCGATCCGTGTTCTCTACCCGGTAATCCACCCCTTCTGTTGCGAGCCGATAACAAATCTCTGCAACTACGGGATCAGGGTACAAAGAAGTGATATTCCATTCATCAAAAGAACGGACCAATGATGATATGAGACGAGAGCGATCAGATTGTTTTCTCATCTGATCAATAGCTTCTCCCATTACGGTTATCGATGTTACAAGGGGAAAATTAATATTCGCTGCGTGATTCAATATGGTTTTATTTTTTGAATTCAAAGCACATTCAAAAAAGATACAGGTATCTAGAAAAGCAGACTTTACCATTTAATAGATTTGAGTCTGTGCATTTTCTCATCAAATTCTTCTTTCGTAACTACAAAAGAAATGAGGCCACCCCGCCCAACTCCCCCACCATACGGTAACATACCCCGCTCGTATGGCTTACCGATATTCTCCCGTGGGTCCAGTTCAGCTTCCATTACTAATACATGGAAAAGGAATAGAATTAATATTTCTCTTCTATCCCTCGATTATGATATCGTCCAATCTCATCTGTCTGGCATATCATTAAGAAATTTTAGCGGCCGATACCCTAATCTTGCACGTTATAGCCCATGAATGATAGCGGGAATCTGCCGCCGGCTGCAGTAACTACCCGCCGGAGAAATGAAGAGTCCGCTCATCCTGGGAGGGTTTCGATCCGGGCGATCAACCCAAAAGAGTTCAAACCGGTGGACGGCTGGCCTGATAAGAAACCGTGTATCGTCTGCGGGAGAAAGCTGACCCATTACCAGGAACGAACAAAGGGTAGGGAGCGGCCGGGAACGCTCTGCAAAGCCTGTTAAACCGGGCGGTGACGATGAAGTTCAGCCAGTTACGGACCATCCCCGGCATAATTGATGTCAGCCGGTTGGAGAGATGGACCGGTGCTTCGGTCGGCCGGTTTCATGTCTGCGATGGGGATGCGATCGCCTGGCAGGATCCGGGTGATCACATTGGGATGTGTGAGACCTGCTACTCCCAGCTCTGCGAGTCAGAGGTGAGGATATGATCACTCCCCTGGCCGTGGACCGTTCTCTGGTCTTCCGGAGTATTTATTGTCCCCATACCCTCGGACAATGCCCGCTGCACCGCTGGCAGATGAACTGTCTGGCCTGTGACCGGTACTCCCGGGTGAGGAGGATGGTATACGGAGGATCATTATGAGACTGTCCCGAAGGCCGACCATTGAAGCCTGTTTCACGAAAGGGTGTCCTCACCTGAAGTTCGTACAGTGTTCGGTCCGGAGAAATCGGATCTGTGATCTTACTGGAAAGGGGATCGGGTATCTCCGGGTTTGTCCCTTGGAGGAGGCCTGTGCAGCTTGCTGATGCCCTCCGGCTGGTCCGGAGTGAATACCAGGTCTTTCGGCACCGGAAGAATTCACGGGAATATTATCACCGGAACCGTGAGAAGATCCTGCAGCGGAGGAGAGAGAAGAGGTTTATGAGGTTTTGCGGGCCGGAGGTTGCAATGGCCTGACCGGGAGGGGATCTTCCCCTCCGGAGGTGTGTCGTGGGAAAGTTTGCGGTTGTTCGCGAGTGTTCGTCCCGTTCGCTGGAAAAGGTCGGTCGGTTCCGGGTGGAAGGGGAGATGGTTGTGATATATCTAGATGGGATCGGATCGTATCAGGTCGGGAAAGCCCAGGTGATCCCGGTTCTGCTCCGGTTAGGAGAGGAGGTGATCCGGGACCTGGATGGGGGGACAGTCGGGATGATGAGCATGTCCGGGAGTGGAAAGGGAGTGAAGATGGTGATCCAGGAGCGGTTGTATGTTGCTCCGGGCCGGCGGGTGAAGCGGGTACTGGAGGGGAAGGAGAAGAAAGGGGCGGTGTTTGGTGTAAAATTGATGTGATATTTTTACTTAGCTTTTAAATGAAACAACAATCCTACCCGATCCTGATGAATGAGTTGTAAAAAATTCACTCCGGGCAATGTCATCCATCGTGATGGAGAAAGAGAAAGGAAATGCTATCGGTAAATCAGTAATCTTAGAAATTTCTACAGGATTACTATTTGCTTTGATAAGAGTTGCTAATAGCCACAATTGGAGTTCCCTATTATTGCAGGATAGCAGATTTTCTTTCGAGTACTTGAATTTTTTTCTCTGTAAGAGATTCCATTCGAATAATGTCAATGGAACAAGACAAGTTTGTTTTTGAACACAAGAACGTTCACCCCATGTGTTTTTTAATTCGTTATATATCATCGGTGAACTTACCTCGTCATAAAACTCTAATTTGGTTGAGAGAATTTTCACAATATCACATACAAATGGATAAGCAAGAATTAAAAGTCCATAATGAAGCCATATACGGTCTTTAGTTCGGATATTTTTTAATAAATTGCATGCATAATCCCTCAATTGTTTATCATCATCTGGGACTCTAATCCAAATACGAAGTAATATTGTTATGATTTTTTTTCTTCCTGCCTCATTTGAATATTTTTCTGAAAGAAACTCATGAAGAAATTTTCGGGTTAGATCTAGGTCCTTTGTTTTGCAGTAATGATCTGCTGTAAGATCAATCAAATCATGTGGGATTTTTCGATCATATCCAATCTGTTTTTTCTTCACATTCTCACCGAAGGATTTCAATAAACGGAACTAATACTTCTTCAATAGAAATACCGCCATGACAAAGAGAGGAATGATTTTTTTTATCATATGATCTGGTACCCGACATTAACAAAGGAAATAATATATTGTTGAAATTTGATGATGACCAAATAATTTGTTCATCTAATTTACTCAGGCCTCTTGATTGGAATGCCTTGTCTTTAAATATTTTAGCCCGCTTACTATTTTCGGATAATAATTCACCTTCATTATAATCTCCAATCCCTTGGGCTAAAATGTGACCATGATCTGATGTGACAAAGATATTAAAGCCCCTTTCTTGCAGGGTGTTAAAAAATTGAGAGACGAATCCTTGATCTAACCATTCACGAATTTTCTTTGGCATTAGAGTGTATGAAAAATTTTCTTCATGAATAAACTCGTCAATGGTATTAATTACTAATCCAACAATGTCAGATTGATAAATCTCTTGAATTTTTGGTTGATCAGTAATATCTTTTAAACGAATTCCTGTGAAATGAGAAATCCTTGTTCCTCTCGTTTCAGATGAGGACCAATAATTTATCCATAAATTTCTCTCTTTACTTTGTGTAATATCATTTATAGAATTAGATTGATGATCACTATTCTCAAATAGATAAAAAGGAGGAACTCCAGAGAAAATACTTTTTCTTGATATCGATGTTAATGTGGGTATATGGGCAAATACTGGAATAATTTTTGGGTTGTCATTTTTTAAAATTTCTTTTTGAATTAGTTCCCATTCATAATATGCTAATCCATCTATTACGATCAGAGCGATTTTATCGCCAGTCTTCCGTTTTGATTTAATATATGGAAGAATATGATGAACCATTACTGGTTCAGGAAGATATGGGGCATTAAGGATTAATGGGTATGATTTTTGAATCCAATGGAGAAATAATTCTTCAATATTCGATTGGACAGCATTAAATTTCTCAATGTTTTTTTGATTTTGAACCTTCATTCTTAAATTTAGAATGTCAGCCCATAAAGGGCAAATTTTTTGCCAATCAGAATAATGGTTTGCAATATTTGCCAATGAGTGAGTACGATGTAAAAGGTCAAGAAATCTGTTCTCTATTGTTTCAGCTGAATCATGAGCAACACCGATTCTTAATCGTGGTGGAAGATTCTCGATCGATTGGGATGAAACAGGTCTTATTATCCCTTCAATAATCATCGAATCTAAATATACCCATATTTCTGTTTTTTCAAGAAATATTTTAGGTCTTTCACCCTTAATAACCGAGTCAAGATATTGATTCCATAGAACCTGCAGATGATCAATAAAAGAAGAATAATCAAATATGTCTATGCCATCAACTTCTGAAAATTTTTTAGTCTCTAATTTTTGGAGTATATATTCTGAATAATCTGAAGGAAGATATATCCGTTTATAATGAATTCTTATAAGATTTTCAAAGAGATCTTCAATTGTATTAATCGCATCGATGTTTATCGAAAAGACTAGCCGAAGAATTAATTCTGTTGTTTCATTAGAACCAAGTCTTTTTTGGGGTAGAAATGTCTGATATGATTCGTAAAATTGTTCAAGTAATGATACATCTAAATTTTTTACTACTGGAGTGGACAATTTATCGAAAATACTAGCTAAACCTACCTCATATGTTTCTGCATGTATGAAGATATCATATGGAATTTCAGGTATGGGAATTTCTATTCTGACAATAAAGTGGAAGGAATGATCAGAATTATAGAGATTTGGGCGAATTTCTGATTCATACCAAAGTCTAAATGAAAATGGATCAAAAAATTGAAAAAATTGAAAATTCAGTGAAATTATCACCCTTTGAATCGATTCAACGAGGAGTAATTGGTCTGGATCATATACAAAAATAAACCAATGGCGTGAGTACTTTATTTTTTCTAGTACTGCATCAGGCAATGATTTCATGCAGTGTCTCCAACTGCAAGTAACAATACTGGATACTTTTCAGAAGTAATATCTACATTATTTGAACAGAATTGTTCAACTGAATTCATCAGGTTTAAATAAATTGCCTCTTTAAACTGCGTCATCCCAGATATCTGAAATGTTCCTCTTCCCAGGATTTCCCATATTTTAAATGCTGTTGTTTGAAAAAGCCTATTTTGATAATCGAGGAATATGGGCAATACCTGAATATTTCCTGATGAATTTCTCAAATGATATAAACCGAAAGTCCCTTTTACCGATCCTATTCCTTCTAATTGAATAATTGGGATATCACAGGTTTCTGTTATTCTTACAATTTCGGACAAGATTTTCTGGATTTGAGGGGTTTTTAAAGTTGCCAATTGTGAATGAGGATCTTGTGCCTCGTCAAAATCAAAAACTAAGTTATAATTTTTTGATCCATCTGGCCAAAGAACCTGATATCCAAATAGGTCTGATCCTATTTTCCCTCCGGATAATGGGACAAGGTTGTGAACCATTTGAGAAAGCCAATACGGAAGAGGATGGTGCATTAAATCATAAGCCTGTTCTGGGGAAAGTTCTTGATCACTGATAATCACATCCCAGTATCCCCGTTCTTGGTTGGCCCTACTTTTTATAATATTTAGTAGCCGGTCAATTTTCTGTTGTAATTCACCTGGATTTAACAGCGCATTCATATAAAGATCATCAAAATTCTGTTCTGCTTCTGATGAATCAAGAATATCTGATAATTTATCAAATCCAAGTTCTTGTAAAATAATCCAGAGTTTTTTGTTTAAGACTTCCCAAACCCGCTCATCAACAGTATCCTTGTATACTAAGTTATATACTTCAACATCGCGATTCTGACCAATCCTATCCACACGGCCGATTCTCTGTTCAACTCTCATCGGGTTCCAGGGAAGATCATAATTAATTACTATATGACAGAATTGCAGGTTGAGTCCTTCTCCTCCGGCCTCAGTGGAAATGAGAATCTGTATTTTTTCAGAAAAGAGACGTAGTGATATCTGTCGTTCCTCAATATCCATACTCCCATTAAGACAGATTACTGAAAATCCTCGTTTCTCTAAGTACTCTTTCAGCATCGTTTGAGTTGCTACAAACTCAGTGAAAATAAGAAATTTAACCCTGGAATCAGATTCACGGGAAATAATCTCTCTTAAGATAGCTTCTAAGGATTCAGCCCTGATGTCTGGTCCTGTCCGGGTACAACGTTCAGCGATGGCTAAAATCTTTTGAATCTGTTCATATTCTTCGGTTAGAGGAGAGGGAGAAGTTTGAAGTAAATATTCAAGTAATTCCTGGGTATCGGTCTCAAGCATTTGCTCCAAATCTTTTGGAGAAAAAGAGCACGATACTAATGATGATTCAACGACTGATGAGCGACGGCGCATTGTCTCTAAAATTGCTTGAGTGCTTGAAGAAACGAGCCTCTGCATAAGAACCATGAGAAATCCGATTCCTGCTCTTTTTTCTCGTTTTGCATAATCGTACCAGTATTTTACATAAAAGGTTACGGCATCATACAACTCATGCTGGAGGGGTGATTCCTTGAGAGAGACAGCAATTGTTTGGGCGTGTCGTTTTCTGAATAATTGCTTCCCTTCTGCATCTATTGCATTTCGTTTTTCAGTCCGGATAACGTATTCTGATACGACTTCTCGTTCTACTTCCTGAGCCGATCTGAATCGTTTCGGATCCAAATGACCCATTAATCGAAGAAAGGCGTCCGTCTTCCCCTGGTGCGGTGTTGCAGACAATAAAAGGAGGTGTTCTGTTTTTTCGGTGAGGGTTTTTGCTAATTTATATCGAGCAACCAGTTCAGATGTCCCTCCTGTTTTATGGGCTTCATCAATGATAACAAGATCCCAATTAATAGAAGTAACCGCCAAAAATCTGGCACGATTATACTGATCACATTCTTCTGGAGTCCATCCTTTTCTGTCTTCTATTGGCTTGATAACATCAATAGAAGTAATAATCTGATTGTACCGCATCCAGGCTTCCGGGGAGGCTTCAGCGGTTTCTCCAGGAATTACAATATTAAAATCCTCATCAAATTTTTCAGATAGTTCCGATCTCCATTGCCTGATAAGACCAGCAGGGGCAACAATTAATATCTTTGATATTTTTCCTCTGACCTTTAGCTCCTGCATTATCAGGCCGGCCTCAATTGTTTTTCCAAGACCAACTTCGTCAGCTAATAGAAACCGTACCCTGGGGGATGCATATGCTCTAGCCAAAGCATATAATTGATGCGGGAGAGGAAGTATTCGTGAAGAGAAAGGTGAAATTAATGGCTCTTTTTGAATAATATCCCTTAATTTTTCAGATGCAGAAATCCCAATGATACGCTCCTTCACCCAATAATTGGAAGGGATATCACTCAGGGAAGTATTCTCTCTGATAGCTACGGTATCAGTCGAAGGAATCCACACCCGGTATTTCCCCTGTTGTATTAGAGATATTATCTGGATGGATTGACGATCATCTGATGAGTATAACCATGAACCTGGGGAGATTTCATCGACTGACATTAATTCACCTATATTTTTTGTTCATAGATCCCAAGATTTCCGTATTTATTTTCACGTAGTCTGAATGCTTCCTTTCCTCCTTCTAAAACAGGGAGAATGTCATTTCGAATTTCGCTACTTTCGATTGCCCCGGGTTTATATGATATGATCCCATTTTCAAAAGTTGCTGAAATAATTTGTTCTGCATCTGCATTGATTACTAAATTTGCATTATTTGTAGCAATTATTATCTGACGCTTTGTTTTTGCTTTTTTTATTGCTTTGACCATTTGATCAAAGATAAAACGATTATCCAGGTTTTCTTCGGGTTGATCTAAAAGAAGAGGATAATCACCTTCAGATAAGAATAATTTTAATAAAACAGTGGCCTTTTGACCCATAGATAATTTATCAAGAGTTGTTTTATTAAAAGAAACAGAGATCTTATCATCGATATAGTCACAAAAAAGCCAGTTATAGAATTCTAGTGAAGTGATAGATTTTTTTATACTATTTTGATAATCAATTCTTTGATTAAGTAGTTGAATAATTAAATCCAATGATTCATGAGTGTTTTGAATTAGAAAGGATACAAGTAATTTATTATATTCGCTTATAAAATTTACTAAGTCCTGTGATAACGATTTTCTAAAATCAAATAATCCCTTAGATTTATCTAATATTTTTTCTTCATCGAATTCAGGGATTAATTCAAAATCTATATCGTTTAAAATGTCATCCTTTCCTAGTGAAAAAATATTTGAAATATCGTTAAATAATTCTAGCTTTGATTTATGATATTGTAATATTTCTTTGAATTTTAAATTTCTATCAGAAATTTGATTATTTAACCTTTCTTTAGCTTCATCATAATTTGTTTTTTCTTTTTCTATTGAAGTAATTTCCCGTTTAATTTTTCCAATAATATCTCGTATGGAAGAATGTTGTTCTTGATCATTTAATAATGGGGTTAATTCTAAATTTATTGAATGAATACTTTGAGTATCGTGTTCAATTTCATTAGAGATATCAATCGCTAATTTTCTTAAAGCAGATATTGGTAAGGAAACGTCAATATTTGATATCTGCGTTTCTTTTTGAACCAATTGTAACAGATTATTCAATCCGCTTATTGAGCGGTTAATTGAATCTGCCTCAATATTTATTGTATCTATTATTTCCTCGGATTGTGTATTGATTTGGGTTAATATCGTTAATTTTTGTGTAATCTGATCTTTTTCAGTAGATAATTGTTGAATATGAGTTAATTTATCAGCATCAACTTTTGCTTCGATTTCTTTTAGAAATTGCTCTTTATCGTGTAGTTCAACAGTTTTCAGTTTTAATCGATTAGAAATATCTGAAGCAATCTGATCAGTAGTAACTTCTTCTAATTGAGCAATAATACCATTCAATTGATAAATATTTTGAGAACATTCCTTAATTTTACGTTCAATTTCAAAATATTTTTCTATTTCAGGGATATTGCGAGTTGAATCACTAGAAAAAATAATTTCTTCAATAGATTTGTTCAGTTTTTCCCAATTTTCACAATAACTTTCGATTTTTCCTTGAGGAAAATATTCAATTCTTGCATGATTGCATACTGTATCATCATTTATTGTTTTGATAAGAGGGGATAATGTTGAATCTATAAATTCAACTTTAATAGCAAGATTTGTGTCCTCTGATTCATTTCTTTGAATAAATGAATTTTTTTCCTCTCCTATTGATGCTTTTCTTCTATCTAAAAAGCAATGTGCCATTATATCGATTAAAGCAGTTTTCCCACTTCCTTTTCCCCCGGTAATCGCAATAAAATTTTGATTCAAAGGTATATCAAAATCTTTTATACAAAATTTTGAATTGATTTTTCCATTAGAAATTGAAACAGAAGAAAGGGTATATGACGGTTTTCTTGGAGTTGGATTATCTTTTTGGATGATCACACGTTCTTCAGGTTCAAAAAGAATTTGTTTCAACCCTTCAAATGTCGGATTAGCTTTAATCCAACAGAATCGATCATCGTCTGGTCTACATAGTTTTTCATATGAATGAGCATCTGAACCATGAATACAAGGTTTCATGCGTAAAAATTCATTTAAATAATCCTCTTTAGAACTTGATTTGTTACCAAGACAAAATGATCGTGTTCCTTCATTAGAAGAAAATAGACAATGAGATTGTAAAAAAAGAATCTTCTTTAGTTGATGAGCTTGACCATCCCACCCCATTTTTGACCATTCAGCGTCTGATAAAACTAAAATATATTTACCATGTAATGTTGAATGATAATTTGCTAAACTTTTTAAGATATCATCAAGATCAATTGTAATAACAGTACATCCTACAATAAAATCGTCTTTATCTGCAAATGGGGGATGATCATTTTTTACGGTTCTTCCGATTTCACAAATGTTTGTGTAATTTAACGATCTTTCTTCATTATGCTTGTTTTTTACTTTAATGTCTGATAAAAATGCATCAAGAGTATCGACAGGAATTTCTTCACTGAATATAATATGAAAATTTACTCTTTGAGCAGTAAAATTATCAGGCTTATCTTTTTGCTGATATAATACCTGGCCATCTTTATCAACGATTATATTTAAACGAAGTTCAATATTTGGTAGAATTTGATCAAAATTATATAGTCGTCCTTGAGATTTATATTCATAAATTTTTTTGTACCCATCGATTGAGAAATAATCTGTTACACCTAATACGGATACATCACTGATTTTCTCTAATTCATCGATATATTTTTCCCAATGTCCGCTATCGCCAGGGTATTTCTCTTTCTCATTCTCTAAAATTTTGTATTGATGTTCAAATGATGCAGGAGTATGGACATGAAGATCCCATCGTCTCCACTCCGAACCACGAATCATTCTCCCCCTCTCATGACAGCGTTATCGAAGTACATCAATAACTGATCATCTTCCTGGAGTACCTTTGGCGGGAGTCGTTTTCCTACCGACACAATGGTCCCGTAATCCCGCTCCTTCCATGCCTTTGCAAATCCGGCCCGGACCGCTTCACTCCTGAAGAGTTTTAATTTCCCTTTGCCCTGAACATACGTTCCAAACTCCCGAAGAAGAGAGCGTTCACGTATTTTTTCAAGATCAGATGCCTTTGATGGATTTGGAACATACCATTTTCCCTGATCATCTTTGAGGAAATTTTCTTCAAGAACATCAGATAATTCTGGAAGAGCCTCATGGGAATCCTGATGGAGTTGCCGTAAAAATGCGGGCTGAATCTCCTGATAGGTCTGTGCAGTCGCAAGTTCCTGCCTGAGCCACTGAACCGCACTTCGCTCATCGTGGACAAATATCGAAAGTTGTCCTACATCATGTGCCTGTAATCTCGCCGATTCATACCCCTCAACCTGTTCAGGGAGGAAATACATAGAATCCCGCTCCGGGTACCTCTGGGCAAGACCAGCATAGAATTCCGCAGATGAAATGGGCACGGTGATACCACGCTGGACATGGAAGGCGACCATCCGGTCAAACAGGAGATAGTTTTGGCGTTCTGCTATCGTCTCGATGATTCCTTCTTTTTCTACGACCACAGGAAGATGACGAAGATGTTCTTCAATGAAGGCCCATACTCCCTCTTCTGTACCGGCTGTTAAGGTGAATGTTTGCTCTAGGGCTGTTGATGGTTTATAGGAAGAGATGATGAGATCTTGCTTCATTGCAGAAGTAGTAGTAACAGCTTTGAATGTTCTCTGCTGTTTATCTAAAGTTCGAACATCTGAAACAATAAATCCAGCTCTTTGTAAGGCTTCTTGTATTGCAACCCAAACATAATTTTGAGTGTTATGAAACTCTACTGTCATCCATCTTCCCGGTTTAAGAATACGATAATTTGAAGTAAAACAATCCTCCATTAACTTTTGATAGTCAAATATTGCTTTATTCTGAGCTGAATTTTCTATTGCCTCTTTGGAATTATGAGTGTGAACTTTGAACCATGATTCCCATAAAAAATTCAATTCTGAATACATAAGATTGCCACCAAATGGAGGATCAGTAAATATATAGTCAATTGAATTATCTGCCATATTGCTTAAATTAGTAGATGATTGGGTAGTAAAAATAATAGATTCGGGAAAGGATATTTGACTTTTCAAAACAGAATAAAGGCGATTTATTTTTCCTTTCATGATATATGATAATGAAACCTCAGATTGTTGAGAACCGATGTATAATGTTCCATTTAAATATCTATTGACTTGAGAAAAATGAGTGGGACTATAACGGTTAAGTTTACTCATTCCCAGAATTGCCTGTTCGAAATTAAATCTAATATATTTCGATATAATATTATTGCTTTTATGAACGATTTCAAATAATTTTGACAAAACTACTAAGGGTCTTTTAAAATAGAAATGATGAACATGTGTTATTCCGTGGGAGACTTTTGGTTGTTCTGTATTTACTCCATTTGGTAATTCAGTGATTGGGTACCATTGAATGATATCTGTATTGTCAATAATTTCAATAATTTTTAAATCATCTAGTTCTACTTTTTTCTCGAATTTTTCTTCTTTTCCTTTATTGTTAATAATTGAATAATTAATTGAGAAAGGTTTATGACGTGCAATATTGACTGTTTTTTGTAATGAATGATCATAAATGGAAGTGATTTCTCTCTCTAATGTTCGCTTTGAACAAATAGTGCCACATGAAGGACAAGAAAATTCATCTTTTACCTTTTGTGTATTTTTATCTATTGCTACTTCACTAAAAACAATTTGATTTGAACAATTTGAACAAATAAAAATATCAGACCATACAGTGAAGTTAATTTTCCCAATTACTGGTTCTTCAGTTCCATCAATATTTCTTTTTACCTGAGGAACTCCATCGATTACATGCCTAGTCTCATACATCCACCCGCATTCAGCCTCAACCTCCTCTAATATTCTCTTTGCTTCCCGCTCGAATTCATCAGGATCAACTGGATTATTATAATTATATGCGATAAAAGTTGCAGCCGGAGAAAGATCACACAGAATTGCCCTTCGTGCCCCCCATTCTACACCAGGCATCTCATGTTCAATCTTATCTTTAAATTCTGGATCCGGACAACCACACATCTGGGCAGCAACCCCGGTCATTCCCGTTCCACAAAACCCATCAAAAACGATATCTCCCGGCTTGGTATAATGAAGGATGTACCGCATGATCGCTTTATGAGGTACTTTTGTGTGATAGGAATGAGCGTTGTAAATGGGATCATTCTTTCCCTCTGAAACATCAGCAGAAAATGGTTCTCGGTTATATCCATCATTGGGATCATAGGGTGTTCCATAGGTCTCGATGAATTCGCCTATCCAGGGATTCGGGCAGGCTGTATAAAACGGAGGATCAGAAAGAGCAATTATATCCTCGTCTTTTCCAATGGGAAATCCATCTATAGATCGAAGAGAATCCAGAATCTCTTTTGTCAAAACATACTCTTTCTTATTTTTCACGATCCACCCCGGGTCATTGCATTATCGTAGTACATGAGCAATTGATCATCTTCCTGGAGAATATTCTCTGGAAGTCGTTGTCCAATAAGGATAATTGTCTGATAATCCTGTTTTGTCCAGGCTTTTCTAAATCCGGCCCTTATTGCTTCTGTTCTGAATAGTTTGAGTCTTCCCTTTCCGGTCCGATACGTATCAAATTCTCTCAGAAGAGCACGTTCCCGCATCTTCTCCAGGTCCGAGAGGCGTGAAGGGTCGGGAGTATACCATCTCTCTTCATCTGTCTTGAGGAAATATTGTTCAAGAATGTCTGCTAATTCAGGCAATTTCTCAAATTTATCTAGATGTAATACCCTGAGAAACAGAGGTTGAATCTCCTGATACGTCATCTGTTTATCGGAAAGAAGATGGGTAAGCCATTGAACGGTAGATCGTTCATCATGGACAAAAAGAACCGTCTGTTCGATTCGATCAACTTTAATCCGCTGCTTATCATACGTGGCCACCTGTTCATCAAGGAAATACATACCATCCCGTTCAGGGTATCGCTGTTTCAGGCCGGCATAAAAATCCCCTGATGAAATTGGTATTTGCGCACCCCTCTGTACAAAGAATGCAACCATCCGGTCAAAGAGTAAATACCCCTTCCTCTCCTCTATAATCCGGATAATCCCGCCTGTCCCATCCACAATGGGAAGTCGTCCCAAATGTTGATGAATAAACTCCCAGACGGTGGATTCATCAGAACTAGCAAGATGGGCATGTGTTTCAAGATCGTGTTCAGGTTTATATGATGTAATGATAAGATCCTGCTTGACAGCACCAGGTGTATTCTTTTGGTAAAATGTTCCCTGTTTCTTATCGAGTACACGAACATCTGCAACAACAAAACCAGCTTTCATTAAGCCTTCCTGGATTGCCATCCACACCGAATTTTTAGAGTTATGAAACTCTACTGTCATCCATCTGCCAGGTTTTAATACCCGGTAAAATTCTCTGAAACATGATTCCATGAGGGTCTGATATTCTGAGAGACCTTTCTGACGATATTTGGTGATGATCGCCTCAGGTTCATCGTTTGTAGTAACCCCAAGCCATGATTCCCAGAGATAATTTAATTCAGCGTATTGCAGGTTCCCACCAAAAGGAGGATCAATAAAAATGTAGTCAATCGATTCTGAAGGGATCAGACGAAGGTCTCCTGAAGATCCTGTTGAAATGCAGGCATGATGTTCTGGATCCATCATTTCGTACATATTTCCAATATCTCTGAGTTTCCTTGGAAACACATCGAGAGGAGATACCTCTACAGAAATAGTAGGGATGAAAAAGGTTCCCTGAAGTTTCGGGGTTCCACCCGGTTTTACCGGTTGATAGATTCTCATCCGATTAATATGAAGATGAATGGCGGATAAGACAAACAATAATGCTTTATGGTCTAGCTGTTTTGCACGATGAAAGAGGGCTGCAAAGATCCAAAGGTTCCTTTTGGTATAATATTGATGAACGTGAGTAATCCCATGTGTCCGTTCAGGATGTTTTCGAAGTTCCCCTTCATGCATCAACCGGGTTGGATACCAGTAGGGAATGTGCTCGGATAAAATTCTTTGAATAATATCTAAATCATGTCCATCAGGTGCCTTGTTACATCTGATTGTCTTCCCTTTCGAATCGGTTATTGAATAGTTTATTTTAACGGGTACTTGTTTTGCTCGGGTTACCGTCTGCTGCAAGGAATCATCGTACACTGATTCTCTGACTCGCTCCATATCCTTCTTTTCAATTATTGCCTCACAAAAAGGACAGGAAAGATCATTATGAAATGTGCCATCAGGCTTTATTGCAATATCCCAGAAGATTATATCCTTCATACAAGAAGGACAAATAAAAACGTCGCTCCAGATGATATAATTAATTTTTCCGATGATTGGAACTTTTTCTCCTTGGATATCTGTTTGATATTGTTGGTTGCCTTCAATTACGTGGTATGTTTCAAAAAGCCACCCACATTCTTTCTCTACTTCCAGAGCGATTCCTGAAGCATCTGTAAATAATTGCGATTTTTTAATTGGATTATTATAGCCATATGCAATAAATGTAGCAGCAGGTGAAAGATCAGATAATATTGCTTTTCGAACTCCCCATTCAACGATACTATTTTCCTTCTCAATGAGTTTTTTAAAATCGTTATCAGGGTGTCCACACATATACGAAGCCACCCCGGTCATTCCGGTCCCACAAAAACCATCAAGAACAATATCTCCAGGACTGGTATAATGGAGAAGATATCTCATTATTGCTTTATGTGGAACTTTCGTGTGATAGGAATGGACGTTATAGATAGGATCATTTTTTCCCTCCGAAACATCTGCAGTATATGGAGTCTGATCATAATCATGAGTGGTCCCAAATTCCTTAATTCCTGATGATATGAATTCGGATATCCAGGGATTAGGACACGCTGTAAATACTGGAGGATCTGATAGAAATATTATATTTTCTTCATTTCCATCAGGGAATCCTTCAATCCCTTTTAATTCAGTAAGTAATGAATCTGAAAATTCTGATTTTTTCTGCATTATTGTCACTAATTCACATGAAATTATAGGAGAAATGTAGTTACAGTGTCACCCTGAATATCTACTTACGGGGATTTTTTCTCTAAAACTACACGTATTTTTTTCAAATCAAGACCATTTGTTTTATCTTTCATAAATTGGACAAATCTTTTATCAAATTCTTCTTTTGGAATCGGAGCCCCTGAGCCGCTTAATGATTTAATTAAGTCTTTTTCGAAGATTACAACCCGGGTTAATCCAGCAATTGCTTCTTTCACTGATTGAACAAATTCCATAGATATTGGATCAGGGAGAGCACCTTCATTAATAAATAATTCGACAGTATCCCGAGGTTCTTTATTCATCAGACTCAGTGTCTCTTGTACCATGGGATCTGAAAGATCCTCAATCAGACGGTGAGTAATTTCTTTGTACATTCCGTCTAATTCATCATCCAATTCATAGATCTCTTCCCGAACTGATCCGAGAATCTGTTCTTCTGATGGCTTAAAATGACAGTGAGGACAAATCGGAGAAGATAATAAGTCATCTTGAGTCAAATTGAAACACGTTTTGAATGTATGAGTTAATTTATTGGTAAATACAGGCATTAGAGGATTATTCATGCCTGTGTTGGCAAGTTGTTGAAGGGCCTTGAGACGAGGATCATTCAGAAGTTTCTTCTTCTCTGCGTCTTCTGAAACTCCAAGACGTGCCCGGTTGTGTAGAGTAAAATACCTATTTGCATATTGAGTTTTAACTTTCTCAAGATCCGTTTTCATTGTACGAATCTCTTCAGATGAGGGGGGAGTAGTCCAACTTCGAATCTTCGATCTTGCGTTATCTATTTCCTTCCTGATCTCTTCTCCTTCCAGTGTTGGAAGGATGATACTAACTTGCTGAATATATGAGGTAATCGGGTTTAACTCGTTGATTAATCGGGAGTATTCTGAAATAATCTGTAGCGAGGTGATGCATTTTTTTATGAGATCAACATCATCACGGGAAAGATTGAAATTTTTTAATTTACCAACACTGTTAAATCTGCGGAGTGATTCAAGGTGTTCTTTCCCTTGTTTTAATTCAATAATGAGTGAAGACATCACTTCATCTGAGGGAAGAGGTTCAGAAAGAATAGTGACACGTTTATTAAGTTGATCAAGAGCTACTGCAATGTTTTTCGCTTCTTGTTCTACCTTTCTTTGTAGTGATTCTACTGCACTTTCCTGTGTCGCTGGATTTGAAATTTCTCCAGGTCGAAGACCAATGGTTGTAAAAAGATATTCTAATAATTCGATTGGAGTCGTTTTCGGAGGTTCAAGATGTTTGAAGGCAATAAGGTCATCTCCAGTCATTTTTGCCATTGTATCGACATTACTGGCATCGATTTTTCCTTGCACATATGAGATTACAATAGAACCTCTCCAAACGAGTGCTGATAAGACAACTATAAACAATTCAGGCTCTATCCTGAATTTCTTATCATATTCAACACCATTGAATAACCCTATCAGATCCTGACGGTTTATTACTTGACCTTGTTTTTCAGAAAGAGTAGTGAGAATGTATTGTGAATATCGAGATTTTTCTGGAGTTAAGACTCCTTCAGTCATTAACTCAAGTCCTGCTAATACCTGTGATCCTGATTTCGTTGTTCTCCCTTTTATCCAGGATAAGGCATCTATTACCATATCATGCCGGTTTGTCGATGTGATAGTAACTGAGAATTTAGGATAATCAGGAGATATATCATTGAAATGGGGAGATACACAATAAGAAGCGATTTCATTTATCGCGCGATGAACTTCTGGACCCAGAGGAATAGTTGATTCCTTACTCCATTCAACCAGTTTCTTTGTTTGACTTTGATAAGTTACTTCAAGTGAATGACCCATATTGGCACTCAGCCATTGGACAATATCCTTGAGATATCCTTGAGCCTTCCGATCATAATCTTGTCTGTCTTTTACATTTGTAATAGCAGACATCTCTCTGGCACCACCATATTTCCGAAGTGCTTCTATGAAAGCATCATCCTTTTTAATGAGCCTAAAGAAGATTTCATCAGGTTTATGTTCATCATTAAACACTGGAGGATCAAAAGGCTGAATGAAATAAAGATAGAAATCTCTGGGTGGTTGAGCTGTGGATCTCTCATTAGGGGCTCCAAAGAAGAGGTATCCCATCCTACCCACATTACGGTCTCTCCATATGAGTTCATGTTCCCAGATACGATATCCACTAACATAGGTTGTATCTGGTCTATCCATCAAACGGGTGAGAGCTTCAAAATAGTATTTGTCCAGTTGATCATCATTGAGACCATCACCTTTCTCCTCAATGAGTCGTTCAATATCAATACTCTTTTTTAAATCGATATAGTATTGCTTATTTTCTTCATTCTTTGAGATAAATTTCCCAGAAACAGTCGTAACAATGTCTTTTATGATTGATTCAACAGTCGTAAGGAGAAACTGTGATTCTTTTTCGGGTAAACTTTTCAGAAAAATACATAGTTCATCCTTGATTTGTTCAGAAGTCAGACCTGTTGGTTTGTCAACATCGATTGTTTGAAGCCTTGCAACCAAGAGCCCATGAATGATCCGAAGTGCTGCCTCTTTATACTGTGGTTTAGGAAATGAACGGGAAATGAGATTTTCAAGAACTGTTCCCTTTTCTATGACATCACGGACATTAGGATCAGATAATAATGAAACATCCTGTTTCATTACATTCCAATACCGATCAAAAGAGATAAGACCTGGAGCATCCTGAGGCACTTTCTCCTCCATGAGGCCTGTGAGATCTTTACTAATTGACTGCAAAATATGTCTATTTTCTACGATGAACAAAAGCTCCAGGGTCTCAATATATGATGGATGAATTGGATACAGTGAAACAAATTCCTCCATGCGCTCAGCCATTTGGGAGTATAATGTGGAATACTGAGAAAGATGTTCACGGACTATTGCTTTTTGTTTATCATCCTTTTTAAGCAATCGTTCGGAGACAACATAACTGATGTCTTCTTTCATTATCCGTATCTGCTCATACCGATCCTTTACCCTTCGAAGAGTATCTGCAGCAAATTGAAATCTGGGAGATTCAAATAAACTCTCTTGAATGCCTGCTAAAAACCTAAAATGTGAATATTTACAGGATTCTCCTAATTCCCTCAAAAAGATCAAATCATAAATGAGATCCAATTCAGGCCTTTGACGAAGATATTCAAGCATTTCATCAATAGCAAATATCAATCCAGTATCGGGATATTTTACTTGAAATGCTCCCATCATGGCAATGAGATCATCTTTATTATTCGCTTTCTTTGTCTCATCGGCAGCTGGAAATTTGTAATTGACTCCTATTTTCTCTAGTTCTGTTTCCAGAACACTGCAAAAAATATCGCGAATTGGTCTTTTTACTGCCCCGATTTCTGTCCTGATTACTTTATACTTTCCTGATAATGGTTCAATTTCATTTCGGACCTTTTCATTTGTAATATATTTGTAAATATTAGGATACTCAAGTACACTCGTAAGGACAGACATCATATGAGACTTACCAGTCCCATAATTACCCACAATAAACAGGCCTTTTCGATCTATTGTCGTAGTTAAACTTAATTGTGGTATGATTTGACCCACCAGTTTTTCGGCCATTCCTTGAGATATCACAAAAGTTTTTACTAGCCTCTCGGCACCTGCCAGTTCATCAGCATCTCTTAACTGAATCGTTCCTTCAATTGAATCGAATTGGACAATATCCTTATACTTCATAGAATCCCCCCTAAATCCATCGTTCTGTATCTAATGAGAAAATTTGTGCATCAATGTCTTTTCTGCTGATTTTTTTATAATCTACATGGCCAGTATCTCCAAAATAAATGAGATCACCTTGAATTCGTGCTGAAACAGTCATGATTATTTTCATATTTTTACTAATACTCGAAAACATTGAAAAAGGTAGTAAATCATTAAAGGGTTTAGAAAAAATCACTTCAGTATTGTCCAAACAAATTGTATTACTCCACTCTTTCCGAGCATGATTTCGGAGAAATAAATCTATATTTTGTGAATCTGGGTTTAGTTCATCGGTATATATCTTTTCAGAAATGAATCGATTAAGATTAATGATCTTACAATTAATACTTGCAGAAATTTCTTTAAGAAGAGAAGTTTTGCCTGAACCTGACGGGCCTATTAAACAGAACAATCCAGTACTATTATTTTCAAAATCTCTGAGGACTTGTAAGTCCATATAAAATAGTTTTGATTTTTAAACCAAATATGAATTTCTTTTTTAAACTGGTGCAGTTACAAAATTCTTGATCTTTATCCCTTTAAAGAATCAGTTAAATGAATTATTCTCAATTGTCGCTTCTGTCGCTCCATTCCTCCATCCCTTCTCTCTTCTCCCCCCGTTTAAGTTCCCGGTTCAACCATTTATATACTCCCACCAATTTCTATTCAGCCGTGAGAGATCACGGCAGGGGTCAACGAAAATGGCAGATTTCACACAGACGGGAGCGGATGAAGACCGCCGTCAGGGAGCTTACTGCTCCTATCGACAGCATGGCAGCCTTCACCTCAATAGAGGGCGACATCCTGACCAATAACCCGTGGGGATATACGTCTTTGAGAGGCCTGGAGTCACCCTTCCAGGAGTCTCGAAGGCATCCGAGTCCTATACCGGCCGGGTCATCTACGATAATAAAGAGGCCAAGCCCGTCGGGACCATCAGTATTAAGGCTCCAACGCCGTCGGTTTATCACTGATGTCAGCAACATCGTGGCCACCACCGCCCTGAATACCGCTAATTAGAGGTAATCCTTCTCATGATCATCTGCAGATCTTTTTCATCTGCACCCATATGTCATCACTCCAATGGTGAGCTCTACTCGGTCCGGTTTGCCCGTGATTCCCTAACCCTCTCATCCTATGAGGCTGATGCCATCCGGATCGGGCATGACCTGAGTTGACACGATCGCTGCACTCGCATAACCGAACACAATACCCCCTTTTTTCCCTTTCCGAGGTATGGGAATGAATTGGTACTACGTAGGAGCCGGAGCGATCTGCCTCTTTATCGGATGGCAGTTCTGTCAGGCTAATATGACGAGAGCCTCCATTAGTTATGAAGAGGGCTTTTCTGTCCGGATCATTCATCGGACTGCTCTTTTCCATATTATCAGAATCATAAATTGGTAAAACCAACCATCAGGATTATCAGATCCAAATTGTATTGAAATACTCTTTTCTTCTCATATATTGAAGAGACCAAGATCATCATTTTTGGATATCCAATCATTTTCTTTATTGGAAGCAGTGCGGAAAAAAGAGGCTCATTTCTGCAAGAGTTCTGCACGTGCAGCAGCTCAAAGCACGAAAATTATTGCTTAGAATATTATTTTTTCAATTAATATTAGATTTCTTAGGTGAGCTGAAGCAGAATCAACTCTCACGGGGAAAAATTCTTTTTTTATGATACAGGATATTTCTTTCTGTGAATTTAATGTTGCAGCATATCTCCCTCAATAAGGAATAATATGATGTCATATTCGAATCTGGCTAAAATTTGAGAGCGGATAGTTGCAGCATGTTGCAGAATATTGTAGAAATCTGCAGAAGATGAGATTATTTTAGTGATTCATCTTATCTTGATTTGCTATTCACCATAGAAAGACCCAGAGGATCTCATCGGGATATGTGAGACTTGTTATTCCCAGTTCTCCGAATTATCAGGAGTAACGAGAAAACCTCCCCTCTGGTTGTGGAATCCTATTTCACAAAACAGTGTCCTCACCTGAAGTTCGTGCAGTCTTCGGTCCGGCGAAATCGGATTTGTGATCTGTCCGGAAAAGGGATCGGGTTTCTTCGGGTCTGTCCGCTGGAGGAGGCTTGTGCAGCTTGCTGATGTTCTTCAGATGGTTCGGAGTGAATACCAGATTTTCGGCATAGGAAGTTCACGGGCATTTTATCACCGGAACTGGACCCAGATCCTGCAGAGGAGGAGATAAAAGAAATTTTGGGGGTTTTGCGGGCCGGAGGCTGCAATGGCCTAACCTGGAGGATTACTTCCCCTCCTGAGGTGTGTCGTGGGAAAGTTTGCGGTTGTTCGCGAGTTTTCGTCCCATCGGTGGAGAAGGCCGGCAGGTTCTGGGTGGAAGGAGAGAATATCGTGATATACCTCGACGGGATTGGATCGTTTCAAATCAGGAGAGCCCAGGTTATCCCGGTTCTTCTCCGGTTAGGGGATGAGGTAATCCGGGACCGGGTGGGAGGAGCAGTCGGTATGATGAGTCTGTCCGGGAGGGGGAAAGGAGTGAAGATGGTGATCAGGGAGCGGTTGTATGTTGCTCCGGTCCGGAGGGTGAAGCGAGTACTGGAGGGGAAGGAAAAAAAGGGGGCGGTGTTTGGGGTGGTGTAATCAAGGATATTTGAAAATGATGAATTTATCAAAACAAGAAACAACCATCATTAAATCTGAATAAACATAAATACTCAATATTCAGTATCATGACTTGTGGATTACCTGAAGAAGTTTTTTTCATATTAAATATTCTATACACACATAGGTGCTTTAAGAGTAACGCGGGATTCCACTCAGAAAAATTGCAAAAACTATTCAGAGCGAAAAAATTTTCATCAAATTTTAAAGATATCATTAAAATTCTTCTTAATGATGGATATATTTCAACCATAAAAAAAGCTGAGGTAAAATACTATATTATTGATCAGGGCAAGGTTGCTCGATTATTAGGACAACATGGATATAGTGTAACAACTGGCAGTAGGCTGCACCATTTATAAGGGTGTAAAATATTTTTATCAGATCGAGAATACAATACTATACAATATTATTATTGATGGGAAAATGTCGTGGTGATGATGAGCAACCCTTTTGAAAAAATCCTTGGAAATACCTGCGAGATGAGGATAATTGAATTTCTCTTGCCATTGGAAGATTTAGAGTTTAATGTTACTGAATTGGCAGAAGAATCGGGAGTATCTCGTGTAACTGCAGGAAAGGTTACAAAAAAGTTTGTTGAATGGGGTCTCTTAATAAAAAGAGATGATTCTATTCCATATTATCGCTTAAACCATGAAAATCAGATAGTCAAAAGCATTAAATTATTCAATACTGCTATTATTGAAACGATGCTTGGGGAAGAAGAAACCTATAACATCAATCTTTTAATAACGAAAAAGAAGGAACAATACTCTTTGCATGCTCCTAATTTAGAAAGGGGGAAAATACCAATTTATGGATATGATGCAGATTCAGAAAATGATGAATTTGCAAAAAAATCTCCAGTAGAACAAATACTTCCCTCTCCGGCTTTTTGTTTAGCAGCTGGAGGTAGTTATCTCAGGACATATTGTTTGAATAATAATGGTGCATCATGACGAAAACGGACATTTTTAAAAAGGAATTAATAATTGAGTTAAAGAATGTTGCAAAATTGATGAGTGAAGAAAAGGATATTGAAAAGAAAATTTATCTTTTTTCGGCCTCATATGGAATAACAGGTCGTACTTTTCGTTATGACTTTAAAGAAGATTATTTATTAGCTGATTTCGTTTTAAATGCAACATACAATGGATTAATTGAGAGATTAAACCGTTTGAAGAGTGGAGATTCTACTGTAATGTTAGAAAATATTCATTTTGAAAGGATTCAAAATGGATTAATGGAATTAGCAGTTTCATTCGAAAAAAACCTTTCACCAATTGATCCTTTAAAGAAAATATTGTCAACGATGTATTCCACAACAGGTCCTGGATACTATATAAGACTTAAAGGAATGATGGACTTTTAATTTTTATTGTCGCTTTTGTCGCTCCGTTCCCCCTTCACTCCTCTCTCCTCCCCCCGTTTAAGTTCCCGGTTCAACCATTTATATACTCCCACCAATTTCTATTCAGCCGTGAGAGATCACGGCAGGGGTCAACGAAAATGGCAGATTTCACACAGACGGGAGCGGATGAAGACCGCCGTCAGGGAGCTTACTGCTCCTATCGACAGCATGGCAGCCTTCACCTCAATAGAGGGCGACATCCTGACCAATAACCCGTGGGGATATACGTCTTTGAGAGGCCTGGAGTCACCCTTCCTGGGGTCTCGAAAGCATCCGAGTCCTATACCGGCCGAGTCATCTATGAGAATAACGAGGCCAAGACCGTCGGGACCATGAGTATTAAGGCTCCAACGCCATCGGTTTTTCACTGATGTCAGTACCATTGTCGTCACGACCGTCCTGAATAATGCTAATTGGGAGGAACTCCTTCCCATGACAGCTCAGGGATATTGATTAGCACCCATGTGCCATCATTGATGCGGCTAATCTCTACTTAGTCCGTTTTTCCCGTGACTTCATTACCTTCTCATCCTATGAGACTGATGCCATCCGGATCGGGCATGACCTGAGTTGACACGATCGTTGCACTCGCATAAACAAAACAATCTTTCCGTTTTTCCCTTTCTGGGTTATGGAAATGAATTGGTACTACGTAATAACCGGAGCAATCTGTCTCTTTATAGGATGGCAGTTCTGTCAGGCTATTATGACGAGAGCCTCCATTAGTTATGAAGAGGGTTTTTCTGTCCGTATCATTCATCGGGAGAGAAGATCACCAGTCACTAAGTCTTCACTGATGACCGGGCCGTTCTCTCCCGGGATGTCCGGTTCACCGGACCGATTGAGTCCACCATCCAGGTGAACAGTTCGGGAGCAATCGGGTATGATGAGTATGCCGGTAACTACCGGATACCGGATGTCAGATCGTTTCTCTGTTCCTTCATGTAACCGAAGTATGAGGAGAGGCGATCCAAAGAACTGGTTGCCCTGGGAGGAGATGAGTATGATGGATGGTAGTCTAGTTCTGGCTCTAGATTTATTTGGAGCAGCCATTCTGAATGGCATAGGGCTCCTAAAAATATGAAAAAATTTGTGTCACCATTTTTTCCAGTAAAATTGCATTTGTTCGTTCAAATAGCTAATAAAGAAATTAACCCGAATTTCGCAGATAGTTATAATTATAAAAAATATCTTGGACACAACTTTTCGTCGATATTTTTAAATATATGATAATAATAGGGATTGATATGAAATGGGGATCACAGATTATTTGTAATAGGTTTTGCAGAATATCTCTGGTTGTGCTTATATTTTTATCAGGATGCATGGGAATTTTAAATCCTGCCTCCGCGTCCATAAAAGAGCATGCTTATTATTCGGAAAACTATGAAATGCCACACTCACACAGCGTTGAGAACCTTTCAGTTTTCCTTACTAAAAAGCATCAGGATTACGATCTCTTTGGTTATAATTTCTGGGCTAGCTTAGAAGATACTACAGGAGAGACAACTTCATTTTTCTTTGGATTAGAACAAAAAGGACAAAAAGCCACTGGTGGCGTAGGGTTTCTTAGCAAAAATTTTGAGAATTACTCTCCGGAGAATAATCAGAACGGGTACATCTGGTCAGGATTTGAAAACGAAAATCTTGTAACGACTATCAATCCATGGAGTATTGAACTCTCTGATCCAAACAATTCTTCCTCCTATATCCGGATAGAACTTCTCTCCGGGTTTTTCGGCTCATTAAATGCCACCTACCGGCTTTCTGCTGATACTCTGGATGAATCAGGAAAATTGATCAAAGTAAATGTAATACTCAACGATTCCTTTGGAGTCATCAATCAGGGATATGGAACTACTTCTTTCTTCCCTCAATACCTCACCGATCTTCAGCGGAAAGAGATCATGAAGCTACCAGATAAAACAATTGGGAATTATCTTAATGCTACAAAGGATCCGATGAATTGGCAGGGTGACTATTACTATGCTCTGCCCTTGATGGATGTGTTGTCCTACACAATTGAATATGAAGGGAAGGTTATGAGCGGATTCAGAGGTAAAAGCTGGTTAGATTACTTTGTCCAGTCTTATAATGTCGAATCATTGAGCAATATGACTGGTTCCAGATGGAATTGGATTGCAATTCAAATGCCAGAAATAAATGCTGCTATCAATTTACTCAGCCTCATTAATGATACGGGTGAATTATCATCAGCAAGACTATTTAATATCACCAATGGAAAATCAAGAAACGGCGCACATATTGCCTCACATTCATGGGAAATTGATAAGATAACAGTTGATCCGGTAATTGGTTCTGAATGGGTAAGTCCCACAGGGAAAGAATATTTCCTCACCTACAATATCACCCTAGAATCATCAACCTTGCCAGGAAAGTTACTTGTAGAGGTTTTTAAAAAACCAGGAACTCGTAATGAGTGAAGAACAGACTGATTATCAAGGCCTTGGAAAAGTTACCGGGACTATTGGTGAGTCAGACATTCACAATGGTCAAGCGTGGCTGGAAATTGAAGCAATTTAATCTCTTTTTTATTCTTAATTCGGTTCAATGAATATTTGGTAAGGTTTAAAGAATTGATATTTTCATTCGTTCAATTTAGGTATCTGAGATTAGTTCCGTGGATAATTATTTATCAAACTCCATAGTTCAGGTTGATATTCAGTTATTTCTATCAAATGGGTAACAGTCATCTCATTTAACCTACTCAAGATCAGTTAATCTTGAATTAAGTATACGAATATCCCTCCTTATTACAGATCATTTTCCTCCTATTTGCAGGATAAATTCTCTTAATTTCTTTAACTCCCCTATTGAACAGATTCTCCGAAGATTATGAGTCAAATAATTTAAACTTCATCATCCTGAAAATGAGAAATTGTTTAGTAATCCGGGAGAGAATTGTGTGTTATAATTCTAAATCCTACATCATATCGACAATTATTGTCTATTTGATGACTTGAACGAACCCCTTGAAAATAAGAATAAATGATTAAACCTATCATGATTTCCAGATGATAAAATGCTACATCCTGACCTTCATCCCGTTAGTTTCATATAATGGGGATTGGTTTAGAATTGAGATTAAATCGATGAGTATATAACCGAAATCATCATTGGGAACTCAATTTCTGAAACACTTTCGTAATTGCCGGTAAAAAATTTAACTGTCTCATTGAACTACATTGGGTGAATATCACTAAATTATTCGTTCAATTGAAGATCTTTTCCATCTGACCAGGCATACCCGATATGTTCTCCAAGGTTCCAGTACCGGTTATCTGGCATACTCAAAAATATCGGGTCAATACTATTGATATCTGGTTTGCCATCTGCCATAATTTCACCATCTACCCACACTCCCACTATCTCCCCAAGATACAAACTATTTGTAGGGAGTGGAATGATTTGAACAAGTTTACATTCGATAGAAACCGGACATTCTTTGATGAGTGGAGCGGTTTTTAAATTCCCATAGAAAATGTCAAATACCTTTGATTTATCAGTTTTCGATCCAGAAACGATACCACAATAATCCGTTTTAACAATGAGATCAGTTGAGGGGATATTTACTGAAAAAGTTCCATTCTCCTCTATTCCTTTCGGAGTGTAATGGTGATTTCCAATACCACAAACGATCATAGGTGGATTAGCATTTGCTCTGGCCACCCAGCCAACAGTCATAAAATTTGCATTTCCAGATACCTGTGTTCCGACGAGTACGACAGGCATCGGAATAAAAAAATTGTTACCAATTTGCTCTTTATTCATAGCATCAACCAAAAATTCAATAAAAATCATCGTCCCTTGAGGAGTGAATGATTTAATTATCTGATCAGTTACTGAAGATTAAATAAAAGTCACTATTCAAAAGGAAAGTGACTATCAATAGGGTAAGTTAAGAACAGATTGGTATTAAAAAACAAGTTTGCCTATTCCGATAAAAACACAAACTACTTAATTATTCTATTATAAATGGATTTATGGACAATAATCCTATTTTTAAGATTTTTGAATCATTACCCCGGCTTGGAGGGGGGGATGATGAACACACAAAAAAGGCCTTTTTACTAATTGCTGATCCACCTGAACAAGGTGGTGAGATTCTTGATGTTGGTTGCGGGAAAGGAATGCAAACGATCGCCCTTGCCCGTCTTTGTCCGTCCTGCAGGATAATTGCTTCAGATATTCATCAGCCCTATCTCGATGTGGTGAATGAAAAAATTATTTCTGAGGGTTTTACCGGGAGAATCAAAACAGTCTGTGCATCTATGGATGATCTCCCCTTTGAAAAGGAGGCTTTTGATATCATTTGGGCTGAAGGATGTTCATCTATCATAGGTATCGAAAAAGCCATCAGGTACTGGAAATCACTTCTGAAACGGGGAGGATACATAATGATCTCCGATATTTTTTGGTTTACGAAAACTCCCTCTGATGAGCCACGGGATTTTTTCGACGAATACCATCCCTCTATGATGTTCGAAGATGAAGGATTTGACATTGTTCGGAATGCCGGTCTTGAAATGGTTGGATCCTTTAGGCTCCCTTCTCATGTATGGGAGGAAAGTTACTATGGAAAAATGAGAGAAAAGTTTGGAGAACTGGAAGAGGAATATGCAAAAGATGAGCCTGCTCTGATGGTAATTCATGGGCTCAAAAGGCAGATGAAGATTTTTGAGAAATATTCTGACGAGTTTGGGAATACATATATTGTAATGAGAAAACCGTTATCATGAATTATTGATTTTAGTACTTCTCCTTTTTTAATCAAAAATAATGTTGTAACTTATTAAGAATATCAAATCATCCTAGAATTCGTAAAATATCTGATCACATTTTTATTATGTGGTTATTATACATATATCAATCTGATTTAATAAATAAGTAGATTTTACAACCTTGAAAATAAAAATGAGGTGTTCTCCTCCAGTAAGAGATGAATTTTTATTGCATATCTTTTCGCGGCTAAACCACCAAAATATTGCTTAGTATACTAACTCATTTTTTCTTACGCCTTAAATTATATTTTTTCTTTAGACGGAAAGGTAATCAGGTAATGAATTCCGTTTCCTAAAACGAATTCCAATTTGCCTTCCAGCTGCTTTGTTAATCCTTTAATGAGACTCATCCCTAATGACCCAGTTTTTTCAGGGTTAAATCCTTCAGGAAATCCAATGCCATTATCTGCATAATCAAGAGTATAGACGTTTGTATGCGCATCAAATGAGAACCTGATATGGATTTCACCCTTTGTATCTCCTGGAAATGCATGTTTAAGAGAGTTAGAAATTAATTCATTAACAATAAGACTGCAAGGAACTGCTTTTTCAATTGTAATCTGAACCGGATTTGCATCAATCACCATTTTCACCTGCTGCATATCAGTCCGATATGCATCAAAAAGCGGATGAAACATCTTCCGAAGGTAATCAGAATAATCAATCCTGCTTAAATTATCAGAACGATATAGTTGTTCATGAACAAGAGCTATTGATTTGATTCTGACCATACTTTCTTTAAAAAGCCCTTTAATATATTCATCCTGAATAGTTTGCGATTGTAGGAGAAGAAGACTGGATATCACCTGCATATTATTCTTAACCCGGTGATGAATTTCTTTAAGGAGCATCTCTTTCTCTTTAAGAGAAATTGCAATATCTTCTTCTGCCTTTTTTCTGAGTTCTATTTCTTCTTCGAGTGATTTTGTCCGATCTAATACAATTTTTTCCAGATTTTTATTTAATTCTGCAAGATCTTTTTCTGTTCTTTTTAATTCTGTAATATCACGAATAGATTCAATGGCTCCGATAATATTTTTTCGATTGTCAAATAATGGTGATACTGCTATCATATAAAATTGAACCTGACCATCAGGTGATGTTATCTTGTTTTCAGCAATAATTGTTGATCCCTCTTCCCGGAAATTTGAATATTTCTCTGTTATATCATCAACAAGGTCTGGATGAAGAACATAATCAATCAAAATAGGTATTCGTTCTCCATACAAATGTTGGCTATACTCGTAGTTTCCTTTCCCGAGAATTTCTTGGGCAGCAATTCTACTCAAACCTTCCATGGCATGGTTCCATGCTAAAATATGTCCGGAGGTATTAATAACAAAAGTAGGATCCGGTAAAAAATTAATAACATCCTCAAAGAATTGCTTTGATTCCTGAAGAGCAATTTCAGCCTCTTTTCTGGAAGAAATATCACGTGAGACACCAACTACTAATGTTTCTCCTTTTTTATTCGTGATAAATTTTGAGGTTACTTCTGTCCAGACCGTCGAACCATCTTTTCGAATTTGCTCTATTTCATCAATATAATAATTTTTTTTATGAGGGTTAGAGAAAAAAAGTGATATTCGATCCGCAAGTGCCTTTGCTAAATAATCATATGATGATTGAGTCATGACCTCATTAATTGTTTTTTGTAGTGTTTCCTCAACTGTAAAACCGGTTAATCGTTCAACTGACGGGCTCATGTAATTCCATGTTCCTGTCTTAATATTAAGAACCCACGGTACATCAGAGATATTATCTGCTAATAGCCGGTATTGTGCCTCACTCTTTCGAATTACTTCTTCAGAAAGCTTGTTTTTTGTGATATCCATCACAACACCGGTAAGAATTTTTGGTTTTTTGTCTTCATATCTCTGGGTAATTTTACCTACGTCTCGATACCAATGATAATTACCTGATACATCTCTTATCCGGTAGTCTATAGCATACTCCTCTGTTATACCTTTCAGATGGTTATTCATAGATTGCATTGCGAGATTCAGGTCATCTGGGTGAATAAGATTGGTGAAATCCCGATAATGTTCAAAAATGTGAGGATCATATCCTAACATCGTTGCTTTTCGATCATCAAATCTGATACGTCCTTCCGGCATATCCATCTCCCACCATGCAATTTTGCCAGTTTTCATGGCAGATTTTAGCCTGTTCTCGGTTTGTATTTTTATCTCTTCAGTTTTTTTAAGTTGCGTAATATCCAGTAAATAAACTGCGATTCTAGTAATTAACCCATTATCATCTGGAATAGGATACATTGAGGTGAGTGCTGATTTTTTAAAGTGATAATCTTCAAATCTGATGGGTTTTTTTGTTTCAATAATCTCTGCAATTTTATCCTGATAGAATTGTTTAATCTCCGGTTTAAGTTCATTTAGTCCATTTTTTCCGATTATCTCCTCTTTTCCAGAAAATCCTATCCATTCTGCCATTGTATCATTAGCAGTAATGACATGACCGTTAGTATTAATTAGGAAAGCTGGTTCGGTGATACTGTTTATCATCGCTGATAATGCCTGTTCACTCTCCTGCATCGCAGAAATCGCCTTTTTGCGGTCTGTAATATTTCGAAGAAATACCAAGGCTCCATGAGAATTCTGATAGAAGAAGGGAACTGCTGATACCTCAACATCCACTGGAGTATTATCAAAAGTAAGTATTACTTCTTCTATCAATTCCACAGAAATATGATCCTCGTTGAGATTTTTGATTCTTTTTTTCACGATATCGTGAAAATCTGGATGGAATCGGTCAATAACTGAGGATCCTAGGAGTTGTTCCTGGGATGTTATTCCAAATAGAGTGCATGCTGATGGATTCAGGTAGGAAAATTTCCCATTTAACTGGATAAAAATTGCATCAGGAGCACTTTCTACCACGAGACGGAATTTTTCCTCACTTGCTTTTATAGCCTCTTCAACTTCTTTGAATTCGGTAATATCTTGAACTACTCCAAGAAATTTAATCGGTTTCTCAGTTTCATCGTATAATGCCTCTCCAATAATTGCGATCCACTTGATAACATTATCTTTTCGTATAATACGACAGTTTATCTGCATTTTTTGATGATGTTCGATTGCATATTGTATAGAATTCTGAACATATTCCCTCTCTTCAGAAATTATGTGACCTAAAAATATCTCTAATGACCATTCTGATAATAGATCATCGTAACCAAAGATCTGTGCATGGCGTGCATTTCGGGTCGCATTTTTCGTAAACCAGTCTACTTCCCAAACTCCGAGACGAGTTATTTCGAGAGTAAAAGCAAGCCTCTTCTCATTTTTCTGGAGTGTTTCATGAGCAGTAATTAATTCATCGAATTTTCCTATTCGCTGAGCAATGGTGTTTAGAAGATCCTGTTCTTCTGACATGAATGGTCCAATGGACAATTCTGGCCTCTTTTCTAGATAGGCTATTTCTATTCTACCAACTTCGATGCTATTTGAGAGAATAGGTGTTGATAACCTCCAGGATGTTTCTGTGAAGTTGTAATTTTGGAATATCTGATCCCGGAGTATTATATTCACGGTTGTAATATCTGGGAATTGAAATGCCTGTGGAATTACATCTAATAATTGTGATAATGCTGTTTTAACATCATAACCTGATCTGAATAAAATATTTGATACTAATTGAAGGCAATTCAGTTCCTTCATTCGTTCACGAAGATTAAAAGCGGTAACTTCCAGCAAATTTTCTGTCTTTTTAAGTTGGGTGATGTCTGTAAGGACGAACAAATAAGAAGGAATATTATAAAAATCAATTGTATTACTATGAATCAGAACTGTTTCTGTGTCTCCTGATTTATTCTCAAACTCTAATTCATAGGGTTCAATCGATTCGGTATGGTTTTGCCGATTAAGAGCTGAATGGATGTTATCATAATAGTCTGCAAGTATTGAACTTCGCAATAATTCATCAAAATTATTACAGTCACATTGAAGCATTTTCATCATTGATGGATTTGCATAACTAACAACTCCATCATGACCCACAATAACCGGATTTGGAAGATTCTCCAAAACATTGATTAGTTGTTTTTGGTTGGCACCAATTTTTTCCTCGTCCTTTTTTATATCCGTAATATCAAACACAATTCCGTCTACTCCAATAAATGAACCATTATGAGAGAATATTGATGTTTTGTGATCCCTCACCCAGCGAATTTCTCCATTTTTATGGACTATTCGATATTCCTGTACCATAGATTGTACTGGTTCTTGAAGGAGTGCTTGTGATTCCTCAAATACTCTATTAATATCCTCTGCAAAAATGAGGTTTATCCATTCTATATCATGGTTCTTGAAATTGTCTTCTGAGTATCCACAAAGGTTCTCACTGTTGGTAATAATATTAACAGACCAGTTATAACTGGCACTATACACCATCCCGGGGATATTCTGAATGAGGTTTCGTACCTTTTTTTCACTTTTAATATGGGCGTTATAAACATCTTTGCGGTAGGTAAGGCTGGCAATATCCTTTGCAATTATCTCAAGTAAAGTAATAATCTGTTGGTCCCAGAATTTTTGTTTTAAAAAATTGTCAAATCCTAAAAAACCTATCAGTTTTTTGTGAATAACAAGAGGTACAACAAGAATTGACTGAATACCGAGTTTATTTAGCATCTCTTTTTCTGTATCAGAACCTTTTGTGAGATCTGATGGATGAGAGATATGAATTGGTTCAAATCTGGATAAAATATCAATCCATCTTTGATACATACTGGTAGGAATATTTTGAAAATTATCTTTGAGAGATTGAATACCTTCAGCACACCATTCAAATGAACAACTCATGGTCGTTCCATCAGATGATAAAAAAAACACGTAAGAACGGTCAACGTTTGTAAATGAACCAATTTCTGCAATACAGGCTGTTATTTCTTCATCAATGTTTTCAGGCAGAACCTCACCTCCCGAAAACCTTTAGGCACATAAATTGAGTGAAGTTAAAATTTCTCTATTTTTCTTACTGACTTCAGATTGTAGGATTTGTCCTTGAGATAGTACAAAAAGTTTGATCTTTTCAAGTTCAAGAAGAAGTTTTTCAACAGAATATTGTTTTGAAAGTCCCGTCTCTTTCAACATAGTCTGCAATCTCATGCGAATGATAAGGGCAATAAAAACCATGAATAAATAACCCTTCACCGAATCATCTCTTTTGGCATTAAGTGGCAAAGTATCCAAATCATTCTTCATTCTTAAGAAGCACTTCTCAACTGCATCTCTCTGGCGATACAGAGTAAGACATGAAAGCCAGTCCAAATCACCATTATAAAAAAGAATAAATCTTCCCAAGCGATTCATTCTTTGAGTGACCGCTTTTTGTTTTATTGAGACCTCAAACTTCCCATCAATAAATTTCCAATTCAAGAAACGTGCAAACCCTTTTGTTATTTCTTTCACCACCACCTCTGGTCTCTTCCAGTTTTGTGGTCTTGCTTTCTTCAATCGTTCAACAGCGTCGAATAATTGAACATAAAAAGAATCTCTTTCATCCTGCTCCCTTTTTGGGTCATAATAGCAGTATCCATTGACGGTAATAATTCTAGGTCTATCTTCTAGATCAAATTGATGCTCTAATTTAACTGGCATTGCAAATATGGGCCCTTTTTCTAATTTTTGAAGATATTGGGCTTGTTTAACCTTATTTTGTGACTTACTCATTAGTTCTTTAATTGAGGTCAATTGATACGTTGCAGGCAGAATAAATGGAATGTTTTCATTCAAAAGTTCAACAAGTGTTGTTTGAGAAAAGAAACCCCTATCCATTATCAGCCTGAATTGTTCCGAACCAGTATCTTTGAGTCGAATGATTGTATTTTTAAGAGTTGTAATGTCTGCAATACTTCCTGGATAAAGGTCATAACGCACAGGAATCCCTTTATCCTTGTCCACAACGAGGGAGAAATTGATCTGTGGAAGTCCATCATTATCCCTGTTATATCCATATTCTAGGCATTCCAGAAGTTTCGATGAACTGGATAAACTGGTGATATCGTAGAGAAGAGTGGCATCCGGTTCAATGTGAGCTGCGAAACGACTCATAAACTCTTCCGGGATGTTTTTTTGACCCAGGTTTGCTAAAAATTCGCTTATTCTTTGACCAGATAAGGGTAATTTATTGTTACTTAGCCAGAGTGAAGATCCTTCATACCAGGTTTGAACATTTGTCATCGCTGTGGGACGTAGAATGCGATTGTAAACAAGAGCTAATAACGTATCCGTTTCTGATTCTGAAAGAAATTCTTCTAGAGTTGCCTGAATTGAAAGCTCTTGGGTTATGCTCTGAAGAGGAAGCAGATTTCCATGATTATATGCAGCTTTTGGGGCAGAAGAGACGGACATTCGGGCAGGAATCATATCATCTGATCGCACTTTCACTGGTTGCCCATCGATATTCTTACCGAGGTATTTTGATTTATGTCGGATTTGCTTTTTTTCCTTATCGTAGTAAGGGATATCTTCGTACCAGTACTCCTTCCCATTAATTTTCTTGATACGGATTGTCGACTTCATTTCTGCTACTATATTATAGGCGCATATAAAATATGAACTTTGTGGTTAAAGAAAAATTTAACAGTGGAGAGATCCATAGGAAATTTAAATCGGATAAAAATTTTCTACGCATTAGAAAATTGCTATGCGCCTATGGATCGGTAGGTGAGGGCAGAACATTTACAAATCGGGTAGATATTGTAAGGATCAGGTTGATAATATCTCTTAATCCAGGATTGTTTTCTTCATTCATAATAATCTCCTGTCAAATTAAATGTCTAAAATGAGATTATTCTGACATATCCGGATTAATTCCCATACCATGTTGGTAATGTTTGAATAAGAAAGTGCGGACCTTTTCTGATTTCAGCCACCCTTTATCCAATTTAGTAACTAGATTATCGATCACCGTGATCTGATCGTCTATTTGTTGTTTATATTCTGTTTCACTGATGTCTATTAATAATCGAATGATTTGAAGAGGATTTCGAATCTCATCATTTAAAATTTGAAATTGAGCCATATTATGTTCAATCTGTCCAAATCCCCTCTCACTCAATTCTTTTTCGAGATGTTTATAGTCTGTAATATCATGGTATTGGATAGCAACAAGAGTAATATAATTATTTATTTCCGTAAGTTTGTGAATTGCTAATTCATACCACCTGTCTTCGTGAGAAATAACCATTTTTTCAGGATTTGTATTTGTATAAAATTGTTCAATTTCATTTTCCGAAATCCCTAGTTTTACTTGAAATATTGGTTCAGATATACTGATTTCTTTAAAATTTTCTGTACTGATATCAAGAAGATGAATCATCGGATCATTCACAGCAATAATATTTTTTTTATTATCTAGCAGAATCATAGGATCTGGAACCGAATTTAGGAGTATCCGGTTTGTTCGTTCACTTGAACGTAATTTTTCATCCATTGCATGTTTATACAAAGCCATTTTAATGCTTGCTTTTAAATTTCTCTCTTCAAATGGTTTTACAATGTATCCAAAAGGTTCACTTTCGAGAGCTGCATTTACCGTAGCATCATCAGATTGACCTGTGAGAAATATTATTGGAATGTCATATTTTTCTTTTATTATTGAAGCAGCAGTAATACCGGTCATTTCGCCATTCAGTACAATATCCATAAGAATAAGATCAGGATAGAGCTCTTTTGCAGAAAATATTGCTTCTTCACCGTTGTCTGCCGTTCCTACAACTTCAAACCCAAAATCATTCAAGACTACTGAGAGACTGGCAGCGGTGACAAATTCATCTTCTACAATTAAAATCCTATTCTTGGTCATAGAAGAACTCCTTGAAGTATAGATAGCCTTAAACAAAATAAAATGTTCTGATCCTAATGAATTATAACCATCTAAAAATTCAATATGATAAAGTAATCACTCAAATAATTATCACTCCACATCTTGTAATTTCGAGAAATATATCTTATAGAGATGAAAAAATTCTGTTCTATGGAACATATATGAGTGATATTTAGGATATTGTAAAGATTTAAGTCTGGATGATAACCAGAATATCACCTTCGGAAAAAACAGATTCCCTCAAATTGTCGAGGCATATTCGAGCGATCTTTTATGTCAATAGTCCCAGATACAGTCTAAGTCATTTCTCATATGAAATGTAGATATTCATCTGGATGTAACCGGTCAGCGAGTGGTTTTTTCACTTTTTATTAAGATCTAAAATGTGATTTATAGCCGAATAATTGAATAATTGGAGATGGAGGTATATATAAATAAAGAAATGAATTTTTTAAGAATGAACCAAACAGATACTTGGATATAAAAATAGAGACAAATATACATATATTTCATTCAAGTGATAAAAACATGGTTCTACAATCAAATGATCAACCAATTTCTGGATTAAAGATAACCTGGAAATGCACTGTTTGCGGTTTTATGTTTACCGGAGACAAACCACCGAAAGGATGTCCTCATTGTCATAGTCCCTCCGGAGAGTTCATTCCGATCCATGAAAAGCCGGTTACCTGTCCGGTAGAGGATTTTGACGTCCTTCTCATAAATGGAAGTTCTCACCGGGCCGGGAACACCGGGGTGATGAGTGATATCGCAGAGGAAGTCCTAAGAGAACGAAACATTTCATATCGAAGGTTTAATCTGAATGAATATTCTATCGATCATTGCTGGTGTTGTTATGCGGTCAGGGCTCAGTCATGTGATTATCCCTGTCGGAATAAAGACGACGACATGCATGTGTTTCATGAGATGCTGACGAAAACTAAAGCGGTGATTATCGCTTCACCTATCAACTGGAACAGCATGTCTGCCAGGCTTAAGACGTTCCTTGACCGGACAACTTGTATGCAGAACCTCTATCATCTGAAAAAACCAGGTCTGACACATGGGAAAGTAGTTGGGATTCTGGTCTGCGGTCATGAGGATGGAGGAATTACTACCGCTATGAATATTTTCCTGAATTTTCAACAGCTTGGGTATATTTTGGCTCCTTTTGGGATTGGATACCGGACCCATGGTGCAGAATACTCAAGTAATGAAGATAGAGAATTTTTCAATACTGATGAACTATTTCGGGCTCATACCCGGGGCGTTGTAAATAATGTCATCGAAATGATGAACCTGAATGTTGAAAAGGAGATACGGGACAGGATAACCCCCGTATCAGAATAATTAATTTTTATTTTTTAATATTTTTATAATTCTAAATTTTTTTGGATCCACATTATGTTTATTTTCATTTTTAATAATTGATTCAGGTTTGTTAGATCTTATTTCATATGGAATCTTCTGATCCCTCACTTTTCTTTACATCGGCCAGAAATAAAGTATCACCGGTATCGAAACAATAACAATAACTATCTCTAATGGGAGTCCGAGTTTCCAGTAATCTCCAAATTTCAGACCGGCAGGCCCCATTACAAGGGCATTGGACTGATGACCGACTGGAGTCAGAAAAGCACTGGATGCACCTATCACGATGGCCATCAAGAAAGGATCAGGAGAAACCCCAAGACCAGTTGCAATACTAAAAGAGATCGGAGCCATCAGAACAGCAGTTGCTGCATTATTAATCAGAGCTGAAAGCAACATGGTCACGATGAGGATAATCGTAAGCAAGATTACCGGTGAGAGTATAGTTTGAAACGATAATAACGTTGATGCAATCAGTTCTGCTCCCCCGGTATCTTCCATAGCCTGACCAACCGGAATAAATGCCCCGAGGAGAATGATTACAGGCCAGTCAATACTTTCATAAATTTCCCGAATCGGGACTAACTGGATAAGAACCATTACCACTGCAGCAAGGGTGAAAATTATCTGAACCGGCAATAGACCAAGTGCTGCAATGATGATAGCAAGAGCAAAGATCCCAATTGATTCTGCAATACGTTTTGGTACACCAATCTTCAATCCTCGTTCTGCCAGCGGATAAAATCCCAGTGTTTTTATTGCCTCCTTTAATAGCCCCTCTGTTCCCTGGAGAAGTAAAACATCACCAGCCTGAAATTTGATATCTTTGAGTCTTTCCTTTACCAGGATCCCTTGTCGTGCTACTGCAATAAGAGATACTCCAAAACTTGACCATAAGTCGATATCTTTAACATTCAGCCCAATCGTCGGAGATTCAAGGCTGATTGTTGCCTCCATAAGAAGTGAGTCACCGGTTTGAATGAATCCATCTTGAGTGATTTTTTTCTCTTCCAGCTGAAAACCGGTTATATTCAAAAATTTTTTTAGTTCATCAAGTGCAGCTTGGACAATCAGGATATCTCCGATCTTAATTTTTTCATACATAAATGGTACCGGACGGGTATGACTACCTTTGATTACCTGAATGATAGTGATCTTTGCATTCGTTGCTTTGTATATCTCTCTGAGTGGTTTTCCGGCTAATTTTGCATCTTCCGGAACATAAATTTCAGTGATATAATCTTTAATATGGAAAAAATCATCTCTGGATCCTGAACCTGTTCGTCTGGGTATGAGACGCCATCCGATGAGACCAATAAATACAAAGGAGAAAAGAGCAATTCCAAGGCCAACAGGTGAAAAATCGAACATACCATATCCCTGACCGAGATGTTCTGCCCGAAAAGCTGAAATTATTAGATTTGGTGGTGTTCCAATGAGGGTTATCATTCCACCAATTTGCGAGCCAAATGCAAGGGGAAGAAGAAGAAGTGATACCGGAAGGGCACTGTTTCTTGCCATTTTTATTCCAACTGGCATGAGGAGGGCAAGTGCTCCGACATTATTCATAAATGCAGAAAGCGTTATCACAAGTCCGGTCAGGGCTGATACTTGCATTGTTGGACGGTTTCCTATCTTTTGAAGCCATCCTGAGATCATCTCAACAACTCCGGCATTGAGTAATCCTCTGCTGATTACCAAAACAGCTGCCACTGTTATAACTGCAGGGTTTGCAAATCCTGAAAAAGCACGATCCCAAGGGACAACACCGATGATTGTTGCAGAACATAATGCGAGGAGAGCAATAATATCATATCTGAACCGGCCTTGAATAAACAAAACAAGTGATAAAAAAAGGATCAAAAAGACGATTATTTGATCAATTGTTATTGGAAGCATTCTGCCGCCTGATAATTGAATATTTCTCGATAATGCAACTATTTTTTGTTTTTTTTAATTTTATCAATGATGATAATTTATTCCATCATCTTATACTGGTCCAAGAGGGAAGATATCTTTTTCAAAAATTTCATTTAATACCTGGGCAAGTCCTGTGTATATTGCAGAAAATCCACAAATAATTCCTTCTATACCTGCAATTTTCGTTATTGTTTCAATCTCTGTGATGTCTCCAATTGCGAGGAGAAAAAATAAGATTGTCAGAGATCCAAAGACAATTTGTAATGCCTTATTTATTTTTAATGTTCCAATAAACATAACTCCGGTAAAAATACCCCACATGATGAGATATGATGCAATCGCGATATTTCCCCCGGTTCCTTCTACCAATTGAGATTGGGGAAGAAGAAGTAAGAGCACAAACGAAAACCAGAATAAACCGTATGAAAGAAAAGCTGTCATACCAAAGGTATTATTTTTCTTCCACTCCATAATTCCGGCAATGATTTGAGCAATTCCTCCATAACATAAACCCATGGCAAGAATCATTGATCCTAAAGAAAATAATCCGGCATTGTGTAGATTTAAAAGAACTGTAGTCATTCCAAATCCTAGTAATCCGAGTGGGGCAGGATTTGCAGTAATTTCTGATATTAACATATTATGTGGTGAATACACAAGAGACATAATTCCTCCGATAAAATTCTATCGTATTATGTGATTATGTGAGTAATTATCCTGCGAGCTATATGAGGATATGGAAAAGATTCTGATACTGGGGAAGAACTTATTACCAGACCTTTTTTTTATATTCCCTCATATTTACGAATAGCAATTTTAAAGAGTGTCTATGAGGTTAATTTTCTAAATAATATTTATCAGTATTTTTTTTAACAAGGAAATGATTTAGTGTCTTTAAGTCTCATGGAATGGGAGTTTTGTATCTATATCTATTATTGTCAAGAGTTGGATAATGAAAGAACATGAAACCATATTAAAAACCGGATTGAATGGAAAAAATCGATCCCAAATCAGGACCGGCCTGTGCGTAGATATTATTCAAAAGCAGGATCAGCGAAGTGGAAAAACAACTCGTGGGATTGTTCGGGATATATTGACCAAATCACCTACTCACCCTCATGGCATTAAAGTAAGATTAGTCAGTGGTCAGGTAGGAAGAGTAAGTTTGATCATTCCTTGTGAGCCTGAGAAAGAATAATAAGTAATAGTTGTTCTCGATGAATTTAGGTTTTAACAATATAATACCACGAACTTTTTTTGTACAAAGGTCTGAATGGAAAATTTCAGTAAATATGCGATAAATCTCAAAAATTTCCCCGGAATTCGCATCATAATAATGCAATAGAGAGGGAGCTATTTAACCATACAAATACCTATAGAATATTAAGACTTTCATTATATTCGTGAATAGTAGTATCAAAGAAAGATGCTATATCCTTTTGTATTCATTGGATAGATTAAGATTAAAAAAATAATAAAAATATACGTTTCGCATACTGGACCCCTTCTTTGTTCGTATATTGAAGAAATTAAAGCAGGGCAATTCTGATAATGGTTATATGGGTAGCTATAAAATTTGCTATAATTTTAGTAGAATTCTCAAAAAACGAATTAATTAATGAACTATATGGGTGAAGATAATTTTCAGATTATATCAGATCAATAATATTATTATATGTAATATTATATATTGAATAATATAAATAGTATTCTAGTTTTATTATCAATTTTCATGTTATATGAGGGTTAATTTTTATTCTATATGGCTATCCGTTTGTATTATAAGCTTCTGTGACAAGAATCCTGCATTGATGTGTGATAGAAGATGAAAATTGGAGTGAGGTATGATAGGTGATCCAAATGTTCGTCCATCTGACGATCAATCTGAATTAAATTATTCTTCATCTATATCTGAAATATTCACTCAATTTGAAACCCGTTCTTCAGGACTTACTGGTGATGAATCTGCCAGGCGAGTACAAAAGTATGGAAAAAATTCTCTCATTAAACCTCGGAAAAAGTCGATATATATCCGATTCCTGGCAAATTTTACACATCTCATGGCAATTCTTCTTTGGGTTGGGGGAATTGTTGCTTTCATTGCCCACATGCCACAGTTAGGCATTGCTGTCTGGATGGTAAATCTTATTAATGGATTATTTTCTTTCTGGCAGGAATTCAGAGCAGAGAAAGCTGCTGATGCTCTGTTTCAGTTATTACCGCTTCATGTGCGGGTAATACGTGATGGTATAACTAAAAATATTGAAGCAGAAGATTTAGTTCCCGGAGATATCATGGTCCTTAGTGAAGGAGATCATATATCTGCTGATGGTCGTTTAATTGAAGCATCAGAGCTTCGGATTGATCAATCCACACTGACTGGTGAATCTCATCCGGTTAAAAAGATTGCAGATCCATGGTATGATTCTGGTTTTTCGAAGATTGAGTATCCAAATCTTGTTTTTGCTGGTACTAGTGTTGCATCAGGCACAGGACTGGCAGTAGTTATTGCCACGGGGATGAATACAGAATTTGGAAAAGTTGCAGACCTGACTCAGGGAATTGAAGAAGAAAAAAGTCCCTTGCAACAAGAGATGGTTCATGTTACCAGAATGGTAACGATAGTTGCGGTGAGTATTGGTATCTTGTTTTTTTTCATGCTTATAACTCTCACATCAGTCACGCTTGCATCTAGTTTTATTTTTGCTCTGGGTATGATTGTGGCATTTGTCCCAGAAGGACTATTACCAACCGTAACTCTCGCCCTAGCCCGGGGGTCACAGCGGATGGCGAAACGAAATGCTCTCATAAAACGATTATCTGCTGTAGAAACACTGGGATGTACATCTGTTATCTGTACTGATAAAACCGGAACTCTTACTCAAAATGAGATGACGGTACAAAAAATCTGGATTCCCGGAGCATCTTTTTCAGTTACTGGAGTAGGATACAATCCAGAAGGAACGATTATTCCAGATGAGGTTAATCAAGATTCTAGCCTTCTTGAAGATTTACACCGTTTATGTGTCGCTGGATCATTGTGTTCAAATGCACGCCTGATACCACCAGACCATGAAACAGACCCATGGACAATTCTCGGAGATCCGACTGAAGCGGCAATTCTTGTAGCATCAGAAAAATTAGGTGTACATTATGAAGAGGAGAATTCGCAATATCCACGTATCCGAGAATTTCCGTTTGATTCACGACGAAAACTCATGAGTACTCTTCATCTGAAGAATTCCGATCAGATATTGTACCTAAAGGGTGCTCCAAAATCTGTTCTTGATCTCACCTCGTCATTCATGAAGAATTCAAGGTTGTATCCAATTTCAGAAGGGATTCGATCAGAAATTATTACGGTAAATGACTTCTTTGCTGAACAAGGGCTTCGGGTATTGGCAATTGCCATGAAAGAAATCACAGACGATGATCAAATAGAAAATCCTGAAGACGTAGAACATAATCTCATATTCCTTGGTTTGATCGCCATGATGGATCCTCCCAGGCCTGAAGTATCTGAAGCAGTGAAAAAGTGCCATCATGCACAAATCCGGATAATCATGATAACTGGGGATTATGGCCTTACAGCAAAAAGTATTGCACGAAAAATTGGAATCATCACAACAGATAATCCCCATATTATTACTGGTGCTGATCTTGACCAGATGAATGATGAGGAGTTGAAAAGACATCTTACCGGAGAAGTGATATTCGCACGGGTATCTCCAGAACACAAATTAAAAGTAGTTGAAATATTACGAGAAACCGGCCAGATTGTAGCCGTTACCGGAGATGGAGTCAACGATGCACCGGCTCTTAAAAAAGCAGATATTGGTGTTGCAATGGGAATAACTGGCACAGATGTTGCAAAAGAAGCAGCAGATATGATCCTGACTGATGACAATTTTGCATCAATTGTAAATGCAATAGAGGAAGGACGTGCCGTGTATGCAAATATCAAAAAATTTACAGGTTACATTTTTACCAGCAATACTCCTGAAGCAGTTCCATTTATTTTATTTGCATTTAGTAAAGCCAGGATACCTCTTGCACTCGATGTCATGCCAATCTTATCTATTGACCTTGGAACAGATCTGGTTCCGGCATTGGCATTAGGTTCAGAGCCTCCTGAACCAGGTATCATGGATAAACCGCCGAGAAATCTTAAAGAGCATGTAATTACCCGGTCCTTGTTACTGAGATCATATCTTTGGCTAGGTCCGATTCAAAGTCTTGCGGTGATGTCAGCATTTTTCTACCAGTACTGGACGAATGGGTATTGGGGTCAGATTTTTGATCTGCCAGCTGAGGGTCCACTTTATCATTCAGCGGTTGGGATGGCCCTTGCTGCAGTGGTAACAACACAGATAGGAAACGTGTCAGCACATCGGACAGAACGTAGTTCGATACGGGCAGCGGGACTGTTCTCGAATAAAATGGTCTGGTTAGGTATCGCAAGTGAACTGGTAATTATTCTTATCATTCTGTATGTTCCATTTTTTCAGACAATTATCGGAACCGCACCGTTTCCAGCTCAAAACTGGATATTCCTGTTTGCATGGGCTCCAGCTTTGCTTATTGCTGAAGAATTCAGAAAAGGTATCATGCGAATGATAGAAAGGCATAAAATTAGTTCTTCATCTGGAGGAATCTCATGAAATTTATCATCATAGGGTGTGGTCGGATGGGTTCAGGATTGGCACACCGGTTAGTCAGATCTCATCATGATGTGACAGTAGTGGATAATGATCCTTTATCATTTCAAAGGCTGGGTCCGGGATTTTCCGGAACCATGCGAGAACATGATGCTCTTGATAAGGAATCTTTTTACGAGAGCGGAGTTGCAATAGCTGATGGCCTTGCTGCAGTTACCGGAAATGATGCAATAAATATTGTGGTAGCTCGTGCTGCACGACAGATGTTCCGGGTCCCAAAAGTAATTGCACGAACTCATGAGCCCCGGTATTCTGAGCTATATCATAAACTCGGGATCCAGACCGTAACAAACGTCTCACTGGGAATCGAGCGTATATCAGAACTTCTAACCTTTTCTCATCTTGATATTGTTCATGGAATTGGGAATGGAGATGTTGGGATTGTCAGATATGATGTTCCTTCCCTTCTTGCCGGACACCAGGTAAAAGATCTCACGGTCCCAGGAGAAATAATCGTTATCTCACTTACCAGAAAAGGAAAAACCAGCATTCCTACACTCGGAACTACCTTGGAGAAAGGTGATGTTATCCATCTTGCGGTAGAGGAACATTCTGTTGATCGTCTCAAACATGGAATACATGCAGCAGGAGGTGGATGATGGTCTTGTCGGTGTTGATTGCCGGAGGAGGAAAAGTTGGAATGTACCTTGCGAAAATTCTCCTGACGGAGGGGCATAGGGTTACGATTTTAGAAGATAATAAGAATGATTTAGATAAATTAAGAAAGGAATTTTCCTCTTCTCATCTAATAGAAGGAAATCCGACGAATCCTCATGACTTAAGTGTAGCAGGTATCTCTTCGGTTGATGTGGTTGCTGCTGTCACCAGATTTGATGAGACGAATCTGGTAATAACGAGTCTTGCGAAATTTGAATTTAAAGTAAAAAGAACCATAGCACGAGTGAATATCCCGAAAAATGCATGGCTTTTTACGAAAGAAATGGGTGTTGATGTTACGGTAAACCAGGCTGATTTTATGGCTCATCTTATCGCTCGGGAAATGACAGTTGGGGATATGATGACGATGTTAAAACTTCGCACCGGAGATTACTCGCTTATTGAAAACAAGGTTACCAGTGGTTCTTCTGCATCCGGAAAAGCGATTAAAGATCTTCATCTCCCGCAGGAATGCGTCTTATCTGCAATAATCCGGAATAATCAGCTTGTCATACCACGTGGAAATATTATTCTACATCCGGGTGATGATGTGCTTGCGGTTGCACATGAGTCGGTCATTCAGAAGGTCCGGGAGGTATTAGAGAAGCCCCAATAGATGATCATTCCAACTCATTATCTCCTCATATAATCAATACTTCCCATGAATTTTCTCATCTTTGATATTGAATCAACCGGACTTCCGAAAGAAGAGAAAGATCCTTTTCATTATCCTGAATATTGGCCCCGAATGGTGCAGATTGCCTGGGTATTGACTGATGGTGAAACCGTTCGGGTTCGTGAAAATCATTATATTAAACCAGAAGGATTTGTGATACCCCAGTCGGCCATCGAGGTACATGGGATTACGAATGAAAAGGCACAAAGTGAGGGTAAACCAATCATGGATGTGTTATCTGTTTTCTCAGAATCCGTAGCTCTAGCAGATGTTCTGGTTGGTCATAATGTCTCTTTTGACAGAAGTATTGTTACATCGGAATTTGCCAGAGCAAAACAAAATGCACCAATTCTGAAGCTTCCCTATCATTGCACCATGAAGGGGTCAACTGATGTATGTAAACTGCCTCCGAAAGGCGGCCGAAGAGGATACAAATGGCCCTCCCTCTCTGAACTCCATCACCATCTCTTTGAAAGTGATTTTGAAGATGCTCATGATGCCCTTGCAGATGTTGATGCCTGTATGCGGTGTTATCTTGAGCTTCGAAAACTAGGACTTTTTCAGGAGTTATGGATGAAACCTGAAACAAAAGAAATGAAATGGAAAAAGAAAAGATTTAACCCATATTACTGAATATTTGAAATATGAGAATCCCATCATGTTATATGCTATGATTCAAATGTAATATGTATACGATTGAATGAGAAATATTCATGAAACTTTCATCTGAAAATCTCCTAACCCTGCAATAATCATGACAATCATTAACATTCTGCTTGTGGATGACCAGGAAGAACTATTAGACATCACTCGAATTTTCCTTGAAAAAGGAGGGGATATCCTTGTAGATACATGCACTTCTGCAATGTCTGCAATAGATATGTTGAAGGAAAAAAAGTATGATGCGATCGTTTCTGATTATGAAATGCCACAAATGGATGGTATTGAATTTCTACGAACCATCAAAAGACAGGGTCTGGAAAAACCATTTATCATATTTACGGGAAGAAGCAGAGAAGATGTGGTAATAGAAGCGTTAAATTCAGGTGCTGATTTTTATCTGCAGAAAGGTACTGAACCGAAAGTTCAGTTTGCAGAACTCAGAAATATGATTCATCAGGCTGTTATGCGGAAGAGAATAGAAGAAGCACTCATTCAGTCTGAAACCAATTACAAAACTCTTGTTGAGTGTACTCAGGACTCTATATACATGGTAGATAAACATGGAAAATATCTCTTTATGAATTCTCATCATAAAAAACGCCTTGATATCAATGATAAAAGGTACCAGGATTTCTATTACGAAGATCTTCACACTGAATCAGAAACGGATCATTTCTTGACATTAATACGAACGGTTATTGAAACGAGCAAGCCACAGCATGATGAATATCAGAAAGGGGATCGGTGGTTTGTGCGGACTATTAGCCCTGTTAGAAATGAGATTCTTGGTCTAACTATTGCTGCAACGGTAATATCAACAGAAATTACCCATACCCGGACACTTGAAAAGACTGTAAATACTCTGGAAGAATATTACCGAATTCTTGTTGAATCTATGCAGGATTCAATGTATGCGGTAGATAAAGAATGCAGGTACCGGTTTATGAATTCTCACCATCAGAAACGTCTTGGTATTACTGGTGATTATATCGGATCCTGGTATGGCGATCACCATGATGAAAAAGCTACCAGTCGGTTTATATCGCATATTCAGGATGTACTAAAAAATAAAAAACCAATTTGTGAACGGTATTCTGAAAACAACCGAACTTTTGTCAGAACATATAGTCCGGTTATGGATAAAGAACATAAAGAGATAGAAGAGATTGTTGTAATTTCAATTGAACCAAAGGAATGTGAAGTTTAATTGAATAGATCTTATTTGTAATTTCACTTTTTTTCCCTTTTTTCAACAAATACATTTTCTGAATCACTTTCTATTCATTAAATAAATCTCCTTTCTGTTCCAGGGAAGGGAATCTTGAAAGAGGTTGATAGAAAAAAATTTGGGATAGATAATTATTCCCGAACGATGACATCTTCGGTTTCTGTAAAAGGATTTGTTCTGACAGCAAGTGAATACAAATAAGGATAATTATTTTTCAGATATTTAAGATAGGAGAGCCATATTGGGATCATAAGCGTATAACTCCGGGTCATATCTCCAGATACATGATTGAGATCACTATCTGGTAGATCTGAACACTCTCCCCGGTGCTTTAATTCTTCTGTCAGATGAAAAACAGCCTGAAGTATTTCTGTGAACAATTCATGTTCTAACAAAACCGGATTTTCAAGCATTCTGACCAGTAGATCTTCTTTTTCGGTCAGAGTTTTTTTCACAAGAATAAGATCACTACAGGTAACATGAACTGAACAGGGAATTAATTTTAACTCTTTTATTTTCTTCTGGTATAATGTATCATCCCAGGTTCTAAGTAAAGAAAAATATGCAATCTTTTTCGCTCTATCAGGATCATGAGTGGAAAAGAATCTGAGTAATGGTGTTCCGATTTCTGAAAAAAATACTCCAATAACCATTTTCAGTTTATTTAGTTTATTTTTCATCGCCCGTCGCTCGAGCATCTGGTGTAGAATGAGAGTTACTAATAAAACTTCAATTGGAAGAAATGCCAGGTCATGAATTGTATATATGAGAATATGGTGGAAATCATGAAAAATCTCATAATGTATTATAAAAAGGAGAAAAGAAGAACAACACAGACTAATTGCAAATAATATCAGCCAGGTCCGGTTTGAAATCATTACAGTATTTATGTGATTATCACCGATGAGTTTTTCTTTTTTATAAAAATTTATGCGGCAAACAATTCTCCTGTTCCGGTTGCATAAAGCCAGTATCCATGTCCGGATTTTAAAAGCCGGTCATCTGAATTGCTGCCGGTTCCTTTCCTGATAATGACATCCTCATATTTTTGTTTGCTTTCATCATAGCCTACAAGATAAGACCATGTATCACCAAGGGTACTCATTGCAGTCTTTGCAGGAACAGGTCCGGTTCCAGGAGATCCGATTGCATTCCAGCCAGCATCGATAGTCCGCTTTCCACCACCAATGGGATCGAGCCAGAGTGTTGTATCAATCCGGTTTTTTGAATATATCCAATACCCATGCATCGGGTGAAGGACAGTATCCCTATTCACTTTTTTCCATCCATCGGTAAGATTCTGGAACATAAAGAGTGAATGTCCGGCAGTATCGATAGATGCAAAAAGTGCGGCAGTATCACTTCCGGATGAGAGAGTTTTGGGTGGAGTAAAAAAGTTCCATCCAGGTAAAAAAGTAAGCGTATATGTATTTCCTGTCCCGGTAACATGAATATATTGTAATTTTATTTCAGAGTCAGATCCCTTTGGCCCGGTAACCGTAAGTTGCACATCATATGTTCCAATAGTCTGGTAGACATGGATCGGATGTCTCTCCTGAGAACTGCTTCCATCACCGAAATCCCAGTTCCAACTCTCGATTGTTCCGAAAGATGTATCCTTGAACTGAACGGTAAGAGGAAGAGTTCCGGTTTGTGGAGAAGCTTCAAAAGATGCTGTTGGTGGAACAGAGTCTGGCACTGCGAGAGGTAATTCATCTACATTTTCTCCTCCGATACGGTATACTTCATCACAAAACCCATCCCCATTCTCATCAGAGTGTGTTTCAGAAAATCCTGAACCGTCAGGTGCAGCCCAGAAATTTCCTCCGATGAACGGACCGAGAACAATATTCGGTCCAGTTGTTTTTGGAACATTCCAGGTAGCTTTTGTTTCAGCTGTTAATGCGACATTCTGGGTATTATTGAAATAATTATCATAAAGTGTTATACCTGTTCCGGATAGAGAAAGACCTGTTTTGGTATTTTCAGCGATAACATTTCCCTTGACAACTGAATTATACCCTCCGGTGATGCGAAGTGCAGGGGCCTCTTTTGTCCAGATTAGGGTATTATTGAAGATTTTAAGATATGAGCTGGATTCAGAAAAAATTGCGTTACTGGTCGTATTCCAGATAATATTACTATCTAATGTTCCTCCGGTAACACTTTCAAACCGTACTCCTGCATAATTTTCAAATATCCAGTTATTTTTAATAATGGCCTCATTTCCTCTTACAGCTATTCCCGGACGTATTGCCGTTTCTGACCAGGCACCAGTAAGAGAAAAGTTCTCTACTGTAACTCCTGCTGCAGTAATACTAACCGGTGTGCCGGTAAATTGTGAATCGATGATAGGTTTTTGTCCATCAGCATCAGATTCACCTATCAGGGATAATGGTTTTCCTATGGTAAGTTTTTCTGGATAATACCCATATCTGACAAGAATCGTTGATCCGGGAGGAGCTTTATTGATAGCCTCCTGAATGAGTGAATGATCATCTGGTACGATGATTTCAGTTGGTTCAGAAATTGTAATATAATCTCTCTTTATTGTTCTTGATTCTCCAGCAGGAGTATCACTCGTGAGAGAAACAGAGTAAACACCATTTATTGTATAGGTATGGACCGGGTTTTGCTCAGTTGATGTTGAGCCATCTCCAAACTGCCAGAGCCATCGTTCGGGATTACCTGTTGATGTATCATGAAATGAAACTGTAAGGGGAGCACTACCACTGGTAGGTTCAGCATAAAAATCTGCTTTGGGTCCGGAAATAAGCACATATCCTGCTCTGATGCAGGCATTGGCCTGGGGATCCCATGTTGTAAGATCAGACCATTTCCCTGTTGAAGTTTTCACATAACTCTGACCTGCTGCAGCTGTTGCTTTACTATTATACCCGGGGACTGGATATTCAACCGGGATAGGGAATCCATAATCGGGTGTATGAACGTCAATCACTATTGAAAATTTCTCTCCTTTTTTCACCTTTACGGGAAGATCAAATCTGAGTGTATGATATCCAGGGATCTGGTATACTTCATTGTTTGATGTTGCCGGCTGGGCACTTCCAACCGGACCATCTTCAGGGTTTACATATACTGTTGCTGTAACACTTGTCCCGACTTGTGGGATGTAAAATCCGGCATTGGTTATTTCAATATCAGAATCAGCGGTAAAAACATTAGCTGCTGAAGCATCATCATAGCCAAACCCAAAGCTATTGACCCAACCCAGTGTATCATATCCATATGTACCATCAGTATTATCTGTTGCAGCAGAAAATGCAGAAACACGCTTTCCTATGAGCACATCATAATATGAGATATAAAAAAATCCTTTTTCTCCCCAGTTTGGACCCCAACTATTTGCACAGATAAATGCTCCATCACCTGGAGGATTTGTAGAAAAGGAAGATGCTTTGAAATTATCATCCCACCCAATAATGGATACTGCATGATTTGGGGTTTTCCCATTTGGATTATAAAAAGAACTGGTTACTGAGTTAAAATGTGTATCTGAATATTCTATGGTAGTATAAAGGCATCCTAGATTGACGATACCCCATTTGATGTTTTCATTATCTGTAGGCCCTGATCTTCCTGGTATCATGGGGACATCAGAAACAAGGCTCTCTACAGGTAGATTTTGTGGAGAGACGAATGAATATGGATTATAGGGATCTAATTTTTCTGGAACCGGCCCGGATCCTCTGAGGAAGTATGCAGCAGCCATAAGATCATTTCCACCATCAGCAAAATCAAAACCTGCAGGATCATAGACCGAAACATGGTTTTTGAGGTTATTTTCTGAAAAGTCTTTTGCTGTTTCAGGAAGCAGAGATGATTCCAGGGATTTTATTGAGGCAAAATCCCAACAACTTCCACTTTGTCCCTGATCTCGAATTGCAGGGACACGGTTGGAATTTCTTAAATCAAATGATGAAGGATAGTCAGCCAGGATGTGAAGACTGCTTACTTTTTTTCCAATTAAATGTGAGAGATCAACCGGACTTTCCCGTAATGTTCCACTTCCACAGCAATATTGATTATTTACCGAAGCATTTGCAATATGTGTGTCCTGCATCCAGGTAATTGATAGTGGAGCAAAAGCCCCGCTCGTTATATCACCAGAATCCGCATAACAATGACTAGCAATTATAGTGAATAGAAAAAAAAACAGAAATAGAAATATTTTATTCTGAATCCCCATACATCCTCATCCCTGTATGGTATATATTCAGCAAAGATACATATTTTCTTTTTCATAAAAAATTGAAAATATATACAATATTCTACTCGGGTTTTGGTGAAATATTCTTATATTTTGTTTATGAGTGAGATTTCGGATTTTTTACTAACATAAATATACAGGATGTAATTATCAGGATAACCGGAAATACTTGAAGACTGGTATACAAACCCGCTATATCTGCAATTATTCCGGATACTGATACACCGATTGCCCCTGCACCCATGGCAATTCCAAGGAATAATCCTGATATAAGTCCTACTTTTGTTGGAATCATCTCATGGGACATTGCAATAGTGACTGAGAATGATGACCAGAGCAAGAATCCGAAGATCATCATTGAAGCAATGAGGAAAATTCCATGAGTTAGTAGTATTGCAATAAAGGCCGGAATGGATGCAATCGTAGTGAAAACAATCACTTGTTTTCTGCCAATTCTGTCCGAAAGGATACCTCCGCCGAGTTGTCCGGCAACACCCGCGATCATCATAATGCTGACAAGAGTGGTGGCCTCCAGGAGAGAATATCCTTCCAGAACCAGGTATGTTGGTAAAAATGTCATTCCACCAAAGGTAACCCATGATCTGAGTGTTGCGCCTGAAAAGAGAAGAATTACGGGTTTCCAGTCCTCTTTTATGGTATTTTGCCTCTCATGTTTTATTGTACATATGTCTTCCAAGGGGTGCAAATGCAAAAATAATGCAGTGGCAATCGCCGGGATAATTAACCAGATGACCTGGGGAACTCCCCCGGTGGTAAGAATAATTCCTGCAATAATCGGCCCGAGAGCCATTCCCATGTTTCCACCAACAACAAAGAGCGAGGTAAGTTTTCCTCGTGAATTGCCTGTAGCTAATGTATTTACCTGACAAAGGGCACCAGGATGAAAACTGGCATGACCTACACCTGAAAGTGCAACACACCCGAGCATAATTAGATAATGGTCAGGTATCAGACCAAGTACAGAAACTCCAATTCCAGAGAGGAGAATAGAAATTCCGACACTTACCTTCATCCCCTTGTTATCTGCCAGATAGCCGAACAGTGGCTGAAGTAGGGACGATGTAAGGCTATGAACGACTGGAAGTAAAGCAGCTTCAAAATACCCATATCCATACATGGTAATGAGAACCGGTTGAAGGGCCATAAGGACCGGGGCATAAATATCGTTAATAAGATGGGCAATGGTAAGTTCTCCAACTTTTCGAAGAGCACTCATGATGCCTGCTCCTTTGAATCAGGTTTTTTATCAGATGGTAGTTTCATGGTTTCTCCCCGTCTGACTTCCATAATTCGCTCATCATATACAGATTCTATTGCGTATAATACTCGAAGTAATACCTGTAATTCATCATCGTTAAGTGGTCCGATCCGATGAATAAGTCGTTGGTAAATCATTTCATGAATTATGTCATGATTTTTGTATGCTATTCTACCTTGGTCAGTTAATGATAAGGTAACTTCTTTTTCATTTTTCAGTCCTCTCTCTTTCACGATAAGACCACGTTTAGATAATTTGCTGAGTTGCTGGGATGCAGCTCCAGGAGTGACACCTAAAATTTCTGAAATTGTTCTTACATTACTCTCAGGATTATCTCCCACTACCTGGATAAGATGAATATCTGAAGGGGTAATCAAAAAATCAATTCCAAAATTTCGTGGTATTTTTTCTGATTCATTTAATTTGTTAACTATTCGCATCCAGATCTGGTACAGATTGCGAAATTTTTTATCATCGAACATATTGCTTAGATACTAATTTATTTAGTAACTATATAATTTGGATATATGCGCATCTTTCAAACGTCAATTAAAAAAGGTAAATTATTGTTTTTTCTCCCAACGAAGGAGGTTCATAACCTGTGAGAGAGTTTTTCCTCGTCTCAGTTCTTCTCTGATCCGAAGCTCTGTATTGTATACTTCACGTGCTCTCCGTGCAATTTCATATGCACGTGTTCTGGGAATTACAACTACTCCTGATTCATCAGCGATAATCCAGTCACCAGGTGAAACAGATTGTCCGCCACAGGAGATTTCAGACCCTATCTCACCAAATCCTTTCGGTTCTCCGGCATTTGGTTGGAAAGTCTTAGCCCAGATAGGAAAATGCATCTTTTTTATATCGTCAACATCTCTTACGGCGCCATCAATAATTATCCCAGCAACGCCCCGGTTCTGACATGAGATGGTTGCAAGTTCTCCCCATGGTGCCACAAAAGTTCCCTGATCATTGTTAATGACGATGACATCACCTGCTCCGGCACGATCAATCGCTTCTACGGGTTTTGCCCAATCTCCTGCAAATGTCTGGACTGTAATTGCTTTCCCCACCGCTTTTGTTCCAGAACAAACAGAAATCATTCCTACCATTGATCCCTTTCGATGCATGGCATCTGATACATTCGATGAAGAGACCATGTTCAGGATTTCTAAAATCTCTTCTTCTCTTGTTTTTTCCGGGCCAGTATATGGGACAGGCTGGTTCATTGCTTCACGGATTCTGCGCGTTGATCCTGACACATCAGATGACCGGATTATTGATCCCCCAACAATTACAATGAAAGCTCCAGATGCTATTGCTCCAGGTGCTGTTTTTTCAGAAATCCCTCCTGCAGCAGCTACTGGGATGCTCACTTTATTTATCACTTTCATGAGAAGATCCAAAGAATCTGTACCCGTCATCTGTTGGTCTATACCAGTATGAGCACAGATATAGTCAACACCCAATCGCTCTAACTCTTCGGCTCGTTCAGCGGGATTGTGAACAGAAATCAGATCAGCCATTATCCTGACACCATATTTCCGTGCAGCCCTGACTGATTCAGCAATTACTGAATCATCTGAGGCACCCAAAACACAGACAATATCAGCTCCGGATTTTGCTGCCATCTCTACTTCTATCGCACCAGTATCTGCGGTCTTCATATCCGCAATAATCTTCTGGTCCGGAAATGCTGACTTGAGCATGCGTACCGCCCGCATTCCTTCGCTTTTAATGAGAGGAGTACCGACTTCAAGCCAGTCTGCTCCTCCATTGACCGCTTCCCCTGCAATGGTCAGGGCACGGTCCAGTTCAACCAGATCCAGCGCGACCTGGAGTACAGGACGGTTCATATGGTACACGTCACCGGTTTATGAGATAACTGTTCTCCTCTATGGAGATATGTACACATTTTATGGAACCTGACACTCAATCAGAGAAGATACTTAAATCTCCCAGAATTGATAGATCTTAATACATACAGTCTGTAAAAGCTGTCTTTGTGGGGGATGAACATGCAATTCGCGCATATACGTTTTATGCTAAAACTGCTATTATTAACCGGATTATTTTTATCTGGATTTGTTATTGGAATCACCATTGCTGACCAGTCAGAAAACCAGACAGATACTCTGAGTCTGGACCAAAATTCTGCTCCATATGTTCCGGGTGAATTAATTGTTAAATATAAAGATGGTACTGTAGCGGCTCTTGCAGCAGAAGGATCTGGTCCTGTGGCTCTGGAAGCTCTCGGTGCAGAAGTCTCTACTGATTTCTCATCAGAGGGACTTTCAAATCTCCAGGCACTTGATATATCAGGTCCTTTGTCAGTAAAAGAAGCAATTGACGAATTAGAACAATCACCATATGTGGCATATGCGGAACCAAATTATATTATTTCTTTATCATTGCCTGAAACCGAACCTGCGGGACCGGATGATCCTAGGGCTCTTTCCGCTCTTTCTGTTCCCAATGATCCGAAGTTCGGAGAGCAGTGGGGACTTGCAAATACCGGACAGACCGGTGGAATGAGTGGTGCGGATATTCATGCAAAAGAGGGATGGGATACGACTACCGGGTCTGATTCAATAGTCGTTGCGGTAATTGATACCGGTGTTGATTATACTCATCCGGATCTTGCTGCAAATATCTGGACAAATTCTGGTGAAATTCCGAATAATGGTATAGATGATGACGGTAACGGGTATATTGATGATGTCCATGGTTATGATTTCATCAATAATGACAATGACCCTATGGACGATAATGGTCATGGAACCCACTGTGCCGGAGTCATCGGAGCTGTTGGCAATAATGGAGTCGGCATTGCAGGTTTGAACTGGAAAGTAAAAATCATGCCATTAAAGTTCCTCCGTGCTGATGGAAATGGAGATACCGCAGCATCACTGAATGCTATCGCATATGCACGTCGTATGGGAGCTGATGTCATAAGTTGTTCGTGGGGTGGCACTGCAAAAAGTCAGGCTCTTGGCGATGCAATTGCCTCAACAAACATTCTGATCCCATGTGCTGCAGGAAATGCCGGATCGAATAATGATATCACTCCGCATTATCCATCCGGATTTGATTCCCCACAGATTATTTCTGTAGCGGCATCAGATGCAAAGGATGGAATCCCCTCATTTTCTAATTATGGGGCATCAACCGTTGATGTTGCCGCTCCAGGTGACTGGATCATGTCAACCTATCCAAGTTCTCTTGGATACCCATATGTGAAAATGAAAGGGACATCAATGGCAACACCCCATGTAGCAGGCCTCGCAGCATTACTCCTTTCAAAGAATCCATCCATGACCCCTTCTGCCCTGAAGGCAAAAATTATGGAGACAGTGGATAAACTCTCTGCGTTTAATGGGAAAACAGTCTCCGGTGGAAGGATTAATGTACAAAAAGCACTTGGCGGTGGAAGTTCATCTTCAGGTGTAGTACCTCTCCCTGGTATGAGTCAGTCACCAAAAGACCTGAATGGTGATGGGAAATTTGAGGATGTAAATGGGAATGGTAGAGCAGATTATTCTGATGTTGTAACCTTCTTCAAACAAATGGAATGGATAAGCAAAAATGAACCGGTTACAGCATTTGACTTTTCAGGGAATAATAGAATTGACTTTACTGATGTTGTAAAATTATTTCAGTCAATATAAATGAGGGTGGATATTCCAGTCTTTTTTATTTTTCTTCTGGTGACCACCGATTCGTAAAGAATATCTCTTTTCCTGGTTTTTTACTCGGTACTTTCACTTCTTTCGGATATCCTGCAGGTATTAGAGAAATTAAAGAGAAAGGCTCAGGGATATCCAGAAGTTTACAAATATCTGTTCCATACTCTTTTTTATCACCTGCCACCCAGCACGTTCCAACACCATATGCCTGTAAGCAGGTGATCATATTCATCGTTGCAGCACAGCAGTCTTCCAGGTAATATTTGGCACTTTTATCGCCACAGGTAACAAAACATGCAGCAGCATCTGCAATGAATTTTCCATGATCTGTAAAATCAGCGATCTTCTTTAAGAGATCGCGGTCGGTTACAACACCCATCAGCCATGGTTGAAGGTTCATCGCAGTCGGTGCAAGACGACCGCATTCAAGCGTTTCTTTTATAATTTCATCACTGAGCGGTGAGTCAGTATATGACCTGACGCTACGGCGTGATTTGATTATCGTAGCTCCAAGATTCATGACATGTAATGGTGTCCATTACAAAAAAAGGATCCTGTTCTCTTCAGGATCTTCTGATAATAAACAGGACTAATAATGCCCCTGTTATGGATGCTAATCCCAGAGGTGTTTGAGTTTGTGTCGCATACGGGGTGGACTCTGTGGTTGGTTCTTCCTCAGCAGTATGAATTGTTACTGTTGGCTGAAGTAATACCGAAGATTCTGAATTTTTTTTCTGTGCTTTGGGCTGTTCTGACTGAGTGAAAACAGGAGTTCCTTGTGAAGTTGGTGTCGTTTGTATTGTTGGGGTTCGTGTTATTTTTGGTGTAATAACAGGAGTACTGGTTTCTTTTTCTATGGGTTTCTCCTGAGTCGGTGTTCCAACTTCTATGGCGACTGGAGATTTTATCAGGGGATTGACATTTTGAATTAATATTTCAACTGGTGTAGAAATACCTGATCCCATGTCTGGGAGATTGTCTTTAATCCGGTTCATGGAAAGTTCTGCCTGAACTATCCAGGTTCCACTGTCTACACCACCAGTACTCCAGACTGGGCCAGTTGATGTGAGTGAGGAAGTAAGGGGAATCCCGGTCAGACTTAATGATCCGGAAGGACCTGAAACAGAAGAAAGCCTGGCACCCTGTGGGCTGATTAGGATAATATCTACTTGTCCATCAGGTCCGCCTCTTGAATTTGCCTCATAGACGTTTGATGAAATTCTAAACGAAATTGCATCTCCTCTGGGAACCCATTTTCCTGAAGCATCAAAATCCGAAGATTCATCATACACTCGCACAGAAATCTGGGGTTTTTTTACCTGAAAAACCGGAGTCTGGTCAGGCCATGCATACCAGAGCCCTTCTTTTCCGGAGAACGTTGATGGAGATACATAAAATGATGTTGGATTAGAGACACTCATTATCTCTGTTGGCTCTGAAGATCTGCTGCTACCTGGAGCCCACCAGCCAATTTGTCCACCATCTTCTATCCCTGATGCTGTGATGTCAAGTCCCTCCTCACCCAAAAAAATGGTTCCGCCTGCCCTGATTATCTTCAAGTCTGCCACAACCGGAGAAATAAATAATCCTGCCAAAAAAATGAAGACGATAAGGAGTGTCTGTGTATTCATATCAAACAATTTCTTTCTTACAATATAGTCTTCTCTACTAGACCAGATCCTATATAGTTATCAGGTCAAGATTCAGTATATGGAAGCTGCTTTTTTTGCTGGGGGTTGTTTCTGGGGTATAGAAGCAGCATTCCAGCAGATTCCAGGAATTAAAAGCACACGTGTTGGATATATGGGGGGGCATACCAATGAACCAACATATCAGGATGTCTGCTCAGATAAAACAGGTCAAGCTGAAACTGTTGCTATTGAATTTGATGAAACAATAGTATCCTATCAATCGCTTCTTAAACAGTTTTTCTCAATTCATAATCCTACCGAGAGAGATCGGCAAGGTCCGGATATCGGAAGTCAATATCGTTCAGTTGTTTTTTACACTACAAATGAACAAAAAGAGCAGGCAGAAAAGTTTATTGTAGATATCAATCAGTCCGACCGATATAATGTTCCAGTGGCCACGGAGGTAGTTCCATCATCTACATTCTGGCCTGCGGAAGATTATCATCAGTCATATTTTATGAAAATTGGACGGCGTTATGGTCGGAGTCTGTTTTGATATGAACTCTTCTTTTCGATATGGTTTGATAAAAAATTGTGTGCTGATTCTCATTTTCATTCTCTCAATTGAGATGGGATCTGCAGCATCACCAGATCCTTATGGAGTTATTCTTATTTCCTGGGATGGGATATCAAAAGACACTCTGGAAAACCTTCTTGAAGGAGATACCCTCCCTCATCTAACCAATCTTTTAGAAAATGGGACTATTATTAACATTTCTATTACAGATCATTATCCTGATTCCATGGCAGGCCATGCCCAGATTTTAACAGGCTATTCTCCAGAAAAGACCGGTGTTTTTAAAAGTATGCGGTATGGTGAGATTCCTCTTGGAATGACCGTTTTTGAACGACTTGAAGATACCCTTGGATCAGATAACATCAGTACTGCAATTGTTGCATCTCAGGAGAAAAGTCTTGGGACACTCAAAGGTCTGCCCTTTTATCATGCAGGCAGGGTGGTTGATTATTATTATGGCCGGAACAGTGATGCTGGACTGGTTGGATCAGTAGTATCCGAATCAGTTTATCATTTTGGTTCTCTGGGACGCTTTTTTGTCTTCGCTCACTTCAGAGATGCGGCAGATGCAGGATATGCATACGGGGCAGGATCTCCTGAGCAGATTGCGGCTATCCAGGAGATAGATGAATCTACCGGGATGATTTTACAAGCATTAGATGATCTGGGGATATCAGATAAGACCGTCCTTTATGTAACCACAGATCATGGGTTTAATACTGGTCCCAAGGATCATACCGGACAGATATCTCTCTGGATGGTAACAAATGAACCTGGATATAAACTGACCGGAGATCAAAAAGATATCGTTCCGACGGTTCTTAAGCGACTGGGCGTTCCCTATCATGAGATGAATCCTCCGTATAATGCAACGGCTCTCATTCCCTGATTTTTTCAGTATAGATTCGTCTCTTCTTTGAGGGATTTATAAACCGGGAACAATTAGATAATATATCGTACGAGAAAAAAGAAAGGGTTTAGCCGAAGAGGGCTCCGAGCCCTGCCATTCCACTTTCTTCTTCTGCTTTCTTGTCTTCAGCTGGGGCTTCTTCTGCTGCAGCTGCTGCCGGGGCGGCTCCAACTGCTGCAGGTGCTGCTGCAACAGCGACTGGGGCTGCTGCTGCCTTGCTGATTGCGTCCTCAATGTCTACACCATCAAGGGATGCAACAAGTGCTTTTACACGTGATTCGTTGACAGCGATACCAGCGGCAGAAAGTACTGCCTGAACAGAGGATTCGTTGATCTCCTTTCCTGCTTTGTGCAGAAGGAGTGCAGCGTATACATACTCCATGTTTAATTCACCAATTATTATTTCCGATAGTTCGTATTGTTCTCATATTGATTAATTGACAACGTTTGAAAGGGCCATGGCCTGAGCCTGTGCCTTTCCAATAACGGCGTCAATAACGTCACTGCTTGTGACCGCAGCTTCGACAGCAACTCCCCGTGCATCACGAACAGCTTTCGTAAGCAGTGCAGATGCGGTATCCTTGGTTGGATATGCAGCATTGACTGATAAGTTGAAAGCATGTGTTGCAGCGGTGATAATGCTGTTGTAGAATGCAGTCTCATCGATCGCAAGGACATCAGACTCATAGATACTTCCTTCATAGAAGGCTGCCTGCAGAACCAGACCGACATCCATCGGTTTGATATCTAACTTGGCGAGTGCATCTGCAAGTTTTTTGTTGATCTCCTCACCGGCCTTTACCACTGTTTTTGTTTCACGAATGGTAACTTTTCCTGCCTCAATTGCCGCAGGAATACCGGCTTGTTGAAGTTCTCCTACGATCGGACCAGGACGGAAACTGGTCGGTCCTTTTGAAATGACGATATCTTCCGGTGCAGTCTCACCAGGACGTGCTGCCATCTTCGTTTTGGTCTTTTCAAGCATACTGTAGAGCTTGAAAGGATTTTCATTGGTAAAGATGAGAGCAGAGTGTCCGGATAGGTGTGAAGAGAGTTCTGATATTGATCCTTCATTCTCACCAAACGCATGTTCGATGAGTGTGTTCCGGGTCATTATCAGTTCGGCTTTGCCGCGAAGATTTCTTCTGATATCCTGCACCTGTCTGGCTGGGATTCCATACATATCAACAAGACCTACCAGTTTATATTCACTGGTAAGACGTTTGATAGTTGAAATCTCATCCTTTTTCCACTGGGGCAGATGAGCGGTATACAATGCCATTATAACTCCACCTTTACAGACGGCCCCATGGTTGTCTTAACATAGACCGATCTGACCTGGAAGTCACCCATCTCCAGTTTTGCAAGAATACGCTTGAGGATTGCATCGATGTTCTCTGCAACTTCCTCTTCACTCATAGAGGTAGTACCAACTTTGAGTGAGAATGACATCTTGTCTTTGGTTCTGACTTTTACAGATTTCCGAAGTCGTTCCACGATTGGACGGATGTCCACACCGGCGGGAATCGGCTGCGGCATTCTGCCACGGGGACCAAGCCTTGGACCCAGCCATCTTCCGACAAGACTCATAACCTGCGTTTCTGCAAGGAAAAACTGATGCTCGGATGCAACTTTACGTGCTTCACGAGGGGCACCTCCAAGGCGCTCAATCTCTTCCGGTCCCATGATGAGTTCGACACCGGATTCTCTGGCCTGGGTAACAATGTCACCAGATCCGAGAACGGCAATCTTGACTACTCTTCCATTCCCATTAGGAAGGAGAATTGTCTCATCAATACGGTTTTTCGGCTGAGACATGTCGATATTTTTCAGGTTAATGGTCATATCGACACTCTCGGTGAATTTCCGTTCAGGCGCCTGTTCTTTTGCCTTTTTCAATGCGTCAATAAGGACGCTTTTCTCTACCATCAGGTTCCTCCATAGTGATGCGACCGTGAATTACGATCTTCTATGGTTACTTATCGATCCTATCCCACGAGAACTGCGTCATGAGCGCCCGAATCAATCTCTTTGAGCATATCTTTGGGCTTTTTGCCTGAAACGGTTATACCTAACGAGACGCAGGTACCGATAACCTCTTTGACCGCATTTTTGAGATCATAAGAAAGCATATCATCAAGTTTCATTTTGGCAATCGTGACAGCAGACTCAAGCGGCATGTCCCCGACAATATTGGTATTCGGCTCTCCAGAGCCTTTTTCAACGCCTGCCTCTTTCATGATGAGAGCTGTCGTGGGCGGAATACCGACCGAGATGGTGAAATTCTTCTTATCATCCACCTCAACACGGACAGGGACCTGCATACCATTGAAGGATGCGGTCTTTTTGTTAATCTCATCAACAACGGCTTTGACGTTGATACCGAGGGGACCCAGCGCCGGACCAAGTGGTGGACCAGCTGTTGCTTTGCCACCGGGTACTAGTACCTCGACTACTTCTGCCATTGTGTATCACCAGTCAGGACGGTTCATGTCCATCTGGGTTCATGAAGGTTGGAAGTCTAGATAAAAAAGAATATGTCCGAATGGGTACTGAGAGGATGTTATGAATCATCCTCACCACGGTCAATAACGCGGACATGATCGCCGCGAACCGTGATTGGAATTGGCAGTACACTTTCGTAGAGTTCAACTGTAATCTCTTCTTTAGAGGCGTCAACTCGCTTGACAACCGCTTTTTCACCCTTAAAGGGACCATTGATAAGTTCGACAATAGTGCCTTCATCTATCCCGCTGACTGCAGGTTTTGGAATCAGGTAATGCCCAACTTCCTCAAGGGTGGTTATTCCGGTAAGCACAGTGCGCGCACTCGGTACATGTTCCATCAGTTCCTGAACTCTGGCTAATGGTTCATCTGTTTCTACCAGAACGTACCCTTTCAGTTCATCAGGAACAATTACCGACATTACCCGGATATCATTATCCTCGTCCCGCACCGCCTTGTCGATATTGTCTGCGACCGACCGTTCTGCCCGGTTCGTGGTCTTTACCGCAAAGATGCGGGTAAGACGGTGTTCAGTCTCCATGATGATCAGGCCGGGAGCAGCAGGAAGAGTTCGTAGATGATGAACCCGATGATACCTATGAGTACGACACCTGCCGCAGCAACAAGAGCGATTTTTGTATATTCATCTCTGGTTGGAAAGCGGGCGAGTTTGAGGATACGCACGTATTTGCGGAAGAGTTCCTCGTTTAAGTTGATGTTCAGTTTAGGGATTTCCATATATATCACTTCAGAAAATCAATCTCAAAGTGTCTCTGAAATTTCGGGTTATTTTTTTCATTCCTACCATATATTTGTGGCGACCGAACACCAGTAAGGATAAGGAGAGTCCGGATAGTGTTTTGCATGGTAGGATCTATTTGAGCTCCCCAGATTATACGTGCATCCGGGTCAATAAGATTATAGACTTCTTCTACAACTCCTTCTGCTTCGCCCATGGTCATGTCAGGACCTCCGGTCACATTAACGAGTGCAGATGTGGCGCAGGAAATATCTATATCAAGGAGTGGAGATCTGATGGCCTTTCGTACAGCATCCGCAGATTTGTCTTGTGCTTCACTCTCGCCCATACCGATCATGGCGACACCTCCTTTTTCCATAACCGCACGGATATCAGCAAAATCCAGGTTAACCAATCCGGGAACGGTAATGAGCTCTGTGATCCCTTTTACTGCCCGCATAAGAACTTCATCAGCCACTTTAAAAGCAGCGTATAAGGGAAGCTTTGGAACAACCTCCATCAAACGGTCATTTGGAACGACGATAACCGTATCTGCAACATCTCTGAGCCGTTCAAGTCCTGCTTCAGCATTTTCCATCCTGATAGCTCCTTCGGATGAGAAAGGAAGCGTGACAATTGCTATAGTTAATGCTCCCTCTTCATGAGCTGCCCGGGCGACAACTGGTGCACATCCGGTCCCGGTCCCCCCACCAAGACCGGCAGTAATGAATACCATATCTGAGTCTTCAACAGCCCGACGAATTTCATGTTCACTTTCAAGAGCAGCTTCCTCCCCGACCTGCGGGTATGAGCCGGCTCCAAGACCCCTTGTTCGTTGCCGTCCAATTAATATCCGGTGATCCGCTTTCACGGTTGCAAGATGCATGGCATCTGTATTAATGGCATACAATGTTGTGCCTGCAATCCCCTCATCCATCATCCGGGTAATGGTGTTGGATCCGGCTCCACCACAACCGACAACAGAAATCCTGGTGGTCATCGTCCGGAGGACTGCATCCAGATCGCTGTTGTTTTGCGGAATCTGCTGTTCTGCTTTTGCCCTGTTAAGCGCTTCTTCTACGATAGATTTCATCAAATCTGCCTCTGCGATATCATTATCCGATGTTCTGTTTCAGTCATCACCATATCCGGATAAACCATAGATTCTCCCACAAGTATTGATTTTCCTGCCATAAGTTCGCTATAAAGTGGTCCCGGAGAGATTCCTAGTCGTTGAGCTTTTTTCGGATCAAACCTGGTTTTTTTGATAATGAGTGTATCCCCCTCAAAAGAACAGGCATATCTGTCCTGTATCAATGTTAGACAGAGAGATATTAATTGATCTGATAATCCAAGGCTGTATTTTTTGTCCGTGATAAACATCGAATGGCATGCTTTTCCTTTCCCGGTAAGATGAACAATCGGAAGTGGTCCCAGGGTTTGAATAAACTCATCTGGTGCAGTCTTCATAACTTCCTGTAAAAGATCATCGGGGATAGTACATATTACAGGTTCATAACAATGAGGTAAATCATGGACAATACATGAGCATCCAGGAGCATCTTTCAACACAAGATTTCTGATCTTCAGGTAATCTGAAAAAGGTAACTGTTTGAGCCGGATTAAATCTCCTTGTCCAAGCACCGGAATAGCATATTTTTCTGCAAATCCCGATATCATTCGTTCTTCCTTTCCGGACATAGCTTTTCCATCGACGAAAATCGCTTGTGCCTGAGAACATGAGATTACCTCCAGAAACATCTTCTCGGTCAGATACTGGATATCTCGAGTTGGCATGATATGTCCGAAACCACCTCTTGTTAACTTAGAGATTTCAGTTTGCCTTTGTGCATAATGGGTTCCTCCAAATCCTGCCATCCGAATAACTGTTGATGTATCATTTACGAGAGCATCACGGACTGTCATTGCTACTGCCCGTGCACCTCCCCGATCATTCCATTCAATTGAAGAACTTCCAATTTCTATGAAACAGGATGGTAGGGGAATATCGGTTGGTCCATGATGAGTTGCTTCGTACATGACTTCATATCCTTCCGGAGCATATCTGACAAGACCATTTAACAGGGCATGCATAAGTTCTGAAGCAGCCGGAGTTAATGTGTGTGGGGTTCCGCCATAATCAGCCGGCCCAAAATTCCCAGTCACATGAACAGTCATAACAGGCCGTGGCCGTTCACTCGCATGACGAGAGAGAAATATTATTCTGTCAGAATCCCCGGGTATTGATGGACCATTGAGAAAAATTAAGCGTTCATCGCTGTATAGATGCCTGATATATGGTGCAATCCCAGGTTCATTTTTCAGTATCATGCAGAGTTCCTCGTGAATTAATGTACCTGCAGGATCTTTGCGTGAACTAATCAGAAACGTTCTGGGAATTGTTGATTTGGATGTCATTGGTGGTAACTGATAGCTATAACCTTTATTCTCAGGTACATAATTTATACATATGGAAAATGAACAGATAAAAACCATCTTTGAAAAAGAAGGTATTACTTCAGAAATCCAATGTCCGAAAGCTTTTGAAATATCAGAGAAATATGGCGTATCAAAAATGGAGATCGCCAGATATTGCAATAAGAACAATATAAAAATCCGCGCCTGTCAGCTTGGCTGTTTTAAATGAGCCGATTCCTTTCGGTTGTCTCTGTTCAGAATGCCAGAGACACTCTTACTTTTCTTGCGAGGAAAACAGCAGATAAAAGTGTTTTATTAGGAGATTCATTGGGACTGATTCTCCGAAAAGATATCCTATCTGATTGTGATATACCCGGATTTAATCGATCATCAGTAGACGGATATGCAGTCTGTGCATCTGATACTGTCGGAGCTGGTGAGAGTATTCCAATAATGCTTACTCTTATTGGACGGGTTGGAATGGGGGAGGAACCATCTGATCCAATTACTCCGGGAACATGTATGTATATACCAACTGGAGGTTTTCTTCCACCAGGTGCAGATGCAGTTGCAATGATTGAGTATTGTGAGGAGATGGGAGAAGAAGTTCTCATTTCAAAACCCATGGCGGTTGGAGAAAATATAGTTTTTAAGGGTGAGGATTTTTCTACAACAAACCCTGCTTTAAAGGCTGGAACGAAGATCTCCTCACGTGATATGGGAGTACTTGCTGCTTGCGGAGCACAGGAGGTTATTGTCGCATCTCCCCCACGGGTTGCTATTATCTCGACAGGAAACGAAATAATTCCAGTTCATGAAACTCCCAAAGCTGGTCAGATCAGGGATGTCAATACGTACCTTTGCACAGGGTTCATTGTTGAATGTGGTGGTACACCAATTATTATCGGAACTATTCCCGATGAACGAGAAGCACTAGAAACAGCGATACAAGATGCAGTTCAAAAAGCGGATATTGTTTTAATATCCGGGGGTAGCTCCAAGGGAGAACGGGATATGTGTGCTGATATTATTGCTGCTCGTGGAGAAGTTCTTATTCACGGAATTGCATTATCTCCAGGAAAACCTACAATAATCGGAAAAATAGATGGCAAACCGATAATTGGACTCCCAGGACATCCTGCATCGGCATATATTGTTCTCATTGCATTGGTCAGAGATCTTCTTTATGCAATGACCGGTCAGATACGATCACCGGTAAAATTATCTGGAATACTCTCATCCTCGGTTCCATCAGCAAAAGGTCGTGAGGATTATATCAGAATTATACAGGATGGAGATATTATTACGCCTGTGTTTGGAAAATCAGGGCTTACCAATACTCTGGTGATGAGTGATGGCTTCCTTTGTATTCCTGCTGATATTGAGGGATATGAAAAAAACACACGGATATTTGCTGAACCATGGAGTTTTGAATGAGTGACCGATATCTGCACCTGACTTCTCTTCATGATGCTTTGAAGTTACTTCGGGATAAATTTCCAGCAATCCGGAAGATTGAGAAAATTCCTGTACCTGACTCTATTGGACGAGTTACCGCTCATGCAATTCATGCTCCATTGTCATATCCTGCGGGTCACCTTTCTGCCATGGATGGAATAGCGGTAAAAACGAATGACACTCATGGAGCAACCGATCAACACCCAGCAATCATTCAAGATTTCATTCGGATAAATACTGGAAATCTTGTTCCATATGGATATGATGCTGTCATTATGATCGAAGATACCGAAGAGGATGAAGAAGGTTTCCTGATACGAAAACCAGCATATCCCTGGCAACATATCAGACCGGTTGGAGAAGACATTGCCCAAGGTGAAATGGTCATTCCTGGAGGTCATGCTATCAGATCTTGTGATATCGGAGCTATGGCCTCTTATGGAATTACCGTTGTTGATGTCCTTTCTCTTCGTGTAGCGCTCATTCCAACTGGAAGTGAGATAGTCCCTCTTGGAACAACTCCTGGACCAGGACAAGTTATTGAAAGTAACATGCTTATGGCTGCTGCAGAGATCCAAAAAACCGGTGCTTTTGTAACTTTGTATCCTATTGTTCCAGATGAACCAAATCTCATTTCATCCGCTATTCAGAATGCAGTAGAGACTCACGATCTTGTTCTTATATCTGCAGGATCATCCAAGGGAACAAAAGATTATACAAGTTCTATTATCGCTGATCTTGGTTCTGTATTTGTTCATGGTGTTGCTATAAAACCCGCAAAGCCAGTAATCCTCGGAGAAATTTCTGATAAACCAATTATCGGGATGCCGGGATATCCTGTTGCCTGTCATACTATTCTTCGTGAGATCGTCAATCCTTTCCTTTCCTGGCAAGGTCTGTGTACTGAAGAATATCATAAGATATCTGCGCGTCTAGCCGGGCCATTATTTTCAGATATAGGTGTGGATGAATTTGTCTTGGTTACCATAGGAAAAATTGGAGAACAATGGATTGCCCTTCCATTATCCAGAGGATCTGGCGTACAGATGAGTATGATCAGATCGAATGGATACATTTGCATCCCATCACCTTCAGAAGGATTTGAATCTGGGTCAGTTGTTGATGTTTTTGTCACAACATCGATTTCAGAAGCAGAAAAGACTATTCTAATTACCGGGAGTCATGATCCGGTTATCGATTATCTGGCAGATCAACTTCGCGATTTTGGAATATTTCCTGCATCTGTACATGTAGGAAGTATGGGGGGACTTCTTGCACTGAAAAGAGGAGATTGTCACCTGGCACCGATGCACTTGTTATCCGATGATGGAGACTATAATATTTCATACCTGAAACGGTACATGCCAGGGGAAGATCTGGTCCTTATCTGTGTCGCAGAACGAGAACAAGGCATTATATCAAAACAGAATTTGTCATTTAATGACATAACAAAATACCGGTTTATTAATCGTCAAAAGGGTTCTGGAACCCGTATGCTTCTTGATCATCTTTTAAAGGAAAAAGGAATTTTGCCGGATGATATTGATGGGTATACTTGTGAAGTAACAACTCATCTCGCCGTATGTCTAGGAATTATGTCTGGAGATGCAGATATGGGTATGGCTGTTCATTCAGCAGCAAAAGCATATGGTCTTTCATTTGTTCCGGTTGGGACTGAGCGATATGAACTTGTCATGAAAGCCGAAAGTTATGATCATGATGTAAGAATTCAGCAATTAATTGCAACCATACAATCACCATCATTTAAATCTCTCCTCGACAGACTTGGAGGATACCAAACAAAAGAAACCGGAGTTATCAGAAGGATTACATAAATTTCAATCATATAAACATTAACTACAGATATAAAATAAATTATATTTCACTCAAAAAATGTTCCGGGATTTTTTGAATTTACAAAAGTATATAGAAGTTTCATCGCTCGTTTTTCTGATTCTCCTCCACATCTCATAACCAGGTCCCCATGATGCCTGATTAGCTCTGCAAGCTTCATATCCTGGTATAAAATATACCGGGTTGCATGAACTGTTGCTTCAATTACATTGTTAAAACCACGATGGACCGGATGTGGTGGTTCTGGTGTCAATGCAATATGGACTGGTTCCAATCCAACAAATATTTTTTCAGAGGTTTTATTCAGAATTTGTGCTTTACAAAGAATCCAGTTTTGAACACTGCGCAGACGTTGGATATGATATTCTCCAATTTTCTCTTCAACATATGATTCACTAGAAAGATCTTCAAAAGTAGTTCTTACAAAAAGAACAGGATCATGTGTAATATGTGCAACTATCCAACCATCTCTGATTATATTTTCAGCAGTATGACTTGTTCGGAACACAATCATCGATAAGGAATTATTCTTCAGAATAATACCCATTGGTGCAGCATTATAACAGGTTGAGACGATAACTTCGTTGATTCCCTCAATAAAAATGTTGTCTATTGGATACAATCGTGATCCCACTGCCACCCCTCTCCCAAAGCAATATAGATTCCTGATATCATAATATCTGCCAGGGAGCCGGGATTGTATCCATTCATCAGACAATAATTATCTAGTTCTTCTAAAGTCATAGATCCTTTCTTTACCATAATTGCCATATCTCTAACTTTTTCTGATGCATGAGATCCAAATTTTTTTGCAATAAATGTATCCGGATATTCAGAAAGGAGGGTAAGAAATACCTGTGATATCTTACATTTGTCATTATGAGATGAAAAAAGAAGATCTGCTGTATATCTGGTGAGAGGAAAACCAGATATTATTTCTTTAGCAACCAGGTCATGAGGTGAAGAATATTTCATTACATCAAAAAATGTCATTCCCCGGCTTTTTAGTTCTTCTTTTGCCTGAGGATCATTGATATCCAGTTCATCAGATTCTCTGACCCTCACGGCAGTATGTGCAAAAGCATCATAAAATTCCAGTGCATCATCAATTGTCGATTCTTTTACAAGCCGGTAAGCTTCTTGTATTGTTCCTCCCATAAGAAGTGGTATGAGAAGGATAAAAGCTCCAAAATGAGTATTCCCACCTTTATGTCGTCCGGTAAGAATGGTAGCCTCCTTGATGAGTGTTCCAATTGAACCTATATTTTGTTCTGCTTTTTCCAAAACCGGTCTGCAAAAGATTACTGAAGCAAGAAAATGCTGCAGTTTTGTATCAGGATAATCATGACACCGATCTATATTTCCAGGTTTATTCCAAGCACATACCTCTAAAGTCATCGCAAGCTGGGCTCGTTCAGTTCTAGATATTTCGGGAATCATGAAAAAATTTTCTTTAGTAATTTTTTGGAAACTTCCCGCTTTAAATCCATATAAGTAGATTTTTTTAGACCTGCCTGCCGAAGTGATGCATCGCGGAACATACAGGGTGTAGAATCTTTGCAGCAGTATGCCAGACTACCAAAACAGGTATTTGCTCCTTGTTCAAGAGGTGTTCCTTTGACAGCTTCCATCTTCATTGAAACAAACTCCTGAGGAGATATTTTGTATTTTTCTAGGGTGGGAAGAAGGGGGCATGGTTTTACCGGCATACAACAAAAGGCAAGTGATCTAATGTCTCCCCCACGACACAATTGTTTTGGGGCATTATACCAGCCATGTTCCTTTGTGTATTGGGCTATTTGTGCTCGTAAAGAGGAAAGTGTTTCAGAATCTGACTTTCTTGCCAGTGATATCATATCCGCACCATGAGCAAACATGTCTTTGGCTTTTTCAAAGGTATTAATGGAATTATTTGCTATGATAAAAATTGGTGATGCGTCGCGAATTTTCTTCAGATACGAATAACCATAGTCCATCAGGTCGATATGTAAGATATCTGCTCCGGCCTTCCAGAGAAGACGGGATAATTCAACATCATCTGATGCTACTCCTGCGCGTATCTTGACCGATACTAGAACTCCAGATATTTTTAATGCCTGAACATAAGCTATCAGAACCTCCGGATGATGGAGTAGAAATTCTCCACTTCGTGCATCTATCATAGGTTGCTGTCGGCAATGTGCATCAATCTCATATACTATTGAATTACCGAGCTCCTGAGCAAGGGCAGCCAAAGACCCTGATTCCGAAGCCCTGATATTTACTACCGGTACAACACCAGATGCTTCAATAAGCGCTACCTGACCTTTGATGTCCTCTACAACATTTCTAGGTAAAAACTCTTCTCTTCCCTGATCAGAGAGTGCTCGTGCTGCCTGAATAGTAAGGTCATCGATTGCATAACCTCCTATTATTCCAAGACCGATATGTTCTGCGACATTGCGAATATATGCACCATCTGTTATACCTGCCATGCAGGCTACAGCAATTGGAGTTTTTATTAGTTTTTCCCCGATAAAGAGATTGAAATTCGTATCCATTAGTAATCCTTGTCCATAATCATCGATCCTACTTGGGTATAAGGTTCTCTCTGGTTTCTCAATAAAAACCAGAACAATACTTTTCTATAATTATGAAGAATGTATCCCAGATGAGAAGATCTTGATACATATTTCTAAAGAGTATAACATTTGGTAACTATTTTATTACGTGCAGGAGTACCTATTGAGAATGACAAAAACTGGAATTCTTCTGGTAGGACATGGTAGTAAAAAGGAATACAATAAAGATCTCATTACAAAAACTGCAGATCTAATTCAGCAGAAACATCCTGATTATATCGTCAGATGCGGATTTATGGAATTTAACCAGCCAACCATTAAAGAATCGCTTGATATGTTCAGAAATGATAATGTTGACAGTATTGCTGTCGTTCCCCTTTTCCTCGCCCGCGGAGTTCATATAGATGAGGATATCCCTGGAATCCTTGGACTTGCTGCAGGCCAGAAACGAGGTCTTTTTGCACTCGCAAACAAGGAAGTCCCTCTCGTATACGCTGATCCTATCGGACCAAATCCGCTCTTGGCAGACCTCATGATGGAGAACGCAAAGGCGGCACTTGACCTGATCTGATGCAAATACTTGTTCTGGATACTATCCATGGAGGAAAGGTGATTGCTGATCACCTCTCCCGTCTTGGTCATGATATAGATATGGTTGATGTCTATCGTGGTCAGGAAGGAATTATTCCCGAGATAGCACGTTCTCGATCGTATGATCTTGTGGTCGCCCCGGTTCATCTAGATCCGGATTACGCTCTTCTTCATGAGATTTCATCACCGGTAATATCTCATCATGCTGCTGTAAGATGGATACTGGGGAACAATTTTTCGAAAACTGTTGTCGAAATTACCGGAAAACAGGGAAAATCTACGACAGCAACAGCTCTGGCATTTCTTATGCAGGGACCTGGTTTGTTACAGACATCGAGCGGACTGTATAGATATCCTGAAAAGGAAGTAATTGGAAGATATTCTATCACACCTGCTTCTCTATTAACCACATCTGCATTCATTCCTCCTAATGGATGGTTCATTGCAGAGATTTCAATAGGATTTTGTGGTATAGGATCCTTGGGGATTATCACTTCAGGACTTGATTATTCTATCGCGAATGAGAAAAGAAGTGCCTTTACAGTAAAATCTGAACAATCCCATGTGATGGAGAAAGTTCTGGTTGCACCCGGTGTTTTGCTTCAACACACAGGTGCAATTTTTGTAAAAGACCTGATAACTATTGAAGGGTCAACTGCTTTTTATAATTATTTAGGAATAACCGGAGAATTTTCTAATCCTCTCCTGACTCTCCCCGGTTATCAGACTCCTTTGATGCTGGCAGCTGGTGCTGCTCTTCTCCTTGGAATTAAACCAGATAAATTATCAGAATTTACTGCCCTTCCAGGTCGCATGGAAGTTTTCCATGATGACGGTTATATAATTATTGATAATTCAAACAGCGGCACTTGTTTAGCTACTACGATGGATTCTTTTCGTTTTGGAAAAGAAATAGTTGGTGATAAACCAGTTACAATTATTATTGGACAGGAATCAGCATCAGTTTGTGAAAATTTTACAACCAAAGAAATTATATCATCAATTGAAAAAATTCGACCTCAATCCGTTATTCTTATACCTGGTGATAAACGGATAATGAGTACCGACATTATCGGGTTTTGTGAATCTTATGATATTTCCTGCACCCTTGCTGTCTCTCCTGAAGAAGGCATCAAATGTGCAAAATGTCTGAATAGTCCTCTTATTCTATTATCTGTAAAACGGTGGAAATAATGAAATATGTACAGCCCCGCCCCAGTTCAATAGTTGCTGCACTTTATACAGCCAGAGATCTTGAAGTAGATGTCGCTGTTTTGCATGGCCCTTCCGGATGTTCATTTAAACATGCCCGACTGTTGGAAGAGGATGGAATGCGAGTCCTGACAACCTCACTTGCAGAGAATGAATTTGTGTTCGGAGGACAATCCCGGCTGGAAGATGTTCTGCTTTATGCAGAAGAAAAATTTTCTCCAAAACGGATGGCAGTCATGGGAACATGTGTATCTATGATCATCGGAGAAGATTTGCAGGCAGCAATAGATAACTCAGGGGTACTAACCGAGACAATTGCAGTAGATATCCATGCAGGTTTTACCGAAAACATTGATGGAGTTATAGCTACACTCAAACCTGCAGCAGACATTGGATGGATCACTCATGATGAATTATCACGTCAACAGGTTCTTTTAAAGGCAGCAAATCAGGTTGAACGACTTCGTGGTGCAGCGGTGAAGGAATATATTGAACCATCACGAGGTGACTTAAAGCACCTGGTAGCGAAAAGGCTGGTTGAACTTATCCGTGAAGGGAAAAAGGGAGTAGCTGTTATGAATGCAAAAAAAGAGACTGCATACATGTTTGCTGATAGTCTTCTAGCATTGCATGAGATTGCTCCCAATGCGAACATTTCGTATTCTGCAAACCTTGAATTGCGTGGTCTTCCAAAGGTGAAACGTGATGCAGAGCGTATAATTCGTGACCTGGATTCTGGAGGTCTTTCATACGTAAAACAGGGGGCTCTTGATGAATATGGAGCAACCGGAGATCTTCTTGGGAAATGGATACAGGAAGATAATCCGGATTTTGCTTTACTTACCGGAGTTCCTCATGCGATTGAACAAAAATATACTGATGGCATAGAATGTTTCTCAATCACGAATGGGCCACGACAGGTTGCACCTCTCAAAGATCTTGGACATGCTCATGTTGTAGTGGAAATAGATCTTCATCCCAAGACTCTTGGTGTTCGGTCAATTGTTGAATCAGAATTTGGAGCTATCCTTCGGAGTATGGCATGAAAGCATTCCTGATTTCCGGAGATCGTTCGGGATCAGGGAAAACGAGCATTACTCTTGCCATTGCTGCTGCACTTGCCAAAAGATGGACTGTCCAGACATTTAAAGTCGGGATGGATTATATTGATCCGTCATACCTTACGGGAGTTACCGGTCGTCTTTGCCGGAATCTAGATTCATTTGTAATGAGTCAGGATGAAATCTATGCAGTATTTAAACATGCTTGCATTGGAGCAGATATTGCAATAATTGAAGGTGTACGTGGTCTCTATGAAGGAGCAGAGAGTACTGATGATATCGGGAGTACTGCATCGATAGCTAAACTGCTACAAATCCCCATAATTTTGGTAATTGATGCGAGAAGTATAACCCGCAGTGCTGCTGCATTGCTTTATGGGTTTATGAAGTTTGATCCCGGTGTCATCATTGCCGGTGTGATTCTCAATAATGTACGAGGCGAGAAACATATCCGGAAAGCAACCGAGGCTATCAGACATTATTGTAATATTCCGGTAATTGGGGCAATCCCCCGGGTAGATAACCTGGATCTTACTATGCGTCATTTAGGTCTTGTTCCTTTTGAAGAGGGATTAAAAGACCAACCATTCCTGAACCGGGTGGAATCGATAGTAGAGATGATATGCAGTCATCTTGATCTCGATCTCCTGATGTCATTATCTCGTGAATTGGAATCCCCAAAAAAAATACCAGATCTTTTCACCCCACGAACAAGTAAGAAATCGGGAACTATTGGGATAGCCAGAGATGAGGCTTTCAATTTTTATTATGCTGATTTGTTCTCTTTGATTGAATCTGCAGGTTATGAGATAACATTTTTTTCACCAATCCATGATACACTACCTGATGCAGACGGATACATATTGGGCGGTGGATACCCAGAGTATTATGGTAGAGAATTATTTCAGAATCATGCGATGATTGAGGATATAAATCGGCTTGCAATAAATGGGGTTCCTATATTGGCAGAATGTGGCGGGCTTATGTATCTTTGCAGAAAGATAGAAGTTCTTCAGGATTTCTCAGGTCTTCATACCGGTGATTCTTTTCAAATGGCTGGAGTGCTTCCTGCAACCTGTACTATTCCAAAAAAGCGTGTTGTCACCTATGTAACCGGTAGAACGACTCCTTCATGTCCGATTTCTAAAAATGTTTCACTTCCTATACGAGGTCATGCATTTCACTATTCTACCGTTCACCCGGATTCAGGAATTTCTTATGCTTATGAACTTAACCGGGGATTTGGTATTGATAAGGTACATGATGGGATTGTTATGCAGAATGTCATTGGTTCATATACACACCTGCACCCGGTCCCTTCTCGTGCTCTTCTTTTCTCCTATTTATCCGCTTGTTCAGGTGACCAACACTAAAGAAGACCTGGGATCTTCTATTTTTGATATGGATCTGATCGAAAATGATGATCCTTTAAGAGAAAGTGAGTCAGATACTTTGGTATGCAGATATATATCGATGGGAATTTCTATCCCAAAGAGGAGGCAAAGGTATCAGTATTTGATCATGGATTTCTCTATGGTGACGGAGTTTTTGAAGGTATTCGTGCATATTCCGGCCGAATATTCAGACTTGGGGAACACCTTGATCGACTCTATGATTCTGCAAAAACCATCGATTTGAAGATTCCGATCACGAAAGAAGAGATGACTGCTGCAATTATTGAAACATGTAAGCGAAACAATCTCAAAGATGCTTATATCAGACCTATCGTGAGTCGTGGAGTAGGAGATCTTGGGCTTGATCCACGAAAATGTTCAAAGGCCTGTGTTGTTATCATGGCAGTTGAATGGGGAGCCATGTATGGAGACTTATATGAAAAGGGTCTAAAAGCCATCACGGTATCAGTCCGGAGAAATCCAGCTGAAGCTCTCCCTCCAAACGTAAAAAGTCTGAATTATCTGAATAATATTCTGGCTAAAATAGAGGCAAATTGTAAGGGTGGAGATGAAGCAATCTTTTTTGACACCAATGGATATGTTTCAGAGGGATCAGGAGATAATATCTTTGTTGTAAAGAATGGAGTAATTATCACCCCGCCGACATTGAATAATCTAAGAGGGATTACCCGGATGGTCGCTATAGAGATTGCAAACTCACTCGGATTCTCTGTAGTTGAGCGCAACATGGGATATTATGATCTCTATTGTGCAGATGAAGTCTTTGTTACAGGAACAGCGGCCGAGGTGGCCCCGATTACATGGATTGATGGTCGTGATATTGGCACTGGAAAGCCAGGTCCTGTCACGCGTCAGTGTATGGAACAGTTCAAAAACGTGGTTCAGAAGGAAGGAACTCAGATCGTATAAGATCTGGAGACAAAACCTTTTTATGTGATCGGGTAGACCTATATTGGCACACGCTGATATAGTGTAGTCCGGCCAATCATGTCGGCCTTTCACGCCGACGACTGGGGTTCGAATCCCCATATCAGCACTCTTGTTTTATCAGTTTTTTAGTTGGCAATGAATAATTATTTCATTAACTTTAAAATTATTTATATACGGTTTCATAAATTACTAAAAATATTCCAATATAATGAGTACGAAAACTATAATTCAAAGAAATTGTGATAGAAAATATTTTATTTCAATCTTTGAAGGAATAGAATCTTTTCATGATTAGGAAATTTATCTCGCGAGAATAAAAAAGTATATCTGATACATCAGAGAAGGATATGTATTGATTACATGTATATTCAAATGAAAATCCTTTTGAATTTATTTTTGTATACTCGGAAATATTCATTGGTTCTATAATATGGGAGCATTTTATTGTTCTACCTGCTGGCATGTAAGCCCTTCTTTTCAATACCGCTGCCCTTCCTGTGGTGCAACGAATAGTTTCTATACAGAACAACAATATGCTGAACTTATGATTCGTTATATTCACCATCCACTTCGTAGATACCGGATTATTGCACTTCAGAATTTAAAACAAATGAAATGGAAAGATGCTATTCCTGATATACAGGAACGTATCCGGATTGAAAAAGATATGGATGTGAAGGCAGAAGCGAAAAAAGCGATTGACGCTATAGGAATATACCATAATCGGACAGAAAATGAACAGTCAGTGCTAAAAGATGAAGCTACCCATATGTATGAACATTTGTATCATGTAACCAGTAAGGTGATTCCAGTTCGGCGGATCATTCGAAAACGTGGGCACTATCATTTACGTCCTCGCGGATTACGATAATCAACCTATTATTATGAGTAAAATTTTATGATGATTTTCTTAACGATAGAGAATATTACCCAAAAATCAATAGTTATGATAAAGTAGAGCAATTAAGCTATAATAAAAATACAATTCAATAAGAGGACTAACAGAATACAATGAATACAGTAACCCTTACAAATAAAATTATTATCATGGCAAAAGAATCGGGAGCAGACCTTATTGGAATAGCAGATCCAAAAGAGTTGTCTGGTCAAGAATACCAAGGTAATAGTCCACTTGAAATAAGTGAACAATTTCAATCAATTATTCTCATTGGTGTTATGATCCCGAAAGGTGCCTTTATGCCTCTTCCGAAAGGACGAGCATTATATACAAATACACTTATGGCAGGTACTGCTACTCTCAGGATCATATCATACAAAATTGCCAGAAAATTGGAAGAAGAAAATTATCTTGCGAGTATTGCACCGAGTGAAGGAAGCGAATTTGGTTATTGGTATGCAGATAAAAAAACTCTAAAAGCTGATTTCTCAATGAAATATGCTGCATTTTGTGCTGGGTTAGGATCATTTGGTAAAAATCATCTCTTTATTTCTGAAAAGTATGGATCACGTGTTAGGTTTATGGCGATTGTAACGGATGCTCTTCTAGAGCATGGAACCAGATCTGCGACTTTTTTACATTCTTCATGCAAAAATTGTACCGCTTGTATCGATGCATGTCCAGCACATGCAATTCATGAGGACGGCACAATTTCCCGTTCATCATGTGCTGAGTATATGTTTCAAACGCTTGGTGGTCTCCGGTGTGGGATGTGCATACGTTCCTGTCCGTTATCCTGTCCGGATTAGGTTCTTTGATTAATTATTGGATTTTATAAGTTTAGAACAAAATAAATAATTACACAATAAAAATTGTTAACTATATAATAAATTTTTCTAAAATCTCTTTTCTGATCAACACATCATAACTCATATCTAATCCTTTTACTAATATCACATTACAGGTTTTTTGCTATTAATTTGGTACTTGAAGATGGAGCTCTGATGCCGGATTATACAATAATTGATAATACATGTGATTTAACGAATTCTCAACCAAAAATTTCAGTTCTTTATGTAGACGATGAAAGTAACCTTCTTGAATTGGGAAAACTTTTTCTTGAAGATACAGGAGAATTTCTGGTTGATATATTAAATAGTGCAGAGGAAGCTTTGAGCTCTTCAAATCTTCGATTTTATGATGCCATTATTTCTGACTATCAAATGCCAGATATGGATGGTATTGAATTTCTAAAAGAAGTAAGAAAACAGATTGGGGACACCCCATTTATTATATTCACCGGCAAGGGTCGTGAAGATGTTGTTATTGAGGCAATAAATAATGGGGCAGATTTTTACCTCCAGAAAGGTGGGGAGGCTAGATCCCAATATGCAGAATTATCTCATAAAATTAAACAGGCAGTAGGAAAAAAGCGAGCAGAACGATCATTACGGGACTCTAAAAAACAGTTATCTGACATCATCGAATTTCTTCCTGATGCAACATTTGCTATAAACAAATCAGGCCTTGTTATCGCGTGGAATCGTGCCATTGAAGAAATGACAGGGATTTCCTCAGCTCAAATTATGGGAAAAGGAAATTATGAATATGCCCTTCCATTCTATGGACATCGCAGGCCACTTCTTTTAGATTTAATCCAGAATCCAGATAATACGATAACATCATATTACTCAAACATTAATCGGATTGGTACTGCAATTACGGCTGAAGCTGTTCTCTCCTTTCCAAAAGGAAATGATGTATATACTCTGATTAAAGCATGCCCATTATATAATCAATCCGGAGAAATTACCGGAGCTATTGAATCAATTCGAGACATTACTCAAGCTAAAAAAACAGGGTTATCACTCATAGAAAGCGAAATTAAATTTAGAAACCTGGTAGAATATTCTCGTGATAGTATTCTTATTGTCGATTTTTTTGGAATAATCCAGTTTTTGAATCCCACCGGATTATCTATGGTGGACGAAGATAATCTGGATCAAATCATCGGTAAAAAATATTTACGTAATTATATTCATCCAGATTTTTTAGAAATGGTAATCAAGGATATGAATTTGATTGCGCAGGGAAATGAGGGATACACCCTTCAATATAAGTTAGTAACTGGGAAAAATAGGGAAATCTGGGTTGAAGGGCATGGACGAAAAATTCCACACCAACATTCTGAAGCGATTCTTATTTCGTTACGAGAAATTACAGAAAGGAAACTGGCTGAAGAAAAGTTACGAGAGAGTGAAGAAAAATTCCGCTCCTTTGCAGAACTTCAACCACAAATGGTATTTGAGACTGATATCCATCTTACTCTGACATATATTAATCAACATGGACGATCTGAAAGTCAGACACCTCAAAATATTATAAAAGAAGGTATATCTGCTTTAGATTTTATCCATCCATCATATCATACAAAAGTCAAAGATAATATTCAAAAACTGATAGATGGAATTCCTTATGAATTAGAAGAATACCTGGCAATTCGAAAGGATGGAAGCACATTTCCCATTAATATTTACTCTTCCCCAATCTATAGAAATGGAACAGTAACCGGTATCAGGGGTGTCATTATAGACATCTCTGAACGAAAAAGATTTGAGACTGAATTAAAAGAAAGTGAAGAGAAGTTTCGTGCACTTGTGGAGCAATCTCATGACGGAACAATTATTGTTGACTTTTCCGGAAATGTATTATTTGCAAATCCCCGAATAGGTATTATTATCGGACATACCAATGTTCAGAATCTTGTTCACAATTCAAATATTTTTTCTTTTATACTCCCAGAATTTCACGAACAAATAAAACATGATATGAACGAAGTTAAATCCGGACATGAGGGGTATGCTGTATTATATCAGGTACAAACAGTAGATAACCGAAAAATTTGGATTGAATGTACTGGTAAAAAAATATCATATTCAGGTTTTCCTGCAATTCTTCTTTCTATTCATGATATTACCGAACGAAAAATTGCTGAAGATGCTCTCCGGGATTCTGAAGAAAAAATGGGAACAATCTTTAGAAACAATCCTGTTGCATTAACTGTAGTTTCGGCAGCGGATGGTGTTTTTGCAGACGTAAATGAAGCTTTTTTAAAAATGACAGGGTATGAAAAATCATCCGTCATAGGAAAAACTTCTGAAGAATTAGGTATTTTCTCAGATAATAATCAATATCGTAATTTATTATCATTATTACAAAACCAAAAACCAGTTTCAGGCTTGGAGATCATCTGTCAGAAAGCTTCAGGAGAAAAAAATATTTGCAGATTTTCTTCAGGATTTATCATGATGGGGAATAAACCCCACATTCTCTCTTCTATCGAAGATATAACCATGCAAAAAAGTCTACAATCTGCATTTGAGGCACTCATTCGAAGTATGGTCGGGACAATAGGTATCAACTCGCTAAAGACCATAACTGAAAACATTCATTCATGGCTCAATGCAGATTGTACCATGATTGGAGAAATTCTAGAAGATAAAAAGACTGTGAAAGTTCTTTCGATGATTCTTGATGGGAAAGAAATTTATGATTATTCATATACTCTTGTTGGCACTCCCTGCGAGAATGTAGCTGAAAAAGGATTTTGTGTATATACTGATGATGTTGAGAAAATCTTTCCAAATAGTCCTGATTTACAGGAATTTAATATTCGGGGCTATATTGGAACACCTCTTCGAAACTCGGATGGAGAAGTTGTAGGCATTCTTTGTGCACTTTTCAGACAACCAATAGAGCCATCAATAGCCATTCAAAAAATTTTAGAAATAATTGCTGTTAAGGCTGCAGCAGAAATTGAACGTGCTCAAATAGAGAAAACTTTGTTAAAAAGTCAGAGAGATCTTGAAGAGGCAATGGATCTTGCAAATCTGGCAAATTGGGAATACGATGTAGCACGTGATATGTTCACATTTAATGATCGATTTTATTCATTATATGGAACAACTGCAGAACGTGAAGGGGGTTATCATATGAGTTCTCAAACCTATGCACGAAAATTCTCTTTGCCAGGAGATTCTCATTTAGTTGCCAAAGAAGTCGAAAGAGATATTCAAGCAACAGATCCCAATTTTTTATCTCATGTTGAGCATCGGATTATACGGGGTGATGGAGAGGTTCGTCACATTAGTGTTCGTATTCGTATAACAAAAGATAATTTGGGACGGACCACCAAGACTCATGGTGTCAATCAGGATATTACCGAGCGAAAGAGAGCTGAAGAGGTTATCAGAAAAGCAAACCGTCAATTGAGTTTACTGACCGGTATTACTCGTCATGATATCCTGAACAAAATCTCTGTGATGTATACACTACTTGAACTCGGGCAATTGGAATGCAAAGATCCTGAATTATCCGGTTATCTTCAATCTACTATTTCTACAATCGAAGAAATTCAATCTTTAATAGAATTTACACGTGTTTATGAAGAATTAGGGTCTCAGGAACCTCAATGGGTTGATCTCCAGTCGGTCATCTCTAAGTTACATATTCCTGATTCAATACATTTCATAAAAGATATAGCTGACATAAGTATTTTTGCTGACTTGATGATTCAAAAGGTTTTTTTCACCTTACTTGATAATTCGATTCGTCATGGTCAGAAGGTTACCGAAATCCGTATTTTTACGAAAGAGATCAAAGGAGGTATAGTTGTTATATGGGAAGACAATGGTTTAGGAATTGCTTATGATGAGAAAGAGGAAATATTCGGGAAAGGATTTGGAAAAAATACAGGATTTGGTCTTTTTCTCGCACAAGAAATTCTAAATCTTACCGATATTTGCATCAAAGAAACCGGAATACCTGGAGATGGAGCACGTTTTGAGATATTCATTTTACCAGATGGATGGAAAAAATCATAATTATCTTAAAGTTCAATTTAGAATTGGAAATTAAATACATATTAAAGATCTGATAATTTTTACAATTTTTTATCTTTTAGTTTATCGCATATATCTTTTAGTACATTTTTAAAAAATAATATCATATTACTAATAAAGTTAGCCAACCTACAATGATATTATGGCCGATAAAAACCGAGAGGATCTTCATGGAAAAGTCATAAGACTGAATGATCTTGTTGAATACCAGAATGGAACAATCGCCAGTCGAATGGTCATAGTATCAAAAGCTGGATCAATTACTCTATTTTCATTTGACGAAGGAGAAGAGATATCTGAGCATACTGCCCCATATGATGCAGTTGTAACCGTTCTTGAAGGGGTTTGTGATGTAACTCTTAATTTGGCTATATTTCGAATGAAGGAAGGAGAAACAATAATATTTCCAGCACATGCACCCCATGCCGTGAAGGCAGTCACCCGGTTTAAGATGATGTTAACGATGATCAGGGAATAATTAATACCTGATACAACTATCAGGAGATCATGATGTATTCTGCTGATACGATGATTAAACCCGTTCCTCTTGGATTTGTTACTGCTTACATCGTAAAACAGAATGGAATTATACTTATTGACGCCGAAATTCCTGGAAGCGAAGAAATAATTCTGGGCACGTTAAAAGGTCTTGGTTTCAAACCACCGGATGTATCGCTTATCATTATTACTCATGGACATCAGGACCATGTTGGGTCAGCTGCTGCTCTCCAAGAGGAGACGGGTGCACCAATTATATGCCATTCAGCAGATGCTGGTTATCTGGAAAATGGAAAACAGGGGAGATTAAAGCCATGTTCGATAGTGGGATATTTTCTAAAATTCTTTTTCAATAGAAAAAAACTATCAGAATTTCCACCGGTTCATCCAGATATTCTCATTGAATCAGCCTTTGATCTGAGGCCTTATGGTATTTCCGGAAGGATTGTCCCAACTCCTGGTCATACAAAAGGTTCAGTCTCAATTGTTTTAAATTCAGGAGAGAGATTTATTGGTGATCTCATTTTTCCTAAAATTCCTTCTGGAAAACCAGGGTTACCATTCTGGGCCGAAAAGCCTGAGTTTATAATGGATAGTATTCGGAACATTTGTGATAGTACTTGTACAAGAATATATCCTGGACACGGGGGACCTTATACCTATTATGATCTATATGATTTAATGAGTTAGAGCATTATTGTTAGTAAATTAAAAAGATTGATAGATATAATGAAAAATATGGATGACATTTTTTTAATACTCAATTTAAATTAAGAATAACGGATATATATCACCCAATTTTATAATGTCGATATCATACCCTTATTAATCTCCGGATATCCCTGTCAAAACGTGCCTATTCCGGGGACCATCAAATTCGCAAAAGTAAAGACCTTGCCAGGTTCCGAGGCTTAACCTGCCATCGATGATTGGTACCGTAAGAGAAAACCCCATAAGTGAAGCCTTCAAATGAGCATCAGAATTCCCTTCAGCATGCCTGTAATCTCCGGTAGGGGGAATAAGTCGTGAAAGACTGACTAAAATGTCTCTTGTTACATCAGGATCTACATTTTCATTAATTGTCAAACCTGCTGTGGTATGTTGGGAAAAAATTACACAAGTTCCACTTTTCACTCCTGATTCCCGTATAATTTCAGAGATGCGAAGTGTGATATCAATGAATTGAATTCTGGTATTTGATTGAATATTGATAGTTGTCCATTTCATAAAACCACTAATCAATGTATATTTCAATCTGGATAAATCTCTCTCTCGAAATTCAATGGAATTGACATATTTGTAGATATTAATTCTCTAAAGATTTTTAAAATTATAGATTTATTTGATTCTTTCGTGAAATTGAATGGAAGGAATTATACTTATACTTTATTCCACCATACTCTATCATCAGGATATTATGAAACCAAAAATGGAAGGGTATTGTGAAGAAATAATTAACTTCCTCCCTGATGCTACCTTCGTTATTGATCTGGATGGAAAAGTCATTGCCTGGAACCATGCTTTAGAGAATATTACTGGAGTTACTGCTTCTCAAATGCTTGGAAAGGGTAACTATACATACGCCATTCCTTTTTATGGTGAACGAAAACCAATGCTTGCAAATCTCATTCTTCTCCCTGATGAGGAAATTGAAAAACGGTATAATCATATCAATCGAGATGGTGACACGCTCGTAGTTGATATTTTTATTCCTTCTTTTGGGAAAGATGGAACATATTTCTGGGCCAAAGCAAGTCCCCTTTATGATCCGGGCGGGAACGTGGTTGGTGCCATTGAGACCATCAGGGATATTACCGATCGGGTAAAAGCCGAAAATGAGATAAAAAAAACTGTTCAACGTTTGGAGGAGATTATTAACTTCCTCCCTGATGCTACCTTCGTTATTGATCTGAATGGACAAGTTATCGCCTGGAATAAGGCTATGGAGGATATCACAGGAGCTTCTGCTTCTCAAATGCTTGGAAAAGGGGATTTTGCGTATGCCATTCCTTTTTACGGAGAACGAAAACCAATGCTTGCAAACCTTATCCTTCTTCCGGATGAAGAAATAGCAAAACGATATAATAATATCACTCGGGATGGAGATACGCTCGTTGTAGATATCTTTATTCCCTCTTTTGGGAAAGATGGAACATATTTCTGGGCCAAAGCAAGTCCCCTTTATGATGAACATGGAGTAATATATGGAGCGATAGAGAGTATCAGAGATATTTCTGACCGAAAACGGGCTGAATATGAATCTGAAATTTCTCGAAAAAGGCTTGAGGAGATAATCAATTTCCTTCCTGATGCTACCGTTGTTATTGACACGAACGGGATTGTTCGGGCATGGAATCATGCAATGGAACAAATTTCTGAAGTCTCTGCGGTAAATATGGTTGGGAAAGGAAATTATGAATATGCTCTTCCCTTTTATGGAGAGCGAAGACCCATACTTGCAGATCTGGTATTTCAGCCAATAGCAGAACTAGAGGAAAAATATTCGCACATTGATAGGGAAGGAGACACTCTCATTGTGGATACATTTCTTCCGTTATCTGGAAAAGAGGGTCGTTTTGTTTGGGCCAAAGCAAGTCCCCTCTATGATCTGAAGGGCACCATAACAGGATCAATTGAGACCATCAGGGATATAACTGACCGAAGAAAGATGGAGGAACGCCTTGCCAGATCAAAAGCAGAACTTGACATCGCTGCAGAAATTCAGCGAAGTTTTCTTCCTGACACGATTCCTATCATTCAAGGTTTTGATGTAGCAGCGACCAGTGTGATGGCAAAAGAAGTCGGAGGAGATTTTTTTGATGTTATACCAATGGAACTTGTTCCTCTCCATAAAGGACTGTATGGTATTCTAATAGCTGATGTATCAGGAAAAGGAATTCCAGCAGCCCTTTTCATGGCATTATCCCGTATTGTAGTCAGAGTAAATGCAACCTGGCACCATGAACCAGCGAAGGCAATTGGTTCTGCAAATACGATAATCACACAAGACTCAAAGTCAGGAATGTTTGTAACCCTTTTTTATGGGATACTCTCTGAACAGGATAGGACCCTTACCTATGTCAATGCAGGACATAATCCACCTATTGTATATCGGGCAACAGATGATAGTTTCCAAGAATTATCAATGACTGGGATTGCAATTGGTGTTCTTGAAGATGAAATTTATGACCAGAGATCTGTTCTGATTAATTCTGGTGATATCATAGTTCTCTATACTGATGGTGTGACTGAATCTTTGAGTTCATCACATGAGATGTTTGGTGAATTACGCCTTAAATCAATTGTCCGTGAGAATAAATCATTAACCGCTACTCTCATTCAAAATAAAATATTTGAAGAAGTACAAAAATTTAGTGAATCAGAACCACAATTTGATGATATCACCCTTCTTATTATAAAAGGAATACCATAATTTTATAATCGTGAACTAATCCGAATGAAATCTCATAAATTGTACACTCATATGAAAAAATGTAAAGTAATTATTTTTTCCAGTAAAAAATTGCCATAATTAGTGACAGTATTCCTGAAATGATAAAGAATATTCCGAGAATCATAATGAGAAGAGCTGTTCCTGCACTCGGATTCATGAACAAGTAAATACCAATGAGTAAACTGATAATTCCAGCAATACCAGTCAGGATTCGATGTTTTTCCCATGAGATTGAGACAGCATATGCAATGGTAAGCAAACCATTGAGGGTAAGCCATAATGCTATGAGATATCCTATTGCAATCGTTGCGACATATGGGGAGATGATTGCAAGAAGTCCGATGAGAATACTCACAAGACCAGATCCCAAGAGTATCATCTTTGGTGTTCCACTCTCTGCTGATAAAGCAACTCCCGCAGTCAGAATTCCAAATATCAAAAAGATAACGCCAACAATGAGAACTAGGAAATCAAAGACAGCGGTTGGTGCGGTGACTGATACTAAACCAAATAACAGAACTACGATGCTTAAAATGATTGCAAGGATCTTTTCTGAATCCATATGTAAGATCAAATGCAGATATTCTATAAAAAATATTGGATCTATATTGAAGTCATATCTGACCTGTTTTGTTTATTCAATTTAAAATCAATCTTTATCATCGTTATCATTGAACATCAGGAAAACCGGGGTTCTCTCCATAGTTATGGTCTTTTTAATTATATGATGAATTATTAGATCTTCATTGAATTTAATTAAAAATCTCCTTGTGCGACTCCTCATTACTCATAACTGCCAATACATGTGCAGAGGTCTGCATATATGGAACATAATCTTATTATTGCCAATGAAATAATCATCATAACTCTTCTTCTTGTCGCAATTATTGCTTCAATGACATTGCGTCACCTGAAAATGCCCTATTCCATCGGGCTTGTTATTATCGGATATGCCTTTTCTGAATTTGTTGTTCCTCATATTGAAGCATTAAATTCAATTGGACCTTATTTTCCTGCAGCGGATATCATTCTTTATATTTTTCTTCCACCATTGATTTTTGAATCTGCAATAGCGGTAAATACCCGTCTGCTTAATAGAAATTTGTTTCCGGTATTATGCCTTGCAATTTTCGGTGTAATCATCTCTGCAGGGATTATCGGATATATGGTATCATGGTATTTTGCAATCCCTCTTCTCTTTGCTCTCCTGTTTGGAGCTTTGATCTCGTCTACTGACCCGGTAGCCGTTATTTCTATTTTTAAAGAGGTAGGGGTTCCGAAGCGATTGCAAATACTTGTTGAAGGAGAAAGTCTGTTAAATGATGCTTGCTCTATCATTATGTTTCAGTTAGTGCTTCTTCTCATTAGCAGACCACTACTGAAAAATGACCTTACCTTTTTGGAAACTTCTGCTCTTTTTACTTCACAATTACTCACATCATTTATTGGTGGAATCCTCATCGGTGTGGTGGGGGGTATCATTCTTCGGACTATCCTGAGAAAAATACCCTTGCATTCACATATTCATCAGACCGCAACTCTTGTTGCAGCATATCTGACCTATCTTCTTGGAGATGAATTGGGATTTTCAGGAGTTATTGCTGTCGTCGTATGTGGGTTTATTACCGCACAGGCAGCATCAGATTGGATAGGACCTGATCGTCGTGAGGAATTGAATCGATTCTGGGAATATATCGGATTTCTTGCAAATAGTCTGATCTTTCTCCTTGTAGGTATTACCATAGCATCTTTGGAAGATCTCTCTCTTCTCATCAAAGGTGGAATATTGGGGATATTCTTCCTCATTGGTGCAGTTTTACTTGCAAGACTTGTTCCGGTTATTGGAACATTTGCAATATTTAACCGGTTTACAAAACATAAGGTTCCCTTTTCATATCAAGCAATCTGTTTCTGGGGTGGTCTTCGTGGAGCTGTGGCTATTGCCCTGGTTCTTTCTATCCCACTTTCTCTGCCATTTCGGGATCTCATTATTGCATTCTCCATCCTTACAGTACTATTTACGATTTTTGTAGAAGGTATGACCATTGGGCCCCTTATTCAGTTTCTTGGCCTTGGACAGTCAAAATTGCTCCGAACATTTCACCAATTATATGGAGAACTTGTTACATTCAGGGCGGCACAATCCAGTCTTGAAAATGCAAATATTAGAGGGATTATTGATTCAGCGATTCTTGATGAGCATATTAGAAAGCATAAAGAGAAATCTCATAATATAGAGCAGATGGTTCGGGAATTCTGGAAAAATGTTCATCAAAACCCTGACCGGATGAGTGTTATCAGGCTATTTCAGCTTGAAGCACTCCACTATGAACAGAAACAATACCGACAACTTTATGACAACGGGCTAATTCTTCCTCCAGTATATACTGAGCTTCAATATCAGATTACGATCCGAGAGGATTTCATTCAGTCAGGTAATATTTATACAGACATTCGTCTTTATGCACCCGGGTCAAGGTATAAAATAAAATTTTGCAAGTTTCTTAAACGATCATTCCCGGATAGTAAAATGTTAAACACTTATCAGAAACGGATTGATATTCATTTGATTTTTGCTTCTATAGCAATTTATATTGCTTCATCAGCAACAATAGAATATCTAGAAAAACTAGCAAAATGGGTATGTCTTAATCCTGCAGAAATATCTGAGATCATTGGTTTCTATAAAAAAATCAAACAAAAAGCACTCATTCATCTTACCTCAGAGCAGGTTATTGGGACACAAAACCTGATATATGTCAGTGGATATTTGGCTGAGCGAACAGCAGGAGCAGGCATTATACAGGTACTCACCCATCATATCGAAGAAGGTATAGGAGATGAAAAAACTCTTGGACATATGATTGATGGGTTTATTAAAGAAAAAAATAAAGCGAGAAAAAAAGTGTTCAAGTCTTGTGGCGATGAAATACTTCCTTAAATATCCATATTTAAACAATTTCGTTATCACCCTTTTAGAAAATTCACATGAAAATTCAACCAATATTGTTATTTTTCTTAATCAAATCTAGGTTATATCAAAAGTATTATAATTAGATATGGGTTACTATCCATAATTTGTAAAACCGGTATCTTAATTGATACCATTCATCCATATACAACATATGAAATGGATGACAGGAAAAATCGGTTCTATGATAATATTGCATTTATTTCTTGTATTGTTTTGTTTTTATGCATCTGCTCAAAACATATCAGATATTACCGACCCAATCAATAATGGAAAAAATAATAATCTATCCCTGAAAATTCCGAACACCTCCAAAGAAATAAAGGAATATGTTGATGCTGCTGCAGAATGGGCACAAAAACAAGAAAAATTAATTGCATTGAAGGAATTTAACAATAAAATGGGTAAATTTGTTCAAAAGGATATTTATGTATATGCTCTTGATTATTCGGGCATTGCACTTGCACTACCTTTTCAGCCAGAAATGGTCGGTGAAAATTTCACTCCGATAGTGGATGCATCAGGAAAACCATATACTAAAGTTGAGATTGCTCTTGCAGAGCAGGGTGGAGGATACATCCTATATCATTATCCCTATCCCACCGGTGAACAACAAAGCACATTAAAAATCAGCTATGTTCGTCCAGTGGATGAGACATACTGGATAGGAGCCGGGATGTATACTGATGAAGATTATATCCTTACCCCAAAATTGCAACAATTTGTTCAAAGTGCAAAAAAATTTGTTACAGAGAATGGCAAGAAGACTGCTCTAGCCATGTTTAACGACTTAAATGGCTCATTTATTCAGGACGATCTCTACATTTTTGCATATGATTATAATGGAACGGTTCTTGCCTGGCCTTATCGCAAGGATCAGATCGGGGTAAACCGTATTAATGCCACCGATATCGTAGGACTTCAGCATGTAAAGGCATTTCTCGCAAAAGCAAAATCGGGTGGAGGAATAACCGATTATTATTCCGTGAATCCATTTTCCAATCTCACTGATCTGAAGATTAGTTATGTGCAGGATATTGATGGCACATGGATGATAGGTGCAGGAGAATACATTGAACCAGGGGAAATAATCCTGCGGAAATAATCAAAATTCCGCTTTATATTTCATCAGGATCATTAAAAGATAAAAGTGGGATTTGCTAAATATCCAACAGGTTCATAAGAGATAGGTTTTAAAATAACATTTTTTCCATTTAATATGAATAGAGAATATTTATCATTAGGTAAAACCTAACTAAGAGTGCTGTGTATCATGTGTGACTTTGAAGAGCATTTATTTCAGATATTTGATCATTTGATCAGAATGAAATCAGAGTGCTCATGTGGCATCTTATCTGAATGTGCAGTATCAGATATTACGATGAAACAAATATTCTATCTGAAAAAGATCGATGAAAATGGATCTCTTACATTCAGTAAACTTGCAGAAATCACTCAAAACTCCAAACCTACGATAACAGAAATGATAAATAAATTATCTCGGTTGGATTGTGTCTTCAGAGAGCCGTGTCCTCATGATGGCAGAATTCAGTATATTCGTTTAACAAAAAAAGGAGAAAATATCGCAAGAGCTGAACAATATGCGTTACATCAGGTCATTCAACGACTTGTGGGATCACTTGACAACCAGGAAATTGAACTTCTCATTGAAATTCTCAGAAAAGTAAGGTAAAAATTTTTTAATCTAAAAGTTAGGTAAATTCAAACTAATTGATTATTATGGATTTAATTCAAACAGAAAAACTGGAAAATAAAAACAAACATTATGTTATTCCCCTCATTAATACGGTAATTTATCCAAACATCCAAACCAAAATTCTTGTCGATTATGCAACCGGTAAATATCTTTTAGAGGAGATCAAAAAAACCAGTGAGATTTATCCAATAGGTCTGACAGTTCAGGAACAATTAAATTCTTCGGACATCTCTAAAAGTTCACTTTATACAACAGGAAATCTTTTAGAGATTATAAGTATTCATAAAACAGATGAGGGATACCTACTAAGTGTAAAAGCAAAATCAAGAGTTCATATAGATTCTATTTCCCAAAATGATTTAGGATTTTTTGCAGAAATCTCTGAAAGAAGAGATATTGTTGATATATATGACTCAGATCAATGGTCTGTACGAGAAGAGATACGAAATACAATACATGATATCAGCATGAATTTTACTGGGTCAGAACAATTCACCGGCCCAATTGATAAGATGGAATCAATAGAAAGTATCATCGGTTTTGTTTTGCCATTCCTTCCGGTTTCTCTTGCAGAAAAACAAAATCTTCTAGAGATTGATTCACTCCATACAAGGTATTTAAGATTTCTCAAATTGCTGATAGATTGTAAAGAAAATATTCATTTCCGGATAGAATTAACAAAAAAAGTTTCAGAGAAATCAGCCAGAATTAACCGCGAAACTATGTTACGGGAGCAGATGAAGGCTATTGAAGAAGAACTTAATGAGATTAATGGCGCTGAATTGGGAGATAGTGGTTATCAAGAGAGAATTAACCGTTCATCAATGCCTGATGATGTCAAAAAAAGAGCGAACACTGAAGTAAAAAAATTGGAAATAAATGGTTCTCAAAGCCATGAAAGTCCAATAATTCGAAATTATCTTGACCTTCTACTAGATTTGCCCTGGGTTTTGAATGAGAAGAAATCTATTGACATTCAAAAAACCAGAAATATTCTAAATTGTAATCATTTTGGACTGAACAAAGTAAAAAACCGAATTATTGAACATCTTGCAGTCTTGAAATTAAAACAGGAAAAACAAGGATCTATTCTGTTATTAGTAGGACCACCAGGAACTGGTAAAACTAGCCTTGGGAAAAGTATAGCAGAGGCTCTTGGAAGAGAATACATTAGGATAAGTCTTGGAGGAATCAAAGATGAATCAGAAATACGTGGACATAGAAGAACCTATGTTGGAGCACTTCCAGGAAGAATTATTCAAGGTATCAGACGAGCAGGGACAAAAAATCCTGTTTTTGTTTTAGATGAGATTGATAAACTGGGTGTATCTTATTCAGGAGATCCGGCAAGTGCACTTCTTGAAGTTTTGGATCCTGAGCAAAACAATAGCTTCTCAGATCATTATCTTGAATTGCCCTACGATCTTTCAGACGTATTCTTTATTGCTACAGCAAATACCACATCAACAATACCACCACCATTACTTGATCGGCTGGAAGTAATAGAAATATCCAGTTATACAAAACAAGAGATGTTCTTTATTGGAAAAGAACATTTAGTCCCTAAATCGTTATCTGAACATGGTCTGCATAATGAAAAAATAACCATTGAAGATGCTACTTTACGGTTAATAATTGATAAATATACTCATGAAGCAGGAGTAAGAGGACTTAAAAAACAACTTGACCAAATCTCCAGATATATTTCTGAGAAAATTGTATCAGAAAAATGGAATCTTCCATGCAAAATTACTCCAGATATGTTGCACGATATTTTGGGAAAAGAAATTCGCAGGCATGAATGTGCAAAGAAAATCGCCGTACCAGGAGTCGCAACCGGATTGGCATGGACTCCTATAGGTGGTGATATACTCTTTATTGAAGCAACATTTATGCCAGGGACAGGAAAATTAACCCTTACAGGTCAATTAGGTGAAGTCATGAAAGAATCGGCAAACATTTCCATGAGTCTGATACGATCCCGATTCGCACATACAACTCCTCATATTGACTTTATGAATCGTGATGTTCATATTCATGTTCCATCAGGTTCTACCCCTAAAGATGGCCCATCTGCAGGAATTACTCTCTTCACTGCTCTGGCCTCATTAATTACTGGAAAACCTGTAGATACAAGACTTGCTTTAACTGGTGAGATTACTTTAAGTGGTTATGTATTACCGGTCGGGGGTATTAAAGAAAAAATCCTAGCTGCTCACCGGGCTGGAATAACTAAAATTATTCTGCCTAAAGAGAATTCGGTAGACCTTGAAGAAATACCATTAGATGTCTTACAAGAATTAACTTTTGTCATGGTAGAGTCTATTGACGAAGTTTTAGATGAGACGTTGGATATCTCGTTATTACCACCCAATCTTCCTTCTTCTATGAATCAATCGGTTTCTGCATTTAATCTCATCTAAATTTTCTATTTTTCTTCAAAATATTTTTGCATCACTCTTCTCACTTTATCAGATTGGATCCACCCTTTATCCAGTGTGTCAATAATTGCATCAATTCTCATGACTTCATCCCTGATTTTTTTCCCGTTCATTTCCTCACATTCTTCAGTATATATCATGATAATAGAGAGCGGATTTCTTATCTGATCATTTAATGTTGCCAACGTCTCCTGAGTTTGTGCAAGCATCTGTACTCCGGATTGAATTTTTTCGTCAGCTTCCTTTCGTTCGGTGATATCACGTGCAGCAGTGTAAATAAGATCATCATACCTGACAATACGCCATTCAATCCATCGGTATGTGTTATCCTTACATCTGATTCGATTGGAGATATCTAATGGATAGGAATTTACTTTTAATGAAAGAATTCGTAGAATTGTAATATCTCTGTCATCCGGATGAATCAAATCAGATAGAGACATAGATAATAATTCATCCGTTGAATATCCAGTCAGTAAGGTCCATTCAGGATTCAATCGTTTAAATCTCCTTTCAATATCTAATATGGCTAGTAAATCTAGATTAAGCGAGAAAAACCGATTCAATTCTTTAGTTTTCTCTTTACTTTCCTTTTCTGCTGCAATTTTTTTTGTAATATCTCTTATAGTAACCTGAATTTTTATTTTATCATCTATTCTAATCTTAATGAGTGTAATATCAACAGTAATTATTGTATTATCTTTTTTCAACAATTGAGCCATCAATTCTGTTTTCATACCCTCTGAAGAAATTTCTGAAACAGCATCAAAAAACGGGGATTTTTCTGGTTCAAAAAGTAATGATGTGAAATTAAGTTGAGACATTTCGATATCAGAATAGCCAGTAATTTCTCTTGCCATCCGGTTTGTCTCTAATATTTCATAAGATTGGGGACGTATAAGAATGAAACCATCATAGGATTGATCAAGAATCAACCAGTACCGTCTTTTTGCAGTCTCTAATTTTTCAAATGATTCTTTTAAAGAATGGACCATTTGATTAAACCGGTGTGCCAATACTCCTACTTCGTCTTCGGATTCTGGAACAGGTATCAGATCAAAATTCCCCTTTTCAATATCCCTAATCCGGGAAATTAATAAAGATAACGGTTTTAGAAATGAGTGAATTAACAGATATATCAAAAAAAGAGTGAAACAAATGGTTGTAAATATTAATAGAATAGTTAAGAAATAATGATAATTTAAATCACGATAAAGTACATCTCTGTCTTCTCTCGCAATAACTCCCCAACTAGTTCCGGGAATAGGACTATATCCTGCATACTCTTCCTTTTCGGAAATATTATTATAAAAAATAATAGATGAAGGAGAATTTTGGTCAGAATTAGAAAACTGTTTAATAAGGGATATATCTCCCTCATCATACAAATCCCCAATAAACCTTTTATAAATAATATTTCCAGATTGGTCAATTAGAATTGCATATCCTGTTGTTCCTTTTCTGACTTCGAGAACATCAACGAGCATCGAACCAAAAATTGAATATTCTGGAGAAAATTTGCCTTCGATGATATATAGTAACCCGTCTGAATCGGAAAAAATAGGGACAAATAAAGAGATGTATTGTTTCTCATTTTTAATATTCAATGAAGAATAGTAATAATTTCTAGAAGTTTTTAAAGAATATATAATCGAAGGAGATAATGACTCAACAACAGGTGTTCCATGTGATTGTATAATGATAGATCCATTTTCATCATATAGTAAAATTCCCTGATCAAAAATGAGATTCAGATTTGACTCTTCAAATTCTTTTATGGTTTGATTTAAGATTAATTCATTTATTTTTTTATGGGGGGGAGGAAAAAAAGAATGTAATAAACGAGCATATTTCTCCAAATTGTCATTCATCCGTGAAGCAATCAATTCTGCAATGGACACCTGCTGATCAGATACGATTTTTTTAACACCGGTATCAATAACGGAAAAGCCACTAATTGTCAGAATAAGGAGAGCAATAAAAAAAGGTATGAGTATCGAGAGTAAAATTTTGGTCCGGAGGGAAAAATGAGTCATTTTGAAACCATCTCTCCGTTTTGATTTAAAGAGGTGGATATTTTTTCTATTTTATCTGATGGAATCCAGTTTTTCCATTTATCGGGATATTTTTTTAGATATAATTGGGCCAAATTATCATAGTCATCAATTGAATGGAGATACCCATATGCGAGGATTTCACTGATCTCTTTGGTACCTGGCGAAAATTTCTCAATAAATGAAATAATATCTGGTGCAGAGCCAATTAATCCAGGATGAACTAATTTGTGTACACGTGCATCTTTAAACGGGCATAACAAGAGCGATGTCTCATTTAATGAAGATGCATTATATGAACATTCCTCAAATAGTTCAGGTTCTTTTAAGATAGTCCAATAATCAAGTCCCATTACTGTGCTCGGTGACCAGTAATGACCAAATATTGTTTGATTATTCATTGCTGCCTTCATAAAAGATGCTTCATATGACCTTCCAGAAGGCATAGTTATGGAATTAAAAAATGGAGTTAATCCATAGGCTTTAAGTTTCTCAATATTCGTATCATGGACAAACCATGAAATAAGCCCAGGATAAAAAAGACCCATATGATGGTTTTCTGGATCTTTAAAAAAGTACCAATAATCTTTCATCTGTTCCAGTCTTGAGATATTATGGGACTCAGCAACCCATTTTGGGATAATAAAATATTGAGATGCGTGAGAATATATCGATCCTAAATCAATGATTTCTCCAGTGTTGATTTTTCTTTCAAGAGTAGCAGGATGGTTTTCTTTCCATACTTCAAAGCTTACATCAACCTCGCCGGATGAGAGATCATCAGACAGAGTTTTCTCTGGAGTTGGATGTATTCTAATCTCATATCCATATCCGAACTCCAGAATATATTTTGCAATAGCGTTTGTTAATTTGATTGAATCCCAGTCACCTGTATGAATTTTTATTGGAGGTATAGGGGTTGCTGTAGCTCCTTCAACCGGCAATGTCAATGCAATGGTGCATATAATCAATAAACAGAGGAATAATATCTTTTTCATGATGGAAATCAATCTATTGCAAATGGAACCGGTAATAATATCACGAATACATCATAGTAATGTGTTATGAGTCCTTGTGTAGTATACTCATTTCATTTGGGGTATTCTCACTCCCTATCACATAAATGTTTGTGACTGAGAGATTTTGATCTAGAAGATCATATTTTTTTGAGTAATTGATCAATATTGATTTTATTTTTTTCGCATCATTTTCCACAAATAAAATTACATATATCCCACATTCCGCAGTTTGTTATGTGAAATAATATTTTTCATGATGCGTCCCAA